>Ga0138256_10004989_pt1 | contig 14074 bp, 9 predicted proteins | sample KNB2016incub_MG_FD_105486 | JGI IMG/M metagenome (GOLD analysis project Ga0138256, IMG submission 105486) | Active sludge microbial communities from wastewater in Klosterneuburg, Austria - KNB2014incub_MG | ecosystem: Engineered > WWTP > Activated sludge > Unclassified | place: Austria...
GCGCGCAAAGAAGACTTCGAAATGGTCCAGATCTGATCGGCCCGCGTCCGGCGCCCGTCGTTGAGGAGAAGAACTGGTGAGCAACGAAGCGCCGGCCGATCGTCCCGCGAGCACCAAGGTGCTGGTCATCGACGACAGCAACACGATCCGCCGCAGTGCGGAAATCTTCCTGAAGCAGGGCGGCTACGAAGTGCTGCTGGCCGAAGACGGCTTCGATGCGCTGTCGAAGGTCAACGATCACGACCCGCACCTGATCTTCTGCGACATCCTGATGCCGCGCCTCGACGGCTATCAGACCTGCGCCATCATCAAGCGCAACGCGCGCTTCGCCCGGGTGCCGGTGATCATGCTGTCGTCGAAGGACGGCCTGTTCGACAAGGCGCGCGGAAGAATGGTCGGCTCTGAGGACTATCTCACCAAACCCTTCACCAAGGACCAGTTGCTGGACGCGGTGGAGCGGTATTGCAGGGCAGACTGACGGTTGCCGTTGCCGCGCACGCGGCGGCGTATCGATTGAGGAACGAGCATGGCGATCAAGAAGATCCTGTTGGTGGACGACTCGAAGACGGAACTCCATTTCCTGTCGGAGCTGCTGGGCAAGCGTGGCTTCAGCGTCCGGACCGCCGAGAACGGCGAGGACGCGATGCGCCGCCTCGGCGAAGACAAGCCCGACCTGATCCTGATGGACGTCGTGATGCCGGGCCAGAACGGCTTTCAGCTGACGCGCTCGATCACGCGCGACCCACGCTTCGCCGACGTGCCCGTGATCATGTGCACGAGCAAGAACCAGGAGACCGACAAGGTCTGGGGCATGCGCCAGGGCGCCCGCGACTACGTCGTCAAGCCGGTCGACGCCGACGAACTCGTCGCGAAGATCCGCGCCTTCGACTGATCGCACAGGCGACGGCCGGCTGCCGAGTTCGGATCGAATGGCGAATCGCGAAGCGCTCCGTGACCTGCAGAGTCGGCTCGCCGAGCGGCTGCAGGCGGCCCGTTCCCAGCAGGCGACCACGTCGTGGCTGGCCGTCGAATGCGCGGGGCGCGGCCTGCTGCTGCCGCTGGCTCAGGCGGGCGAGATCTTTTCCATCGTGCCGCTGGTGGCCGTCCCGCACACGCACGACTGGTTCCTCGGGGTCGCCAACCTGCGCGGCGGGTTGTTCGGCGTCGTCGACCTGGCGCGCTTTCTCGGCATCGGCGCAGCGACGGAAGCGGGGCGCGAGCAGTCGAGGCTGGTCGTCTTCAACCCGGCGCTCGAGATCAACTGCGCATTGCTGGTCGACCGGCTGGCCGGGCTGCGCGGGCAGGATCAGCTCACGCTCGAGCCGGCCGACGGCCAGCCCCGTCCGCCGTTCGCGGGCGAGCGCTACCGCGACGGTGCGGGGCGGGCTTGGCAGGAACTGAATCTCGCCGCGTTGGCGACGGACGAGTCGTTCACGAGGATCGTCGGGTGACCGGCGCTCGCTCGTGCTGCGACGTCGAGTGGGCAGGCAGGGGCTTTCATCTAAGACTGCAGAGGGCGATATGAGCTTAATGAACATCATGGCGGGTCGCGGCAAGACCCGGCCCGCCGGCGATTCGCGCAGCAACGAGCGGGCCTTCGATGAAATCCAGACGGCCGAGGTCGCCGACCTGCCGCTCGACATGCCCACCGCCACTGGAGCCGGCGCCCTGCATGCCGTCGCGGCGGATTCGTCGATCATCTCGGAAGCTGCGCCGACCGAGATCCCGGCCGGCTATGGCGACGTCGCCACGGCCGCCGCGGCCGGTGCCGCGGCCGTCGGCAGCGGCCTGCCGCTGATCGGCCACCGCACGCTGGCCGAGCAACAGCGCATCCTGGCGTGGATGGCGATCGCCGGCGTGCTGCTGCTCGCCGCGATGATCTTCGTCACGGTCAATGCCGCCAACCGCATCGCGTCGCAGATCGGCGCGAGCGGCCAGGCGCTGATGCAGTCGCAGCGGCTCGCCAAGTCGGTCACTCAGGCCTGGGTCGGCAACCCGGCCGCGTTCCCCGAGGTGCGCGAGAGCGTCGACGTGCTGGCCGCGACGATGCGCGGGCTCAAGGGCGGCAACGAGATGGTCGTCGCGGCGCCGGCCGCCGTGCAGCCAGCGGTCGAGACGACTCTGCCGCTGGTCGACAGTGCCGAGAAGAACGCCAACGTCGTGATCGGGCAGCAGAAGGTGCTGACGCAGGTCGGCCAGGCGCTGCGCACGATCAATCGCCAGTCGTCGGACCTGCTCGAAACCGCGGAGACGATCCAGTCCCTGAAGCTGCAGCAGAACGCGTCGTCCTCCGATCTGTCGGCCATCGGACAACTGGTGATGCTGACGCAGCGCATCGGCAAGAGCGCGAACGAATTCCTGACGACGGAAGGCGTGAGTCCGGAAGCCGTCTTCCTGCTCGGCAAGGATCTGAACTCGTTTCGCGAGATCGCGCAGGGTGTGCTCGACGGCAGCGCGGAGTTGCGCATTTCGGGCACGCGGGACGCGCTGACGCGCGAGCGGGTGACCGCGTTGCTGGCCCAGTACGACCAGACCCGCACGCAGGCGGGCGCGATCCTCGGCAACCTGCAGGGGCTGGTGTCGGCGCGCGAAGCGCAGAGCACGATCGTCGGCGAGAGCGAGCAGCTGCGCAAGCAATTGCAGGACGTGCAGGAACGCCTCGGCCAGGAGGCCGGCATCGGGACTCTGAACGTCGTCGCCCTGGTGCTCGCGGCAGCGCTTATCGCGCTGGGCGGCGCTGGCCTGGTGCGGCTGCAGTTCCGCGACCAGGCGCAGCGCGCCGTGATGGCCGAAACGCAGCGCCTCGAAGCGGAGCGCGAGCAGCAGGAAGCCAAGCGCGTCAACGACGCCAACCAGGCGGCCATTCTGCGGCTGATGAACGAGCTGCAGACAGTGGCCGAAGGCGACCTGACGCAGCAGGCGACCGTGACGGAAGACATCACCGGCGCGATCGCCGACTCGGTGAACTACACGGTGGAAGAGCTGCGCACGCTGGTGTCGCAGGTGCAGGGCACGGTGGGTCGCGTGACCGACACGACGCAGCAGGTCGAGGCCACGTCGACCGAGCTGCTGGCGGCGTCGACAGAGCAGCTGCGCGAGATCCGCGACACCGGCGAATCGGTGCTGCAGATGGCGGGCCGCATCAACCAGGTGTCGGCGCAGGCGCAGCAGACCGCGGCGGTCGCGCGTCAGTCGCTGCAGGCTGCCGAGACCGGCCTGCAGGCGGTGCAGAACACGATCGGCGGCATGAATTCGATCCGCGACCAGATCCAGGAGACATCCAAGCGGATCAAGCGGCTGGGCGAGTCGTCGCAGGAGATCGGCGAAATCACGGAGCTGATCTCGGACATCACGGAGCAGACCAACGTGCTCGCGCTCAACGCTGCCATTCAGGCGGCTTCCGCCGGCGAGGCGGGTCGCGGCTTCTCGGTGGTGGCCGAAGAAGTGCAGCGGCTGGCCGAGCGCTCGGGCGACGCGACGCGGCAGATCGCGGCGCTCGTCAAGACGATTCAGACCGACACCCAGGACGCCGTCGGCGCCATGGAGCGCAGCACGCAGGGCGTGGTCGAGGGAACGCGGCTGTCCGACGCGGCCGGTGCGGCGCTCGGCGACATCGACCGCGTGTCGCGCCAGCTCGCCGACCTGATCGCGCAGATCTCGGAGCAGGCGTTGCGCGAAGCGGAATCGGCGAACGTCGTGGCGGCGAACATCCAGCACATCTTCGCCGTGACGGAGCAGACCGGCGAAGGCACGCGGTCGACGGCGCAGATGGTGCGCGAGCTTTCGCGTACCGCCGAGGAGTTGAAGCAGTCGGTGGCGCGGTTCAAGATCGCGTGACCGCGGGCGGCGCCGCACGACGGACGGCGCTGCAACGGACGGGGCACGGCCCTCAATGCAATCGACGGACAGCCACTGCATGGACAGCCACCGCGACACCGACATCACCGACGACCTGAGCGCCCTGGCCTGGGTTCAGGACGAATTGCGCCGCTCGCTCGATGCGGCGCACAAGGCGCTGCGGCGCTTCCTGAAGGAAGCCGAAGCCCAGCGCGGATCGGACGTCGACGTCGTCGATCCTGCCGTGCTGCGCACGGCGTGCCAGCAGTTGCACCAGGGCGTGGGCGCGCTCGAGCTCGTCGGCCTGCCGTCGGCAGCCGTGCTGTTGCGGGCCAGCGAAGCGGCCGTGCAGCGTCTGGCTGGCCGGCCGCAGAAGGTCACGGCGGCGGCGATCGAATCGATCGAGCAGGCGTCGTTCGCGCTGCTCGACTACCTGGCGCGCCGGCTCGCGGGTCGCAGCGTTTCGCCGGTGGCCATGTTCCCGCAGTACCGCGCGGTGCAGGAACTCGCCGGTGCCGACCGCGTACACCCGGCCGACCTGTGGACCGAGGATTGGCGCTGGCGCGATCTGCCCGCCGACGCCACCGCGGCGCCGCGAGTCGCGGAAGGCGCGACGCGCGCCGAAATCGAATCGCTGCTGCTGCAGTCGATGCGCAGCAGCCAGCCGGCGGCGGTGGCGCGCCTGTCCGACGTGTTCGCCGGCCTGGGCGAAGCCGCGGCCGATGCGCAGACCGCCACGCTTTGGCGGCTCGCCGCCGGTTTCTTCGAGGCGCAGAGCCAGGGCCTGCTGCGGCCCGACAACTACACCAAGCGCGTCGGTTCGCGCCTGCTCGCCCAGCTGCGCATGATGGAGCGCGGCGAGAGCGCCGTCTCGGAGCGCCTCGCACAGGACCTGCTCTTCTTCTGCAGCCAGTGCGCGTCGCCGGGCGACGGGCGCAGCGCGCCGCGGCTGGCCGCGGTGCGCCAGGTCTACGGGCTTGCCCATCGCGCGCCGGTCGACTACGAGGTGAGCCGGCTCGGCCGCTTCGACCCGCTGTTGCTGGTCCAGGCGCGCAAGCGCGTCGCCGGCGCGAAGGACGCCTGGTCGTCGGTGGCTGGCGGCGAGATGCACCGTCTCGCCGGACTGGAGGAACAATTCGCGCTCGTCGCCGATTCGCTGGGACGCCTCTACCCGTCGGGCGCGCTGCTCGCCGATGAATTGAGCGCCGCTGCACATCTGACGGTCCAGCATGCCGATGCGCCACCGGCGCCGCTCGCGATGGAAGTCGCGACGAGCGTCCTGTTCCTCGAGGCCTCGCTCGAAGGCGGTGACCTCGACGATCCGCAACTCGGCGCGCGCGTGCAGCGCCTGGCCGAACGGATCGCTGCCGTGCGCGGTGGCGCAACGCCCGATCCGCTCGAGCCGTGGATGGAAGAGCTGTACCGGCGTGTCTCCGATCGGCAGACGATGGGCAGCGTCGTGCAGGAGCTGCGGATCGCGCTGTCGGAAGCCGAGAAGCAGATCGACCAGTACTTCCGCGACCCGTCGGACGCCAGCGTGCTGATCCCGGTGCCGGGGCAGTTGTCGGCGATGCGCGGGGTGCTGTCGGTGCTCGGCATGGATCAGGCATCGGCGGCGGTGCTGCGCATGCGCGATGACATCGACCGTCTCGTCGCCGACCCGGCGGCTGTCGGCAACGTGCCGTTCGAGCGGCTGGCCGGCAACCTGGGGGCGCTCGGTTTCCTGATCGACATGCTCAGCGTGCAGCCGCAGATGGCGAAGTCGCTGTTCGTGTTCGATCCCGATGCCGGCACGCTGAGCCCCGTGATGGGCCGCCAGGCCGACGCCGTGCGTCCCGGTCACGAGGCTGCGCCGGCTGCTCCGGTGCAGCCGCGGTTGATCGAGCAGGTGCAGTCGCTGGCCGTGACGGCGATCCGCGACGACGTGCCGGTCGGCGAAGTGGCGCGCGACCTCGAACGCCTGTCGCACGAAGCGCTCGTCGCCGACCAGCCGGCGCTGGCGGCGACGGTGGCGGCCGCGCAGGCCGCGCTCGAGCGCGCCGAGGATGTGTTCGACGAAAGCGCCGCGCGCGAACAGCTCGCGCTCGCCATGAACGACTTCGTCGTCACAGCGTCCGATGCCGTCGCGCTCGAGCCACCTGCAGAGCACGCGGCGACGCCGGCTGCAACGGTGCGCGCGACCAACGGTCTTGAAGAAGACGACGAAATGCGCGAGATCTTCCTCGAGGAGGCTCGTGAGGTCGTGGGCGCTGCGCGCGAAGCGCTCGCCGAACTCGACCAGGATCTGGACGATGTCGTAGGGCCGATGACGACGATTCGCCGCGCGTTCCACACTCTCAAGGGCAGCTCGCGCATGGTCGGGCTCGCCGAGTTCGGCGAAGCCGCGTGGGCCTGCGAACAGTTGTTCAATGCGCGCCTGGCCGAAGCGCCGCGCGCCGACGACGCGCTGCTTGCCTTCGCCGGGCAGGCGCTCGACTACCTCGCCTACTGGACCGAGCAGATCGCGGCGTCGGCGCCGATCGGCCACGATCCGGCAGTCGTGCGCGCCGCTGCCGATGCGCTGCGGCTCGACGGTCGACTGCAACCGCTGCCGCTGCCGCGCGCCATCGAGGCGCAGGCGCCGCTGGCGCTGCCGGCCGACCTGCCGTCGGCCGATGATCTCGATTTGCCGCCGAGTTTCGACCTGTTGCCCGAAGCCGCGCCAGCGGCGCCCGAGGCGCTGGAAGCTGCCGCCGAGATCGACTTCGCGCTCGACCTGCGCGCGCTGGAGGACGGCGGGCTCGCGCTCGAGTCGCAGCACGCCGAAGCGGAGACGGCGGCGATGCCCGAGATCGAAGCCGTCGAAGTGGAGGAGGAAGATCTCCAGGCAACGGTTCCGCTGCCTCTGCTCGACGACGTTGCGCCCGCCGAGATCGCCGCCGAGACGATCGAACGCATCGACATCGAGCTCGGCGACGACGCGTTCGACGAGGTCGCCGCGCCCGAGTTGGCCGCGCGGCACGAGGACGCGGCAGCCGAAGAGGGCGCGCCGGCCGACGAACCGCAGGCATCGCCCGACCTGGACCAGGTCAAGGTCGTCGGCCCGCTGCGCATCGGCATTCCGCTTTTCAACATCTATCTGAACGAAGCCGACGAACTGTCGCGCCGCCTGGTGACGGAGGTCGCCGAGTGGTCGATGGAACTCGATCGACCGGTGGGCGAACATGCGATCGCGCTCGCGCATTCGCTCGGCGGCAGTTCGGCGACGGTCGGGTATGCCGATCTGTCGCATCTCGCGCGTGTTTTCGAGAACGCGCTGACGCGTTCCCACGCCATCGGCCGGGGCACGCCCGACGAGGCGCAGCTCTTCGCCGACGCGGCCGAGGAGATCCGTCGCCTGCTGCACCAGTTCGCGGCGGGTTTCCTCAAGGCGCCCGCCGCCGAACTGCTGCAACGGCTGGCCGACAACGAACTGGCGGCGTTGGAGCGGCTGCGTCTGGGCAGCGTCGCCGAGACTGCGGCGAGCGAAGCGCCGGACGAGGCTGCAGAGGAAGCCGCGAGCGAGGCCGTGGCCGCGGAACCGGGCGTCTCTGCGCCGGAGCTTCCGTCGCGGCCGATGCCGTTGGCCGCGGCTGTCGGGGCACCGACGTCGTTCGGCGGGTTCGGTCACGCCGAACTGAAGCGTTTCACCGATCTGCCGGCGGCGGCTGCGCACGTCGCCGCGAGTGCCGATGCCTTCGACGACGACGACATCGATGCGGTCGACGCGGTCGACGCCGAACTTTTCCCGATCTTCGAGGAAGAGGCGCAGGAGTTGCTGCCGCAGCTCGGCTCGCGCCTGCGCGACTGGGCCCGACGCCCGAGCGATCCTTCGCTCGCGTCGGCCTGCATGCGCACGCTGCACACGCTCAAGGGCGGCGCGCGCCTGGCCGGCGCGATGCGTCTGGGCGAGATGGCACACCGGCTCGAGACGGCGATCGAGCATCTGCTGGCGCGCCCCGAAGCGACGGCCGACGATGTCGAACGGCTGCAGGGCCGTGCCGACGCGCTGAACGCGGCGCTCGACGGCTTGCGTGCGCGCGACGCGCAGGCTTACGACGAGGCGCTGGCCGCCGTCCCGGAGCCGGTTGTCGAGGAAGCGCCGCCCCCGGTGGTCGTGGCAGGTGCGACTCCCGCGCCCGAAGTCGCAGCGCTTGGAGACGAAGTGCAGGAAGCGCCGGCCGTCGGGGCCGAGCCTGAAGTCGAAACGCACTCGGACACGCCGCAGGCACCGCCCATTGCCCCGGCGGCCGTCGACATCGACTGGTCGCGCTTCACCGGAATGTCGCCTGCGGCCGCGGGAGCCGCGCGCCAGACCGCGCCAACCGGCCAGTCCGCCGTGCGCGTGCGGACGTCGCTGCTCGAGCGCCTGGTCAACCAGTCGGGCGAGGTCAGCATCACGCGCTCGCGCATCGAGTCGGAAGTCGGCCGCATCAAGAGTTCGTTGTCGGACCTGACCGACAACCTGGAGCGGCTGCGCGGCCAGTTGCGCGACATCGAGTTCCAGGCCGAGACGCAGATGGCGTCGCGCATGGAGGCCGCGAAGGCGGCGTCGGAAACCTTCGACCCGCTCGAGTTCGACCGCTTCACGCGCTTTCAGGAACTCACGCGCATGATGGCCGAGTCGGTCAACGACGTGGCCACCGTGCAGCGCACGCTGCAGCGCACGCTCGAGGCGACGGAAGACGAACTCGTCGCGCAGGCCCGGTTGACGCGCGAGCTGCAGGACGACCTTCTGCGCACCCGCATGGTCGAATTCGAGGGCCTGTCCGAGCGCCTGTATCGCGTCGTACGGCAGGCCGCCAAGGAGACCGGCAAGCAGGTGCGGCTCGACATCCTGGGCGGCAGCATCGAAGTCGACCGCGGCGTGCTCGATCGCATGACGGGCGCCTTCGAGCACCTGCTGCGCAACTGCGTCACCCACGGCATCGAAGCACCCGAGGCGCGCGCCACGGCCGGCAAGGACGCTACCGGCACCATCATCGTGGCGCTGACGCACGAGGGCAACGAAGTCGGCGTCGAGTTCCGCGACGATGGCCAGGGGCTGGACCTGGCGCGCATCCGCAAACGCGGCATCGCGATGAGGTTGCTCGACGCGCAGGTTGAACCGAGCGACGCCGACCTCGCCAACCTGATCTTCACGCCGGGTTTCTCCACCGCCGAAACGGTGACCGAACTCGCCGGCCGCGGCATCGGCATGGACGTCGTCCGCAACGAAGTCAATGCGATGGGCGGCCGCATCGAGACGGCGACGGCGCACGGCCAGGGCACGAGCTTCAAGCTCGTGCTGCCGCTCACGACTGCCGTCACGCAGGTCGTCATGCTGCGCTGCGGCGACGCCACGATCGCCGTGCCGTCTACGCTGGTCGAGATCGTGCGGCGCGCGACGCCAGCCGAGGTCGCCGGGGCGTATGCATCGGGCACGTTCACCGTCGGTGATCGCGACCTGCCGTTCTTCTGGTTTGGCGCGCTGCTGCAGCTAAGCGCGCGCGGTATCGAGACCGGCCGCACCCTGCCGGTGGTCGTCGTGCGCAGCGCGCAGCAGCGCGTCGTCCTGCACGTCGACGAAGTGCTCGGCAACCAGGAAGTCGTCGTCAAGCACCTCGGGCCGCAGCTGTCGCAGCTGCCGGGCCTGGCCGGCATGACGCTGCTGGCCGCCGGCGTGCCGGCGCTGATCTACAACCCGGTCGCGCTCGCCACCCTGTACGGCGACGCGGCCCGAGCCGCCACCCGCGCCGCGCTGGCCGCGCCGCTGGCCCAGGCGACGCAGCCGCAGCACGACGTGCGGGCGACGACGGCGCCGTTGATCCTCGTCGTCGACGATTCGCTGACGGTGCGTCGCGTGACGCAACGCCTGCTGGTGCGCGAAGGCTACCGCGTGCAGCTCGCCAAGGACGGCCTCGATGCGCTCGAGAAGCTGGCCGAGGAGCAACCAAGCGTCGTACTCAGCGACATCGAGATGCCGCGCATGGACGGCTTCGACCTGGTGCGCAATCTGCGCGGCGACGCGCGCTGGCGCGACCTGCCGGTGATCATGATCACGTCGCGCATCGCCCAGAAGCACCGCGACCACGCGGCCGAACTCGGCGTCGACCATTACCTCGGCAAGCCGTATTCCGAGGACGACCTGCTGGCGCTGATCGGCCGCTACGTCAACGCGGAGGCCGCGGCGTGAGGCGCCGTGGGACTCCGTGACCTGCTGACGCCGCGGCGTCCCCGAAGTCGCGTCGCGTCATGACCAAGCTCGTCGATCATCTCGTTGCGCTGACCGGTTTTCGCGACCGCGACCGGCTCGATGCGACGCTGGTCGTCGCGCTGCGCGACCTGCTGCATCCGGTGTCGGTGGCGATCTGGGGTTGCGTCGGCGAGGCCGGCGCTGAGCGCTGGTTCCGGCGCGCCGAGATCGTCGGCGACGCCATCGTCGCCACGTCCGACGCCGCCTGGACCGACTTCGACGCGCTGCCGACGCGCGCCGCACATCCGCTGCGCGCCGAGTGCCTCGTGCAGCAGCGCGCGATGCAGGCGGAAGGGCCGCCGGCGCAGGCGCTGTTTCCGCTGCCCAGCGAGATCGACGCCGGCGCCGTGCTGGAAGTCGTCTCCGAGCGGCCGCTCGGCAGCGACGCGCGCACCCTCGTCACCAGCATCCTGCGCATCTATCACAACTTCCAGTCGCTGCTCGACTACAGCGAGCGCGACACGCTCACGGGCCTGCTCAACCGCAAGACCTTCGACGAGAGCTTCCTGAAGGCCGCAGCCGGGCAGCGTTCGGCTTCCCGGGCCGACGCCGAGGCCGACGGCCGCCGCGCGGTCGGCCGCGACCATGGCGTGTATCTCGGCGTCGTCGACATCGATCACTTCAAGCTGGTCAACGACCGCCACGGGCACCTGATCGGCGACGAGGTGCTGCTGCTGCTGTCGCGCCTGATGCGCAACACGTTCCGCTTCAACGACCGGCTCTACCGCTTCGGCGGCGAGGAGTTCGTCGTGATGATGCGCTGCTCTGACGCGCAGGACGCGACGGCCGTCTTCGAGCGACTGCGCTCCAACACGGAGCACCACAGCTTTCCGCGTGTCGGTCACATCACGGTCAGCATCGGTTTCACCGAAGTGCTGGCGAGCGACACGCCGAGCGCCGCGTTCCAGCGCGCAGACACCGCGGTCTACTACGCCAAGGAGCACGGCCGCAACCAGGTGTGCAGCCATGCCGTGCTCGCCGCGCAGGGTGCGGTGAGCGCTGAAGAAGCGCACACCGGCGACGTCGAATTGTTCTGACGGGCGCCGCGCCGTTCAGCGCCGCGTCGCGCCGCCTTCGGCGGCCGCATAGCGCTCCAGCGTGCGCCGACGCGCTGTCTCGTGCTCGACGATCGGCTGCGGGTAGTCGCGATCGAGCTGCACGCCGGCTGCGGCCAGGTCGACGGCGCGCGCCTGCCACGGTGCGTGGATCAGCGCGTCGGGCAGCGCCGCGAGCTGTGGCAGGTAGCGCCGGATGAAGCGGCCTTGCGCGTCGAACCTGCGGCTCTGCGTGACCGGGTTGAAGACGCGGAACCACGGCTGCGCGTCGCAGCCGGTCGAGGCCGCCCACTGCCAGCCGCCGTTGTTGGCGGCGAGGTCGTAGTCGTTGAGGCGCTCGGCGAACCAGCGCTCGCCCCAACGCCAGTCGATGCCGAGATCCTTGACCAGGAAGCTCGCCGCGACCATGCGCAGCCGGTTGTGCATGTAGCCGGTGCGTTCGAGTTGCAGCATCGCGGCGTCGACCAGGGGGTATCCGGTGCGTCCTTCGCGCCACGCCGCGAACAACGCCTGTGCATGCTTGCCGTGCTCCCAGCGGATCGCGTCGCAGGCCGTGCGGAAGCTGCGCTCGACGACGTGCGGGTAGTGATGCAGCACCTGATGGAAAAAGTCGCGCCAGATAAGTTCGCCGAGCCAGGCCTGCGCGCCCGCAGAACCCTCGGTGGCGCGGCGGTGCGCCTCGCGCGCGAGCCGGCGCACCGACAACGTGCCGAACCGCAGGTGCACCGATAGGTAGCTCGGCCCCTTGACGGCCGGGAAGTCGCGTGCCTCGTGATAGCGGTCGATGCGCTGCAGGAAGTCGTCGCGCAGTTCGCGTGCGCCGGTGCTGCCGGTGGTGAGGTGCAGCGCGTGCAGGTCGGTGGCCTCGAAGCCGAGCGACGCCATCGTCGGTAAGGCTGCCGGCCTTTCGCCGTCGGGCAGCGGCGCGAGGCTCGCCGCGTGCTTGGCGACGGAGTAGGAGCCGAGGTAGTACGCGTCGACGCGCTCGAGCCAGGCCTTGCGATACGGCGTGTAGACGCAATACGGCGTCTCGGCCTGCGTCAGCAGCTCGTTGCGCTCGAAGACGACGTGGTCCTTGCTCGTGTGCAGCGCGATGCCTGCCGCGGCGAGGCGGCCGCGCACCTGGGCGTCGCGGGCCAGCGCCTGCGGGTCGTCGTCATGGTTCGCATAGACGGCCTGCGCATGCAGCAGCGCAGCCAGGCGCGGCACCTCGTCGACGGCACGCGCATGGCGCACGATCAGGCCCGTTCCAGGCACGCCGTGGGACTGGCCGAGCGCGCGCAGTTGCGCGTCGAGGTCGACCAGGCTGTCGTGGATGAACTGCACACGCCGGTCGGCGCGCAGGCCGGCGGCGAGCACCGGATCGAGGATGTCGCGGTCGTAGACGAACAGCGCATGGACGCGGCGCGCCGCCTTCAGCGCGTGGTGCAAGGCGGCGTGGTCGTCGGCGCGCAGATCGCGCCGGAACCACACCAGCGCGGTGTCCAGGGCTTTCTCCGACTCCATGGCCTGCAGTGTGGGGCCGGATGCTCCCGCCGAGCGACCTTGCCCCTAAAATCGCTGCATGGGCGGCGCGAGCATCAACCTGACGAACCAGTTCCTGATCGCCATGCCCGGCATGGTCGACGAGACGTTCGCCGGCGCCGTCGTCTACCTGTGCGAGCACACCGACAAGGGCGCGCTCGGGCTGGTGATCAACAAGCCGATCGATATCAAGCTGCGCAACCTGTTCGAGAAGGTCGAGCTGACGCTCGACCGCGACGACCTCGCCGACGTGCCCGTCTTCTTCGGCGGGCCGGTGCAGACGGAGCGCGGCTTCGTGCTGCACGAGCGGCTCGACGACGACGGCGGCCACTACAACTCGTCGCTCGCCATCGCCGGCGGCGAACTCGAAATGACAACGAGCAAGGACGTGCTCGAAGCGTTGTCGCACGGCGCCGGCCCGAAGAAGGTGCTGGTGACGCTGGGCTACAGCGGCTGGCGTGCCGGCCAGCTCGAGGAAGAGATCAGCCGCAACGGCTGGATCACGGTCGACGCGCAGCCCGACATCATCTTCGACACCCCGGTCGAGCAGCGCTACAGCAAGGCGCTGTCGCTGCTCGGCATCGACCCCGGCAGCCTGATGCAGGGAGCGGGGCACGCGTGAGCGCGCACTGCCTGCTCGCCTTCGACTACGGAACCAGGCGGGTCGGCGTTGCCGTCGGCAACAGCCTGCTCGGCAGCGGCCGGCCACTGCGCACCGTGGCGGCCGAGGGCGACGCGCGCTTCGCCGCGATCGCCGAGCTGATCCGTGAATGGGCGCCCGATGCGCTCGTCGTCGGCGTGCCGCTGCACCCGGACGGCGCGCCGCACGAGAACACGGCGCGGGCGCAGCGTTTCGCGCGCCAGTTGCACGGCCGTTTCGGCCTGCCGGTGCACGAAGTGGACGAACGCTACACGACGACCGAGGCACTCGCCTGCGGTGCGCCTGACGTCGACGCCGCCAGCGCCGCGACGATCCTGACGCAATACTTCGCCGAGCAACGCTGAATGTCGACGCTGCACCTCGACGCCGAAGCCCTCTACGCCGACCTGCTCGCCGGCGTGGGCCGCCTGCTGCAGCCCGAGACGGCGCTGGTCGGCATCTGGTCGGGCGGGGCCTGGCTGGCCGAGCGGCTGCACCGCGACCTGCGGCTGGCCACCGAGCCGGGCACGATCTCGAGCGCGCTGCACCGCGACGACTACGGCTCGCGCGGCATGGCGGCGAGCGCCGACCACACGCGGCTGCCGTTCGACGTCGACGGCCGGCCGATCGTGCTGATCGACGACGTGCTCTACACCGGCCGCACGATCCGCGCCGTCATCAACGAGTTGTTCGACTTCGGTCGCCCGGCCAGTGTCGCGCTGGCCGTGCTCGTCGACCGCGGCGGGCGCGAGCTGCCGATCGAGC
>Ga0138256_10004990_pt1 | contig 14074 bp, 13 predicted proteins | sample KNB2016incub_MG_FD_105486 | JGI IMG/M metagenome (GOLD analysis project Ga0138256, IMG submission 105486) | Active sludge microbial communities from wastewater in Klosterneuburg, Austria - KNB2014incub_MG | ecosystem: Engineered > WWTP > Activated sludge > Unclassified | place: Austria...
AAGGCCAGCTTTTATTTCTACATTATTACCATATACTTCACCAATTACCACTGCCTGTTTTCTGGCAATTGATTTTCCATTGCTGCTTTTAGTCAGCAGGTAAACATATTTACTGGTCTCATCGCTTTGCACGGTGTTTACAGGTATTACAACTGCATTGGCGGCTGCGTAATCAAGAATGCGTACAATAGCTGACTGGTTTGGCTTTAAAGCGGGATCAACCGGTATTCTTGCTTCGGCAACAAAACCCAGTTTATTGGGGTCAATTGACTGGCTGATCAGGGAAATTTTTGAAGTCACTGTTTTATTTGCATCCGGAATATTTATTTCGATGGTTGAGCCTTTGCCGATCCGGGTAAGATAATTCTCCGGAACATTGGTAACTACTTTTAAATTGCTGGTGTTTACAATTTTTATTTGGGGACTGCCATTTGGAAGCATTCCCTGGAAAATTTCTCCAACCCTGATGTTTACAATATCTGCAACTCCATATACATCGCTGTAAACATAGGCTGTTTTCAATTGCTCTGCTGCAATTTTAACCTGTTCATTTGCACCCTGTAACTGATTCTCCAGGGCTTCAACATTATTTTTTGCAGAAATCAACTGTAACTCAGTACCGATATTCTTGTCCCATAGATTTTTCTGACGCTGATATACATTTTTTGCAAAGGCTAGCTGTGTTTTCAATACTTCTGTCTGCTGCTTTGCCGCCGTCACCTGCTGTTGAACAATGGCATCATCTAATTTTAACAGCAACTGTCCTTTCTTAATATACTGACCCTGCTGTATGTACAAAGCCTTTACCTGCCCCGGCATTCCCCGTGGTGATATGTAGGAAATATTTTCAGCATCTACATGACCCTGCAGGTCAATATAATGTTTGAAGTCCTGCGTGGTAACAGCGGCTATACCAACCAGTTTAATTTTTGCAGCATTGGCCGAGTTGCTGTCAAGCTTTTCCAGTTCCGCCTGCAGTTTCCTTATCTCTTCATCATTCTTTGCTCTTTCGGCTTTCAATTTTTCAATGGCCACTTTTTTATCATTGATAAGTGCTGCCTCATCTTTTTTACTGTTACCGCAGGAAGCAATGATAAACATGGCTGAAGCTGCAATTACTGTTTGTGTTATTTTTTTCATCTGTTTATTGTTAGTTAGTTTATTTATAATTTTCCGGTTGCTTTTAAGAAATCTACTTTGGCGACCACTGCTTCATACAAGGCATTTATATAATTGGTCTGTGCAGTTTTCAGATCAAGCTGTGCGGTATTTATTTCTGATGATGAACCTGTACCGATCTCGTATTTTTTTTTGGTTTGATCATAAACATTTTCTGCCAGTACCATATTCTTTTTCTGGAAATCCATAGTGGCAATGGCAGTTACAAAATTATTACGGGCATCTTCCACCTCTTTGTCAATGCTGATCTCCAGCACTGCCGTTTCGTTTCGTGTTTTTTGTAATTCAAGCCTGGCTTTTTGTGTTCTTGCTTTTATTGCAAAGCCGTTAAATATGGGTACATGCATCTGCAACCCTATATAGGTGGTCCTGAACCAGTCGCCCTTACCAAAAAAATCAAACTTACTCCGCTGTGCCTGTACATTATAATTACCTACCAGCGAAAATGTAGGTATCTGGCCAAGCTTATACCGGCGTACATTCAAACCATTCAGCATGTTGGTGAGCTCCATAGCACGGTATTCACTTCTGTCGTTATACTTATACTGGCTGCTTTCTAAAACCGATTCCCTGATCTGGTCATCACTCAATGAATCTGTAAGTACCAGGCTGTCTTTAACCGGCATGCCCATCAATAATTTTAAGCCGGCATACCCGTTTTTTATCATGTTCTGTGCTTTCAGTTTTTCGGTCTGCAGGTTTGCTATCTGTACAGTTAATTTATCAATATCAACTTTTTCAGTAAATCCGTTTTCATACATTACGGTTACATCATGGTTTAATTTCTGAAGCCTTTCAATATTGGCGTCCAGCAAATTAATTTGTGTTTTACTTAAAACCAGCTGGTAATATATTTTGTGAATATTTGCTTTTATATTTTCTTCTGTTATCTGCCGGATTGTTTCCTGCAGATCAATAGTACCGTTCCTGGCTTTCAGGGCAATAAAAACCTGGCCGTCAAAAATAAGCTGGCTCAAAGAAATCCCTGCACTTGATGTCCATTTTGTACCGAATTTTACAGGCACAAATGTTCCCGCAGGCTGTCCAACTATTTCACCAGGCAACAGTGTTGTAGGTATTTCCAGGTAATCGGTTACCGAGCCGGTTCCGTTTATCTGCGGCAAAGCAATGGAAGTAATATCCCTGTTGGTTTGTTTCTGTATGGCAATATCCAGTAATGCATTTTTTACCTGCACCGAATTTTGCCTGGCATAATCCACTGCCTGCTGCACCGTAAATGAATTTACTTTTTGAGCATTGGTTTTGGCTGCAAACAGCATAAGGCAGCATACAAACAGGCTGTAGTTCCTGAGTTTTTTCATCACTATTATTTTATTCTGTTTAATTCTTAATTGTTTCTTTTTGTTCCCGGTACTTCATGATCAGCTTATATCCTTTCAGTGAAACCAGTCCAAAAAGAAAATGTATAATTATTTCCTCTTCAATCTTTGCCAGGTCTTGTTTTAAACTTTTCTGGAATTCGGGATTAAAGGGGATAAACATGGTCTCTACCCGGTACCTGCATAATATATCCACTGCTATTTCGGACCTGTACAATTCTTCCTTAACTCCACGTTCCAGGTTTTGTGTACAAACGTTAAAAAGAAATTCATTTTTATGTTTCATGAATTTCCTGAAGGCTGCCGGATGATATTTCTGCATATCGAACAGAATGGATGGATTCATAGTTTTAAACATTTCAGCCATCATATCCATCACCAGGAAAATCTCATGCACCGCATTGTCCGCCTTATCCCTGTCTGCATTACATTCATACTGATTTTCTTCTATTACATCATCTACAACAGCCTCCACCAATTCATCTTTATCCTTAAAATACTGGTAAATGGTTTTTTTACTCATACCCAGGTTAGCTGCTATATCATCCATACTTACGCTGCGTATGCCATACTGCATCACCAGGTCGTTTGCCGCTTTTTGAATCCGCTGTTTTGTATCTGTATCTGTCATAATGGAGGGCAAAACTAAGGAAACTTTTAATGTAACCAAAGTTTCCATCACTTTTTTTTGCCATTCATAACATTTTTTAATGCTGAAGGCTTATTCCAGACCCGGGCTTATTTATCTAAAGGGCCTGCCAATCAATTATCTTTGATCTACTAAATGAAATATCATGAAAAAACATTTTCACTACAAAAAGATATTGCAGTATTTTTTACAGGGCCTTTTAATTCTGGGGCCGGTAACTATTACTGCTTATTTTATATACTGGGCGGTATCTTCCATTGACGGGCTGATCCCCATCTTCACCTATACAGATGCCAGGGGTATTGTACAGGTAAGAAATTATGGAATTGGTTTTGTGATCATTATTGCAGCGCTGATCTTTATTGGTTATTTCAGTTCCTTTTTCATCACAAGCCGCATCGTGAGCTTTTTCGACAAGCTGCTGGAAAAAACACCCGGCATTAAACATATTTATGCCACCACCCGTGATTTTTTTGAGGCCTTTGCAGGCGACAATAAAAAGTTTACCAAACATGTACTGGCAAATGTTGACGATAATGATGTATGGCGCTTTGGTTTTATTACCCGGGAGGATATGCAGGATTTTGGTTTAAACGACTATGTTACCGTTTACATACCGATGGCTTATTCTGTAGCCGGTAATGTTTATGTGATACCGAAAAAAAGGGTGCGGCTGATTGATAATATAACTGCATCGCAAACCATGAAGTTTGCGGTAAGTGGCGGTGTAACTGATATTGATGAAGATGAAGGTAAAACCAAACCCTGAAATTAGTTGTACTTTTAAATAGCTTAAAAATTCTGTCATGAAAAAAGCTATTCGTCTTTTACTGCCATTGTTTCTCTTACTCATTTCAAACTACACGGTGTATTGCTGGGGATTTTATGCTCATCAGAAAATAAATTATTACGCTGTTTTTTTATTGCCTCCCGAAATGATGGTTTTGTATAAACCAAATATCAATTTCCTGAGCGAACATGCCATTGATCCCGATAAAAGAAGATATGCAGTACCTGATGAAGGACCTAGGCATTATATTGACATTGATCATTATGGTATATACCCGTACGAATCTTTACCGAGGAGATGGAATGATGCCATTGCAAAATTTGGTGAAGACACTGTTAAACAAAATGGCATTGTGCCCTGGCATGTACAAACCATGCTGTACAGGTTAACCGATGCTTTTAAAACAAAGAACTATGCTCTTATTATGAAGAACAGTGCCGAAATAGGACATTATATTGCTGATGCGCATGTGCCGTTGCATGCCAGCAGCAACCACAACGGGCAACTTACCAACCAGAAAGGCATACATGGTTTTTGGGAAAGCCGTGTACCGGAATTGCTGGCCGAAAAGGAATGGGATTTTTTTATAGGCAAGGCTGATTATATACAAAACCCGGGAGACTTTATCTGGAAAAGGGTTTTGGAAAGCGCCAGAGCGGCTGATACTGTTTTATTGTACGAACGTGAACTGACCAGACAATTTGCCGACGATAAAAAATATTCTTTTGAAGAAAGAAACGGAAAAACAATCCGCCAATATTCATCTGCATTTACTATTGCCTATAATAAAAAATTAGATGGCATGGTTGAGCGCCGCATGCGCCAGTCCATATATGCCATTGCCTCGTTTTGGTACACAGCCTGGGTTAATGCAGGACAGCCCGATTTGAAAAGTTTGGTTACACAAAAATTCTCTGAAGCTGATATTAAGGAGTTTGAAAACCTTAATAAACAGTGGAGTTCAGCAGGGAAGATGATTGGTAGGGAGGAGCAGTAAATGTTTTAAATTTATATATCAGACTTATATAGGTGACATTGGAGTTGTACCTATTTATGAGTTGTGGTCAACTATACAGCACTATCATGAAAATCTGTAGTTATGTAATTTTTATTTTCTTCACTCTTCCTTTTTCTGGTTGTTTATTCGATAGTGACTCTGACAAAATTATTGGCGACTACGAAACTATTTGGATTGACATTCCCCAGACAAGAGGGATTAACAAAGGTGAAGGAATTGTTCCTGCATATGTTTCTGAAATTGGACACAACTCAAATTTTATTATAGCGAAGCAACATCCAATTAAACAAGGAAATATTGTTACGGTTAATACTGACACGACAAATTATTACATAATTGAAGTTTCATCTAATTCATTTCAAGATAAACCAGTCTATGGCCCATTGACTAAAAACTCTTTTGACAGCCTAAGACAAAAATTAAACATCGCAAGCATAAAGTTTGACATGAGTTATCCTGAGTTCAAATAAGCTGTCTACAACATGAACTGAGCAAAATACCTTTAAAATACATTTTCCCATTTCGGGAACTTTATCTATCTTTGACAAAAGCCGGGACTTGAGAATTATTGCAAAGAAAATATTAAGAGATTTCTGGGAGATACATCCGGAGAGTGAACAGCAATTAAAATCCTGGTATCAGGAAACTGCCAAATCCGGATGGACAAAACCCAGTCAGGTTAAAAAAGAATATCCAAGTGCAAGTTTCTTAGCTGATAACAGGGTTGTTTTCAATATCAAAGGCAATCATTACAGGTTAATTGTAAAAATAAACTATAACTACCAAATGGTTTGGATAAGGTTTATCGGAACACATGCTGCGTATGATAAAATAAACGCTAAAACGATTTAACATGAACATCAAGCCAATTAAAACAAAAAAAGATTATGAACATGCCTTAGCAAGACTTGAAGTAATCTTTGATGCAAAAAAGGGAACAGCAAAAGGCGATGAACTGGAATTGCTGGGGATGCTGGTTGATAACTATGAAAATGAAAAATTCCCTGTCGGCTTTCCTGATCCGGTTGAAGCCATTAAATTCAGAATGGAGCAATTGGGTTATACACAGACTGACCTGGCAAATGTTGTGGGACTGAAAAGCAGGGCCAGTGAAATACTGAACCGGAAAAGAAAACTTTCACTTGAAATGATAAGGCAAATTCATAACAGCTTAAATATTCCAACTGAAGTTTTAATTCAGGCTTATTAAAAGCAGGCCTGTTAACATGAACTGTTTAAAATAACTTCAAAAACCTTCAGTTTGTACCGATTTAGGTATTTTTGCATCCAACCAAATTTAATCAGTCAACCTTACAGCAGTGGTTCATAATTTTAACGGAGGCCCTTCCATTTTACCAAAACAGGTTTTTGAAGAAGCATCACAAGCTATTCTCAATTTTAATAATACCGGTTTATCCATTTTAGAGATCGGGCACCGCACTACCCTTTTCCAGGAGGTGATGGATGAAACCCAGGCATTGGTAAAAGAACTGATGCAGCTGGATGATGAGCATGAGGTGTTATTCCTGCATGGCGGCGCAACAACCCAGTTTATGCAGGTACCCATTAACCTGCTGGATGATAAGGAAACAGCTGCCTATACTGATACCGGTGTATGGAGCAGCAAAGCCATTAAAGAAGCAAAACTTTTTGGTAAAGTAGAAGTTGTATGCAGCAGTAAGGAAAGCAATTTTAATTTTATTCCCAAAGATTTTGCGGTGCCAAATGATGCCAAATATATGCACATCACAACCAACAATACCATTTACGGTACGCAGTGGCAAAAAATACCGAAGACGAGCAACAGCATGGTAGCCGATATGAGCAGTGATATCTTAAGCCGCGTTATTGACTTTAATGCTTTTGACCTTATTTATGCAGGCGCACAAAAAAATATAGGTGCAGCAGGGGTAAACCTGGTAGTAGTAAATAAAAATATACTGGGCAAAGTAAAACGCAGTATTCCAACCATACTCGATTACCGCAACCATATTAAAGAAGGTTCTATGCTGAATACCCCGCCGGTATTTGCAGTATATGTTTGTATGCTCACCTTAAGGTGGTTAAAAGCGCAGGGAGGTGTTGCTGCCATTGAAAAGATCAATAATGAAAAAGCAGCGTTATTGTATGCTGCTATTGATGATAACCCCTTATTTAAAGGTACTGCCCATAAAGATGACAGGAGTAAAATGAATGTTTGTTTTGTGATGAACAACCGTACACTGGAAGAATCATTTTTACAGTTTTCCAAAGAACAGGGTATTGTAGGTATAAAAGGACATCGCCTGGTCGGCGGCTTCAGGGCATCACTGTATAATGCTTTGCCATTAAGCAGTGTAAAAATACTTGCAGAACTGATGAAAACATTTGCATTGCAGCACGCTTAAAACAATTTATCTACATTTACAATCACCAACAAACAGCAGCATGGTAACCATATCACCCTTTAAAGCACTAAGACCGGCAGCAGAAATGGCAAAGCAGCTGGCATCCAGACCTTACGATGTGCTGAACAGCAAGGAAGCAAAAACAGAGGCACAGGGCAATAATGTTAGTTTTTTACACATCACTAAAAGCGAAATTGACTTACCCGAAACCACCGATGTACATGACCAGGCAGTTTATGAAAAGGCCAAAGAAAACCTGGACGCTTTCATCAGCCGCAAAATTTTATTCAGGGAAAGCAAGGCCTGTTACTATATATATGAGTTGACGATGAACGGAAAAAGCCAGACGGGCCTGGTTTGCGGCAGTTCGGTTGATGATTACGAAAACGGCCGGATAAAAAAACACGAATTCACCCGGCCGGAAAAAGAGCAGGACAGGATCAACCATATAAAAACCTCGGGTGCACAAACAGGTAATGTTTTTTTAGCTTACCGGAATGTGGCAGAGATTGATAACCTCATCAATAAATGGAAAGAAAAAAACCCGGTGTACAATTTTACTGCAGATGATAATATACAACATACCATCTGGATTGTAAATGACGATGCAACCATTGAAAAGATATCAACCCTGTTTAAAGAAAAAGTTCCCTGTACCTATATCGCCGACGGGCATCACCGGGCAGCATCTGCAGCTAAAGTGCGTGTTGCATTGGGCGATACCGCTGCTGAAGGGGCAGATATTTTTCTGACTACCTTGTTTCCATCCGACCAGTTGTACATTATGGATTACAACCGGGTTGTAACCGACCTGAATGGATTGAGTGATGAAGATTTTTTATCAGCAATAAAAAACAGTTTTACTGTTGAAAAAGCAGATAAAGCTTTTTCACCGGCCAAGCTGCATGAGATTGGCATGTATTTAAATAAACAATGGTACCGTCTTACGGCTCATGAAAACAGTTATAGCAATGACCCCATCGGCATCCTCGACATCAGCATACTTTCAAACAATTTATTGGACCCGGTTTTAAATATTAAAGACCAGCGCACTGATAAACGTATTGATTTTGTTGGAGGAATAAGAGGCTTGCAGGAACTGGAGGCAAGGGTAAATAGCGGGGAAATGAAAGCGGCATTCAGCCTGCACCCTGTAACTATTCAGCAATTATTCGATATTGCCGACAGTGGAAATGTAATGCCTCCGAAAAGCACCTGGTTTGAACCCAAGTTAAGAGATGGATTGCTAACGCATCTGATTGCTGATGCTGAGAATGATTAAGTACTGTTAAACTTTACAGGTTTAAATTCTTATATCCTTTATGAAACTAACTTTATAAATATGAAAAAAGTTTTTTTACTCTTTTTTGCCGTTTGGATGCATACTGTTTTATTGTCACAGGATGCCAAACAACTACGTGAAAATGCAAGAACCTATATGCACCAGGGCGATTATGCAAATGCCATCCTGGTACTTAACAGGGGGCTTGTTTTATACCCGGATAATTTAGAAGTAGCCAAAGACCTGGGGCTGAATTACTATTATGCAAAAGATTATAAAAAAGCACTGGAGACATTAAACCCTTTACTCGACAGGGATGATGCCGATGACCAGTGTTTTCAAATTGCCGGAGATGCATACTGGGCGCTGGACCAGGCAAAAGAATGTGAGGCGGTATATAAAAAAGGAATTAAGAAACTGCCTGGCAGCGGTGTGTTATATAATGAACTGGGTAAGGTATTATGGACCAAACAGGATTTTACCGCCATTAAACAATGGGAAAAAGGAATTGAAAATGATCCCGGTTATGCCGGTAACTATTATAATGCCTGTAAGTATTATTATTTTACTACCGACAAAGTATGGAGCCTGATCTATGGCGAAATTTTTATAAACATTGATCCAAAGAATGCAACTACATCGGAAGTAAAAAATATTTTACTGGAAGGGTATAAAAAATTATTTGCCGATGCCGACCTGGAAAAAAACAATAAAGATAAAAGCCCGTTTGCCATTGCTTTTTTAAAAACGATGAATAAACAAAGTTCCATTGCAACTTCAGGTATTACTGCAGAATCGTTAACGATGATAAGAACCCGGTTTATCCTTGACTGGTACACAACCTACGCAGCAAAATTTCCTTTTAAATTATTTCAGCAACAGCAGCAGTTTATACAGGAGGGTTTGTTTGATGCCTACAATCAATGGGTTTTTGCAACTGTGCAAAACTTACCGGCTTATCAAACATGGACCAGCACACATAGTACCGAATACGCTGCATTAAACAGGTTTTTACAGGGCAGAATCTTTAAAGTGCCCATCGGCCAGTATTACCATTAAAAAAATCATTTGTATATATTACCATCTTTATTTATTATGTAGTCCGAAGGACTAACATATAAATATTAGATGGTATTATACCGATAGCGAAGAAGATTAGACTGTCTTACTGTTATAATCGGTATTATATCCCGTGCAGCAGTTGTACGGGGTATGACTATTTTTTATTAACTTGTTTTATAAACTTTAAAATTATGGAAGAGCAACGCGATGAAAAATTATGGCAGATAGCCAAACGCCGGGCTGATTTCCAGGACAGCCTGATAGGATTTGTAGTTATAACAGGCATTTGCTGGGTCATCTGGTTTTTTACAACCGGACGTGGAGACCACAAAGGAATCCCATGGCCTTTATGGGTAATGCTTGGCTTAGGCATTGGCCTGGTTATGAAATTTATCAGGGCATATAAAACTGATAAAGATTCTATTACTGAAAGAGAATATGAAAAATTAAAAAATCAACATAAATAAATATCCAGGTAAATCAACGATTGCTTATGAATGAACATTCCAGAATTTTTGATTACATAGATTTCCAGTTAAACAAATTCCCCAAAGCAGATATGTTTTGCGGAAAAGAGAATGGGAAATGGATTCCATTCAGCACTGCAGCAGTAAAAGATATTGTAAACAAATTAAGTGCAGGCTTAATGAAACTGGGAGTTAGTGGTAATGATATGACCATTGAAAACCAGGATAAGATAGCACTGGTATCAAAAAACCGTCCTGAATGGCTGATGCTGGATATGGCCTGCCAGCAAATCGGCGCTGCGCTTTGTCCTATTTATCCAACCACCAATATAAAAGAGCTTGAATTCATTTTTAATGATGCTTCTGTAAAACATGTATTTGTAAGCGGCGATGAAATTTTAGGCAAAGTACTCGCCATACGCAATAATGTAGCCACTTTACAAAATGTTTACAGTTTTGATGAATTGCCGGGAGCAATCAACTGGAAAACACTTTTAACAAATATCACATCTGCCGACCTGGAAAAACTGGAGGAAGTTAAATCAACTATTAAAGCTGAACATTGTGCTACGGTAATATATACGTCTGGCACAACCGGCACGCCAAAAGGTGTAATGCTGAGCCATCGCAATATTGTTACCAATGTTATTCACTCAAAAAACAGTTTTCCTTTTAATGATGACCTGGAAGCAAGGGCGCTGAGTTTTTTACCCCTTAACCATATTTTTGAAAGAATGGTTTCGTTTATTTATATCAGCAGCGGCATATCTATTTATTATGCCGAAAGCCTGGATACCATTGCTGAAAATCTGAAAGAAGTAAAACCTACACTGTTTGCCACTGTACCCAGGCTCCTGGAAAAAACTTATGAAAAGATAATGGCAAAAGGTGCCGAATTAAAGGGCTTAAAAAGAAAACTGTTTTACTGGTCGGTTGGCCTGGCAAATGAATATGATAGTTTAAAACCAAAAGGACTGTGGTATAAGATACAATTAGCCATAGCCAATAAATTAATTTTCAGTAAATGGCGTGAAGCGTTGGGCGGAAATATAAAATTGATTGTTACAGGTGGTGCTGCATGCCAGATAAGACTGATACGGATTTTTACTGCTGCAGGTATCCCCATTTATGAAGGATATGGACCAACTGAAAACAGCCCGGTTATAAGTGTTAACTGCCGCAGAAAAGGAGGAACAAAATTTGGTACAGTTGGTTTGGTAATTGAAGGGCAGGAAGTAAAAATTGAAGCCGATGGCGAAATTTGTGTTAAAGGGCCGAGTGTAATGATGGGTTATTATAAAAGGCCCGACCTGACAGCTGAAACAATTATTGACGGCTGGCTTCATACCGGCGATATAGGTGTTTTTGAAGATGGAAAATATTTAAAAATTACCGACCGTAAGAAAGAACTGTTTAAAACCAGCGGCGGAAAATATGTGGCACCACAGCCCATTGAAAATAAAATGAAAGAATCGTCTTTTGTTGAGCAAATGATGGTGATAGGTGCCGAACAGAAATTTGTAGGTGCTTTAATTGTTCCATCTATTGCCAATATAAAAGAATGGATGCAGCATAAAGGGCTGACTTTTACTACAGCCGAAGATGCCATTCATAACCCTAAAGTATTAGACCTTTATAAGGAACTGATTGACTCTTTCAATAAATCATTCAATCATGTTGAACAGGTAAAAAAATTTGAACTGCTTCCCTATGAATGGACCATCGAAAGTGGTGAGTTAACACCAACACTAAAATTAAAAAGGAAAGTGATCATGGAGAAATATAAAGCTGCTATTGACAGGATTTACAGTTAATTAAAAGCCGGAAATTTCTGCAACCTATATGTTGCAGATCTTTCCGGTTTAATTTAAATGCCTGATTGGCTTTCATAGGAATAGATTAGAATAAGGTAAGTAGATTTTTCATCAAGCTATCCGGTGGCCCTGTTAAATTGAATGGTTAGTCATAAGTGTTAATATCTTAAATCATTATCGTTAACCTGATTTTGTTATTACAAAGTAAATACTTTGAGCATTTTTAATCAATAGAACAATGTTCCATATTTAAATCAAATTTTTTCACACAGCTGTCAATTTCATACTACAGGATTAATTATATCTGCCGATGCTTCCCCGGATGATGATAATTACAAACCTGAAATTATCCCCGGTATAAGATCAAAATCTTTTGACTTATCTATAAAATCAACAGCTCCTGTTTTTTTGCAGCGGCTTTTATAATTTTCACTTACAGAGTTACTAAATATTACCACCCTGGTATCCTGAAAATTTTTAACGATATATTCCAGTAATTCAAAACCATTTTTACCCGGCAGCTGAATATCCAGCAATACGATATTCACTTTTTTCTTACCCAACAGGTCTATACATTCCGCATAATCAGTGGCGAAATATATTTGCTCAACTGTTTTCACTTCCCTAAGTATATAAATCAGCCTTTCGGTAATTAATAAGGAGTTGTCAACAATCAATAAATTTTTTTTTTGCGTTTCAGATTCGGTCATAATCGTAACAAGCGGGAAGATAAATTCATTGGCCCAATACAAAGGTAGAAGCAAAGATTTTGATACTGTAGTACTAATACTACACATTATGTTAAATCAGGTTATTTTCAATAGCGTATTTAGTCAGATCAGAATTTGATTTTAAATTCATCTTGGTCATAACCCTGGCACGATAGGTACTTACAGTAGTAACACTTAAAGACAGCATCTCTGCAATTTCGGAAACAGACTTACCATTGGCCAAAAATTTCATTACATCAAATTCCCTGTCGCTCAGGATCTCATGCGGGTTGTTATTATGATCAGATGAAAAACTATTTGCCAGCCGTTCGGCAATGGATTGTGAGATATACTTTTTTCCAAGCAATACTTTCTGAACAGCTTTTACCAGCTCATCAGGTGCCGTATCTTTACTGAGATAGCCTGCAGCACCGGCTTTTAATGCCCTTAATGCATATTGTTCTTCGGGATGGATGCTTAAGATAAGCACCGGCAGATCTGGAAAACTGAGTTTTATCTGTTGCAACGCATCTAAACCGCTCCGGCCCGGCATAGACAGGTCGCTTACCACAACATCCCATTTTGCCGACATCACCTTTTTAATTAACTCTTCAGCATCGGCCACTTCTTCAATTACAGCACTTGTAAACTCTTCCATTAATATCTGAATTAGTCCCTTGCGTACTACTGTATGATCATCTGCAATTAATATTCTTAACATAAATTAGTTTTTAAAATGTTTGTTTAACAAGATTTAATGGAATTGAAATTATTGTTTCTGAGCCTTTACCCGGTTTACTGTTTATTTCATAGGTGGCTCCAATCAGTGAAGTACGTTCTTTTATACCCAGCAATCCCAGTGTTCTTTTACTGCCAATTGAATCTTTATTAAAGCCAACTCCATTATCAGCTATACTAAAATAAAGTTTTTTATCATCAACAACTAATGAAGAAGTAACCAGACTGGCCTTTGCGTGACGGGCAATATTGGTTAAAAGTTCCTGGTAAATCCGGAATAATTCAGTTGAAACAGCAGGTAACACTTTTAATTCTCCCGCGTTATTAATAAACAAAACTTTTGTTCCCGATCGTTTCTCAAATTCATCTCCCTGCCATTCCAATGCGGCTAAAAGCCCGAGATCGTCCAGAATACTTGGCCTGAGATCTGTTGCAATTTTTCTGACAGTTGCTATTGTTGCGTTGATCAATTCAATACTTCCCTGTATCTTTTTATCTATATCTTCTTCTGTGTTTTGTATTTTTTTTGAAAGCCAGTGCAGGTCCATTTTCAATCCTGTAAGCTGTTGCCCCAGTTCGTCGTGAATTTCACGTGCCATTTTGGTTCTTTCATCTTCCCGTATATTCTGAAGATTTGA
>Ga0138256_10004992_pt1 | contig 14071 bp, 9 predicted proteins | sample KNB2016incub_MG_FD_105486 | JGI IMG/M metagenome (GOLD analysis project Ga0138256, IMG submission 105486) | Active sludge microbial communities from wastewater in Klosterneuburg, Austria - KNB2014incub_MG | ecosystem: Engineered > WWTP > Activated sludge > Unclassified | place: Austria...
CATTTGAGATTTTATACTATTTTCTGAAATATCTGTCAAGGTCATTTTTCCTTTCCCCACCGACTTATCTTCACTGCTCCAAGAGTAAGATGCTCCAACACCGAGGCCATCTTTTTCATATGACAATTTCATATTGGGATCGATCTGATGCCATGGAGACCAGTCCTCCCATTTCTTCAAATCCGAGATAAGGGCATGAACAGTTGTTGATTTTGCTTGAATCTCCTTAGATTTTTCAAAATGAAATTTTGAAGGCAATAAAAAACCTATAAGATAAATTCCAACTATGAGAAAAAATAACCACTTGATGATTTTCATTTGTTTAATGTTTATAAATTTTAACCATTGAAAGTAAAAGTATAATTAGTTTCAATTAATCCTTTGAATTAACTACACTTACTTTCAATGATCATTAAATTTTATTAATATATATATGAATTTTAACAAGAATCGACTTGAAAATAACATTACAAACGTAGAGAAATTTTCTTTGATTAACTAAAGAAATCTTTAATTATTATCTAGCAAAAGCCGTAGCCCGTTTTTCACGAATTACTGTAACTTTAACTTGACCTGGATACTGCATCTCATCTTGAATTTTTTGAGAAATCATGAAAGCAAGATCATCAGCATGTTGATCTGTAACTTTCTCGGATTCTACAATAACTCTCAATTCTCTTCCAGCCTGAAGTGCATAAGCTTTTGACACACCTTCATAAGTCATTGCCAATTCTTCTAGTTCGTTTATTCTCTTTAAATAGGACTCTAATATCTCTCTTCTAGCACCAGGTCTTGCACCAGATATGGCATCACAAGCCTGTACTATTGGAGAAATGATATTATTCATTTCAATTTCGTCATGATGGGCTCCAACTGCATTAATAATAACAGCGTGTTCATTATACTTTTCACACATCTTCATACCATACAATGCGTGTGACAGTTCTGATTCTTCCTCAGCTACTTTTCCAATATCATGGAGCAATCCTGCTCTTTTAGCAGACTTCACTTGCTTTGGATTTAATCCAAGTTCAGCGCTCATTATAGCACAAAGATTGGCAGTTTCAATAGAGTGCTCTAACAAATTCTGGCCATAAGATGAGCGGAATCTCATTCTTCCAATCATCTTCACCAAATAGGGATCTAAACCATGAATATCGAGATCAATTATCGTGCGTTCTCCGATCTCTACGATTTGTTCATCTAGTTGCTTTTGCACTTTAGCTACGACTTCTTCGATTCTAGCAGGATGGATTCTACCATCAGCTACAAGTCTCTTTAATGACAATCTTGCTACCTCTCTTCTAATGGGATCAAATGAAGAAATGATGATTGCCTCTGGAGTATCGTCGACTACAATTTCAGCTCCAGTAGCAGCTTCAAGGGCACGAATATTTCTACCTTCTCTACCGATGATCTGACCTTTGATATCATCAGAATCTAAGTTGAAAACAGACACCGAATTCTCGATAGTGTATTCAGCGCACATCCTTTGAATTGTTTGGATGACGATTTTTTTTGCTTCTTTATTAGCATTAGCCTTTGCATTTTCTATGACCTCTCGCTCTATAGAAAGTGCATCATTAGTTGCTTTTGCTCGAACAGCTTGAAGCATACTTTCTTTTGCTTCAGCTTCAGTCATTTTGGCAATTTGTTCCAACTGTTTTATTTTCTTCTCATTTGCATCTTCAAGTTCTTCTTTCTTTTTCTGAACAATCTTAAGTTGCATTTCAAGATTCTCTCGTACAGTCTTTAATTCAGTTTCTCTGTTTTCGATGTCTTGTTTTTTAGCATTGACTTCTTTCTCTAGAACTTGAGTTTTTAATTCTCTTTCTTTGAGTTCAATAAGCTGAGAAGATTTTTGAGATTCAAATTCAGATTTTAGTCTGTTGAAATTGTCTTTTGATTCTTGAATCTTTTGTTGTTTAATAGATTCATTTTTTTGCTCAGCTTTGCTTATAATTTTTTCAGCTTTATTTTCAGCTTCAGCAGTGATCCTTTGAGCATTAATCCTTGCTTTCTCGACTTCTAAATCTGTCTGTTTGTTAATTTCATCAATCTTAGATTGATTGGTTTTTTTAATAATTGTATTTACAATAAAATAACCTGCTCCACTTCCTAATAATAATCCTGCAATTGCACCAATTATGGTCATCATGTCAATTAAATTTTTTATTTGCGATTTGTAGAAAGCTTGATAAAGTGCTTATAATGATAGCTTTATGTTTTATTTCATCACGGCTAGAACTGCCTTTATGTGTGAATTTTTTTTATCTATGATCACGTTTATTCAAAAACAACATTTTCAGCGCACAATTTGGTAAAACCTTGTCAAGTTACTACAAATCAAACCTATATATATAAATTATTTTTACTATAATAACATTTGGAAATCAATCAATAACCCCAAATGTTACCATCTGCAAATATAGCTAAAAACTTGATATTTTATACATCAAGTAATGGATTTTCAGTATTTTAAGCTCATTTTTGGAATATAAAGCCGAAATTTAATTAATACCCTTTTCTTTCATGACGCCGTTAAGCCACTTCAAAATGGATAACATGAGCAAGGTAGCCAAGATCAATAATGCAAAATTCAACCAAAAGTAGTTGGCTTTATTTTCATAAGTATCCCATAATGTCGCTAGAACACCAGAAAGTTTATTTCCAATACTGGTGGACACAAACCAGCCACCCATCATAAGAGAAGTGATTCGAGTAGGGCTCAATTTTGATACCAAGGATAATCCCATTGGACTGAGGAATAATTCTCCAATGGTGATGACCCCATAACCCATAACTAACCACCATACACTTGCTTTATTCATGCCATTATTGGTCGCCATCACAGCAGCCACCATAAATAAAACTGAAAGTGCAGAAATAAAAAGCCCGAGTGCAATTTTAGTAGGCGTGGAAGGTTCTTTCCCCCGCCTTCTCAATGCTGTAAATAGGGCTACAACTAATGGCGTAAGTAAGATAACCCAACCAGGATTTATAGATTGGCTTAGATTGGTGCTCCATACAGAAATACTGGTTCCTTCTGATGGAAGTTTATCTGGACTTATATTTCGAAAATAAGGTGGAAATGCAAATTCTTTTAATGCTTTTCCATCTTGTCTTTGAAGTCTAAATTGCTGGTCATAAAGTGGGATTGAATCTTTAGTATAGCTTATATTTTTTGCCAATTTAAATGTTTCAAAAGTTGATTTTGTGACACCTGTGATTTCACGATCAGTATAGCGATCAGCCCAAGTATTCAATGCCGATCCATTTTGCTTAAAAACAGCCCAAAACAAAATCACAACAGCAAATATTGCAAGAAGTGCCAAAATAGGTCGCTTCTCCTCTTTAGCTGCATTAAAATAAAGCGAAGAATAAAAATAAAGTACTGGAACACAGGCAAAAATAAAAGCATCTGTGCTGTCAGAACCTACAATAGATCCAGGAATCATCCAACCTAATATTCCAAAAAAAACTGAAGGAACCAAAATGACAAGACAGATTTTTAAAAAAGACATGTCCCCTTCTTGAACTCCTTTTTTGACATCAAATTCTTCAAAATGTTTGGTCCCCAGAATGAAAATTATCACCCCAACAAACATTCCTATACCAGCCGCTAAAAAAGCATAACTCCAACCTAACATGATCTGCAATGCAGCTCCAAAAAAGTTACAAATAAAGGCGCCTATATTGATTCCCATATAGAAAATATTGTAACCTTCATCTTTTTGAGCGTTGTATTGAGGCGTTGAATAGACATTGCCGAGAAGGGTTGATATATTTGGTTTGAATAATCCATTACCAAAGATGACTAAAGTCATGGCAATATATAAGACTGTTAAATTATGAACACCCATAAGACAGTAACCCAATCCCATAAGTAGACCACCAATGACAATTGTCCTCTTATATGCCCAATACCTATCTGCAATCAATCCACCCAAAAATGGCGTGAGAAAAACCAAAGCGATAAAGGTCCCATACAAATCAGCTGACTCCGCTTCAGTCATTCCAAATCCAGCCTCTACATCTTTCAGGTATAATGTAAATATACCTATCATAAGATAATACCCAAATCTTTCCCACATTTCTGAGAAAAATAAATAAGGCAGCGCACGAGGATGAGATTTCCACATTTTTTTAAAATTTTGCCTAAGGTATTAATTTTTTTTATTTCAGTTGAGGTTTATTATTCTATGCCTATTTTTAGCAAACTATTTCAATAATTTTTACATTAATGAAAAACTGACTATATTGCACTATAAATACTATTTTGTGGGCTTATTATATAATTAAGATAAGTGCAATAGTTATTTTATAATAAATTAAATTCTCTTGAACATTTAAAAATGATACAATGAAAAATTTTAGCAGATTTTATTTCCTCATCTTAACCATACTATTTTCCTGTGAACCGCAGAACAAGGATTTTAAATTGGAAGATGTCAAAGCATTTATAAATAGATCAAATAAAATTTACAATGAAAGATATTTAGTAAATGATATCAATATTACCAATCAAAAATATTGTAAAGATGCTTGTATTATGCCAACGAAAAGTCCTAAAATTTGTGGCACACCAGGGATCTCAGTTCATTATTTCAATGACGGAAAAAACCATGATTTAAACATAGAAGTCGTAGCAAAAAACATCTATGGTGGACCTGTCTATGTCAATGAAGAAGGCGTATATAAAATAGATGATAAAAATGGAAAGACGCTAGATGTCGGCAAATTTATTGCAATATGGAAACAAGAAAATAAATCGTGGAAACTTTATAGAGAAATATGGAATACAGATATTGATTCTACAAATCTTCTATCAAGTTATTATTTTGAATAAATTAATCGACTGTGATTTCACCCAAAAAAAGCCATGCGGTGTGACCAGCTCCTGGCGAGCCTTCAGCAATTTTTCCATGATTAATTGCTTTAATTTTGAGATATCTGTATGACTTATTCTTTTTCAAATCTACTATTGGTTCAATATATCTTTCCTGTGTAAAAGGCGATAATTTCCAACTCCCTACAACTTCATAATTCAAATTATCTGTTGAAGCCTCCACAATAATTTCCTTTGCAGGATAGATCCATGCTGCTGGAAAATTATATAATTGAAACTTGATTTGGTCAATGGTATCTGATTTAGACAAATCAATTATTGCTTCAAAATTTTTTCCTTCCATTCCCAACCATTCTGGTCCAGAATATTTATTTGTAGGGGCCGCTATTCCATTAATAATTGAATTTTCATTACTAAAATACTTTGGTGAAGGTTTTTCTATAAATTGAATAGATGCTCCAGCAGCCTTATGTTTATTATAGATGATATGAATCGGTTTACAGAGGCTATTGTCCTGAAGTTGGTACCAAGCTTTCAGATCAATACTGTTACTTAAAATTAAACTATCACCCTTTGGATATTCTTGTGTAAAATTGTTTGCATTATGTTTAAACTCAACTAAAACTTTACCCTTAATGGGAGCTTTGACAAAATGTAGAACCATGTCATCACCTGATTTTGACAAAGTATAATCTAGTTCAGCATAAGCATTGGTTAAATTAATTTTTTGTGTCTTCAACCATGGCAAATGAAATTGCAATCGCTCCAAAAATCCAGCATAGTTCTTATCTTCTTTTCGACTCCACAATACCTCAGAAAGTGCTATGGCACGAGGAAATGCCATGTAGAATAATTTCTTCTCATCTTCAATATATTCTGTCCAAAGATTGGCTTGAGCTCCTAGAATAAATTTTGAAAATTTTGGATCTAAATTGGCAGGAATCGGTTCATAAGCATATACCTTTGAGATTGGCGTGTAACCACCTATAGCGAGTGCTTCTCTTGGATTTTTAGATTGATAGTGATCAAAATAGCAATGAGATCCAGGAGTCATGATCACATCATGATTCTGACTTGCTGCTTCTACTCCACCTGTCTCTCCTCTCCATGACATTACAGTAGCATTGGGAGCCAATCCTCCTTCAAGAATTTCATCCCAACCGATTAATTTTTTTCCCTTTCTATAAAGATGTTTTTCAATTTCTTTAATGAAGTAAGACTGCAATTGATCTTCATCAGCAAGATTAAATCTGCGCTTATTTCTTTGGCAATTAATACAAGTTTTCCATCTTGCTTTAGGACATTCATCTCCACCTATATGAATATATTTTCCTGGAAATAAATCGACAACTTCATTTAATACATCCTTCATGAAATTCAAAGTAGTATCTTTTGTACATAACACATCCTCAAATACACCCCATGTGTTGGCAACTTTATAAGGGCCCCAAGTACAGCCTAGATATGGGTAGGCCGCCAACGCAGCAGAAGCATGTCCTGGCATTTCAATTTCAGGGATGATATTGATGAATCTATCCTTTGCATATTCCACGACTTCTTTTATTTGCTCTTGAGTATAATAGCCGCTGACTTCTTTGTTGTCATATTTTACAGGACGATCTGTATAGTGACCTATCAAAGTATTGGATCGCGTAGCGCCAACATTGGTAAGTTCTGGATATTTTTTAATCTCGATTCGCCACCCTTGGTCATCTGTAAGATGCCAATGAAAATTATTAAACTTATACAATGCAAGGAGGTCAATATACTGCTTTATTACATCCACAGAAAAAAAGTGACGAGCAACGTCAAGGTGCATACCTCGATAGGAAAATCGCGGTTCATCTTCGATGATCACCGTAGGAATTCTTATGCTTCCAGCTTTATTCTCTGGATTCAATTTCACCAGTTGGGTTAAGGACTGCAATGCATGAAATAAGCCTTTGACCTGACTTGCTTCAACCATGATACCATAAGGGGTCACTTGAATTTTGTACCTATCGGGCGCATCTCTTCGTTCATTAATACCAAGAATGATGCTATTTTTTTGAGTAAATTCTAACTTGTCAACTTCTTGAATTTGAATATTCGGATTCTGAAATAATTGAATATAAAACTGAGCTAATTTTTTTACTTCAGGGTTATTTTTTTTAATCAATATAGTCTCAATATTGAAATCAATCGACCCATTTCCAAAATCAATTTTATTTGGCATAGGGATTATAGGTGCAATTTTATTAATGGATTGTGCGCTTATAAAGAAAACATTACAAATTAATAAAATTACAAATAGATATCTTTTTTTCATTTTTCCTAAACTATTGACCACCAAAATTGGCGTATGTAAGTCGTGAATGAACGAAAGTAGCTGGGGTTTTGTTTTGTATATTCTAATAGAAATGGAGTCAAAAGCCTAAAAAATTCCTTAGGTTTGCACTTCAAAAAATAGAAATTCATGTTTACGATCAATATTTATCTAAAATTTGCTTTGATAGCTGCATTCTTAGGAGGAGGGATTATTTTGATATTCACTACTGGGTTTTGGTATGCTTTTCCTTTAATTTTAATTGGACTTATATTATTGGCAAGTTATATACTGTTGGGCACTATCCAGTCTTCAGCTCAACTTATGCAAACTATGGATTTTGAAGCCTGTGAAAAAAGGCTTAATCTGACATTCAAACCAGAATGGTTGTATGTAACCAACAGAGCATATTATTATCTCATCAAAGGTTCTGCAAAAATGCAACAGAACAAAACAGAAGAAGCTGAACAGCTGTTTTCAAAAGCACAGAGCCTAAAATTGCCTTCGGACAATGAAAAAGCAATGATTTTAATCCAAATGATTAACATTCATATTCAAAAGAATAAATGGACACAGGCCACCAACGCGCATCGTGAACTTAAAGCCTTGAATCTTACCACTGACATATTCAAAGACCAAATAAAAATGATAGATGAAGCTATCAAACAACAAGGCAAAGTAAAAATGATGCATACTATGGATCAAAGGAGTATGTTCAGACCAGGAGGAAAAAGAAGAATGCCTAGAATGAGATAAACAGTCTCATCTAAAGTGTTTCCATCGTTTATGAGTCCAAAGCCAATTATGAGGATTTTTTCTAATAGTCTTTTCTAAAGATGACATATATCTTTGCGTTATAACAGTTGGCTCCACAGCTTCAATTCCATCCCAGATCTCAATAAATCGATATTGATACTGACCTCTAGAGACTCTTTCCATTTCACAATACAATACTGGCATGTGAAAGGGCAAAGCGTACTTCTCAATACCATGTAAACAAGCTGTTTCGACATTAAAAAATCTCACCCATATTGCATCTTTAATGTTTGAGGGATTCTGATCTGCAGCCATAATGATTGCTTTGCCCTCTGGAATAAGATCTTTCAGAATTCGGGTTTCTTTTGTGCTGATTAATTTCAAACCAGACTTTGAGCGCCTTTGAACAACATCAGATTCTACTCTTTTATTATTCATTGATTTAAAAAGTGCAATAATTTTATCTGGAAAATCTATCCCAATGCTTACACCTCCCCATTCCCAGTTGGTGAAATGGGTGGCAGCTAAAATGACTGATTGACCAGAATCGATGTAACGATCCAAGACTGTCCTATTCGTCAAATTATACCTTTGGTTAATTACCTTATCTGACATGCTTAAGCCCTTTATACTCTCCAAGATAACGTCAGTAAAATTCAAATAGAAATCATAGATAATCTTTTCTTGTTCTTCAGATGATTTTTCAGGGAAACAGCGTTGTATATTTCCTTTCACGACAGCATAACGATATCTCAAAATTCTATAAAAAATCCAACGCAAACCATTTGAAATAGCATAAATCCATTGCAATGGAATTATGGAGAAAAGAAAAAGAACAAAGCGATATAATAAATAAGAGATCATGAATCATGCAAAGTTAATCTTTAATCTAAAGTCTTTGACTCGGACAGAACAAATTTTAAGCTTTAATTGCAATTCAACAAAATATGCCAGTTTTAGAAACAAAATTCAGACACAAGGGGTCTTAATAGTGTGAAGCGTTTAAATTTGTTTCATTAATTTTAAGCTAGAACAAGTAATAATTTAGTTTGAAATGATTAATTTTACGTAAAATACAGTTAACCAAATAAAATACCAAAACAGATGAAAAGAGTGCTTTTCCTTGTAGTTCCTTGTTTAATTTCATTTAATTTAAGTCATTTGTTCGCACAAAATGAAGTCATCAATCAATTTAAAGAAAACCAAGATCATTTGGAAAAATTGGGAATTGAGAGGTGGCGTTCCATAGATCTGTCAGCTTTCCCTGTAGAAAAACTAGATAGCATGGTACAATACAACATTGACTCTACAGCTGGAACTCAAAAGTATTCACAAAAAACAATATTCGAATATGAAAACAATTTTAAACGATATATAAGCTATAATTACCAAACCAATTCGGCATACACAAAAAATATCGATGACTATGATGACAATGGACTTATTGTTGAAAACAATTCATTTAAGTTTGATACAGTCACTACAAAACTTATACCAACAAGTCGTCGCACCTATGAATATGACCAAACAGGCAAATCAATAAGGTCAACTGCTTATTTGTGGAATAGTACTACTAATAATTGGGACCCACAAAATAAAAATGAAAATAATTATAATGCTAATAATAAATTATTCCAACGCGCATTTTTTCTCTATGATGCCACCAAATCAAAATTCATAGGACAATCAATGCAGCAATATACCTATGATGTGCAAAATAATAATATTGAAGTACTAGATCATAAATTTAATACAAGCAATGAAACTTGGTCCGTTCTTGGAAAAACAGTCTCACTATTCGATTCAAATAATGATGAAACGCAACGAGATGTATATAAATTAAGCACCACAAAAATCGACTCATTTTATATCTTAAACAGAATCCAAAACAAATACGATAAACCTCATCTCGTTATAGAACAAACTACGATATTTTACAACAATACTTTTCCAAAAGGAAGAAACCAATATCTAGTGACTAATGAATATAATCCTGCAGGAAATTTACTTTATACCAAAACTCAGCGCTGGACCACTGCTGATATTTGGGAGGATTATTTTCAAGTTATTTGTTTATATGATACAAATGAAAACAGAGTATTTGAAGAATCATACGAATATAACCCAAGTACAAAAATTTGGAGACGAATTGAAAATTACATCAACATTTTTGACAACACTAGAAAAGCTGAAGATATATATGGCAATCTTTACAAAATCAATTTATATCATTACAAACTGGTAGTACATTCAAGAGGTTATGATTTTAACATTGGCAGATTAAGTACCACAGATAATTATTATTATTCATCAATCTCTACTGATACAGATGATCAACTTTCAAGTAGAATAAAATTTTACCCAAATCCAGTAAAAGAAAAATTATTCATTGAAAACAATACTCAATTACCGATACAAGAAATCACTATTTTTAATGAAGCTGGGCAAGTCATTGAACGAATTCAAAATCCTAGTTTTCCTATAAACTTCAAACAAAAAACAATGGGGATATATTATATTCAGATAAGACAAAATAATAAAATTTCCCAAGTGAAGATGATAAAGACAAATTAAAATAATCAAGAATAAAAAGATGCAGTTGACATCATTTAAATGTCAACTGCATTGATCAATTAATAATCCCTATCTATAATTTAACCAATTTCATTATACTAGTTTGCCCTTTAACTCTAGACCTTAATAAAAAAACACCTGATTCTTTAAATAATTGTTCAGATAAAACTGATTTGCTATTCGCTGATAAAACTTGATTTGCTATTATCCTTCCATGCAAATCAAAAATCTCTATAGGCATATTCATATCTGTGGTATTCACTACCACAAAATTACTTTCACTAGGATTGGGATACACGACTAGTTCCCCTTTATCACTACTTTCTACTGCAATGAGAAGATTATTCAGCTCCAGTTTTAATGGAATTGATGCATTTGCATATGCGATATTTTTTGTAATACTATCAGACAAATAAAACAAATCTTTTGCACTTATCGCTGTATTACCTTTTAAACTTATTGCCACAGAAAAAATTGGCGTTTTGCTATTACTACTGATTCCTGTAACTCCAATTCTTCTCAATAAAAATGGAAATGCTCCATCCCCAGAAAAATTTGTATTGCCAACTGCATTAAACAATTCGGAATTAATTTTTCCAATGGTTACATTTGGATTTCGATAATGCAAGGTTGCCTAAAGACCATCTATATTTTTAAAATTGGAAGAATAAAAATTTATCACATACAGTCCCGGATAGATTATTTTATCTTCTACATTTAGGTATAATTTATTTAATATTGGTTCTATTGTATCATAACATTGACTTTTGGCATTGGCATCAATATCCCCTTTCTTATAAGCTCTTACTGTTTGATAGGCTTGTTTTAAAAATATAGTATCACTCAGATTTGACAAACTATCAATAAAAACCCATTCGTCCTGCCCACTAAATTTGTAATATCGAATAATTGCACGACTTATCTCTGATACATCAGCTGCAGTTATAGTTCTTGTATTATTCACATCACCTAAATAAGGATAAATCCTTTTGCCTTGTCTTGGAACACCGAGAATAAAATCATCCAACAATACAGCATCCAGTACATCAATGCCATTATTAATAATAGAATCTTTTTTATATGGAATAAAATATGCTTGTTGAGTAGAAAAATCTTCAAAGCTAAAAGAGGAATCGCATTCGTTAAAATGTTGAACAGCAAGACCTAAGCTTGATCCTTTTAAACTAACTTTATCTAATGGTCTATTGTCAAGGGTCAGAAATTTTCCTTCAAATATCTTTCCATTCCTACAATAGGAATTTGGATCAGTAATATTTAGTTCAACCTTGCAACTTGAGCTATTCCCTGCCAAATCAGTAACATAAACATCTTTCAATAAATTATAAGTTCCTCCATGTTTAATGATGTCCCCACAATTAAAATTAATACTGCTGGTACCATCCTCAAAAGCTAAACTTAACTCCTGTTTTGAACTACAATTATCTGAATAATCACTCACTAGATCTTTAACATCTAACTGGGCTAATCCATTTGTACCAATAGATGCTAAAACAATATTTTTCTTACAATTAACATTTGGTGCTTGAGCTTCTTCCACTTCAAAGTGAATTATTTTCTCCGCAATATTTTTACAACCATCCTGACAGATTACTTTCATACGATGTTTGCCTTTGGGATATTTTCCATTTGCTTGATACGGCAAATTTTTAGAGTTAGCATATATATTATCATTAATACGAGGAAGAAGACCAATACTTTTCTCATTCAAAGACAAATCAGAAACATATAAATCAAATTCATTATTGTACTTGCCTTTCTTATCATCATCCAAATCAATATAATATGAGTAATATAAATGATCTGAAGGACTACAATTATCACTTGCAACAAACTGCAATGTAATTTCTCCATCTTCATTTAATTCAGACTCCGTGCATAAAGAGGGACTTGTTTTTATAGTTGGCGCTTCAAGATCATTGATTATAATAACTTGCTTATAACTCCATATCCCAGATTTACCCCCATTGAACTGATACCAATCAATTATCTTCCATTCTCTCAATAGTTTAATACAACTATCTGATTTAGCTGATCTCACTATTTCATCACTGTACTCAATAGCTAATAAGGTACTTTTCGTATTTAAAATTTTTATCTCAGGGGATCGTGAAATATTAGTACAATTGGATATTAATGGAGTAAAATAACAGTCTTCAAAATAGATATCATCAGTGGTGTCACATAAATTATTCACATTAATATAAAAACGACCTCCATCTACAACCCAAATTTTTTGCACTGTCTCTGCATATTCTCCATTAGCTGCTACGACAATAAATTTTCTAGTCAATAAGCCAACTCCATTAATAAAGTTATTTGAAACTTGAATATTAATAGTGACCGAATTTTTACTTACAACATAACCTTCCTTTCCCCATTGCAGATCATACTTTTTATTAGGACTTATTGAATCATAAAAGTTTTCATAATGATTACAAGCTAGCTCAGCTACTCCAGACCCTTTTCCCGGATAAGCTGTATTTGGATCTGCATCACAAAATTCCGGACATGCGATATCGTATGTAACAATATTTAAGCATTTACTGCTATCAAGTAACATTCTCCCAAATCTCGTACTTTGAGGATCAGTCAGATCTACATCATCATAATCAAATTTACAGGATATAACTAAATCACTTGGCGCAACCAATTTTATTGATTGTGCATGAATAAAATGACACATCAATATCAATGTAAAAACAAATAATTTTTTCATTTCAAAAAATTTAGCATTATTACAATATCATGATCTTTATAAAACAATGAAATAATGCATCCAAACGCTGCATGCCTTATTTAAAATAATAACTCAATCCAATGCCATAATGATTGAATGATTCTGACACTCCATTATATAATTCCCACGAATTCAATCCTAAAGAATAAAATGCATTTACTCCAATAGATCCACCATGAGCTAATTTATACTTGCCGTAAATCGACAGATTGAGATCATTAAAAATACTTTGTAGAAACTCATTACGCTTCGTCTTGATATAATTTTCCTCTCTTGATGGGTCAAGCAAATATCCTGAAAAATTTCTAAAAACATTTAATCCTAATGATGTGGCTATTCCTGTCTGAATTCTTGATGACATATAGAACTCTTTCTTTATTCCAACTGGAACTGATATGGTATAATAATAATTATAAAATAATGCATTACTCTGATTATTTACCACAATGTCTTTACTGGATTTAACAATCTCCTGATTGCCATTCCTATCTATAAGAATTTCAGATGGAAAATCATCCAACTTTTCTACACTAGTGAATTTGAGTTGCTCATTGACACTTGTGACCTGCCTCTCTGAAATAATTCCTGTAGTCCACTTAAAACTATTCTTCAAATTTTTCTCAAAAACTAGTCCAGCTTTCAATTGCTCTTTTGGGCTTTCTATTTCCATCCGTCTCTCTACAATTAATTTCGATTCTGAACTTTTTGAACTATATTTCTGCTGGGCCAATCCATAAGAGAAAACCAATGCTGCATGACTTATAAAAGGGCTACTTTTTCTAATCAAATTATTTCTATCAACTAACAAGGGCAAGTCATGTTGTTTTTC
>Ga0138256_10004993_pt1 | contig 14065 bp, 14 predicted proteins | sample KNB2016incub_MG_FD_105486 | JGI IMG/M metagenome (GOLD analysis project Ga0138256, IMG submission 105486) | Active sludge microbial communities from wastewater in Klosterneuburg, Austria - KNB2014incub_MG | ecosystem: Engineered > WWTP > Activated sludge > Unclassified | place: Austria...
CCCATCTGGTGCAAGAAAGTATATGCCATAAATACCCTGATTATAACGTATACTACAATTGGGTGAAGTCCATGATTTTGTAGCAATTGTTTTCAGCGAAAAACTCACTGAACTTTTTTCACCAGCTATCAATTGAGCCGCCGGATCTGTCCATACAATCTGGTAAGTGACACCAGCTAACAACTTTCCTGTTTTTACATCAAAACGATCTTGGGTAATTGTCATATTCCCTTTTACTCCTTTATAGCTGATGGTATCATACATTTGTGAACTGGTTCCCATTAAATTGGAGTATTTTTTCAGGGATCCGTTTTTAAATTCATAACTAGTGAAATGCCAAGCATTTTGATTTATACTGGCTGCAGGTTGTTCTGTGGGTACAGCTGTAGTACCGTCTCTCCATTCATAATTATAAGTGAACATATAGCCGTTTCCTAAGCTGACCTGGACAATTTTCTTCAGTCCTTTTCTCCCTTTTTCAATCACTTTTTCTAGTGTCAGCGTTGTACTTATATTTTCAGTGAAATACTTAGTGCCATCAGGCGATTTATAATAAATACCATATAAACCCTGATTAAATCGTATACTATTATTTGGTGGTGTCCATTTTGAGGTTGATGAAATTCTTTCCAAAGAAAAATTCATTAAAGTATTTTGATCTGCAACTAGTACTACAGCCGGATCTGTCCATACAACTTGATAAGTAACTCCAGCCAGAAGTTTTCCAGTCTTAACATCATACCGGCTGTGATTAATGGTCATATTCCCTTTTACTCCTTTATAACTGATGGTGTCATACATTTTTGAACTGGTTCCCATTAAATTGGAGTAATTTTTTGTTGACCCATCTTTAAACTCATAACTGGTAAAATGCCATCCTGCGGAAGTGCCTGACTGCTGGGCATAGATAGAATTACAAATCAGAATCATAATAACCAGAAAAAGATTTTTCTTAATAAGTGAAAAGAAAAATTTCAAGGCAGATAATTTATTTTTCATAACTATAATATTTAAGGTGATGAACTATCCTCAATTTATCTATTTACTATTTTTTAAATAGTGATTATTGTCACTTTAGAAAGTGATTTTTGTTTGTAAGGAATAGTTGTTTATAAAACGTAGTAATCAAAAAATAGTTGAAATGTTTGTGCTTATATATCGTTTGATATTAATGCTTTCTATGTTTTGCATAGCTAATATCGGGCAGATTGGTAGGCAGATGCTGACCATATGGTCTGGAGTATATAATAAAACCTTTAAATTTATATGAGTGATGGAGTTTTTTCGATAAATATAGTTCTCCAACTACGATGTAAAAAAATAGCAACTCAACCTACCAGCATTTCTATTACCGTTCTCCTCATTTTAATTTATCTTGGGTGTCAACCAAAACTGCTCATGTTAAAACTAATATCGCTATCGCTGTTATTACTATTTTCTGACAGCATTACTATATCAGCTCAAAACAAAACTCCTCCTAACATCATTCTCATTATTGCCGACGATCTTGGCTACGGTGATCTTGCTTCCTATGGAAATAAAAATGTTCATACACCTAATATCGATTCACTGGGAGTGCAGGGTGTTCGTTTTACACAGGGCTATGTAACATCACCTATATGTGCACCTTCCCGTATGGCTCTAATAACGGGTCGCTATCAGCAACGATTTGGCGCAGAGTTTATGCTGTATGATAAGTTTGAACCATCCGTAAAGAAAAAAATAAAAAAGCATTTTTTTTCATTGAAGAAGAAACCAATGGGTATCAAAACATTGAAACCCAATTTTCTTTTAAACCGTTCTGTTTATGTAACCGATTTGCCGGCCTCTGAAATAACTATTGCCAAACTATTGAAACAAAAAGGTTATGCAACAGGGTATGTTGGTAAATGGAACCTCAGTTCTTCGCCGGATGTATTTCCAGATATGCATGGATTTGATTATAGTTATTATTTTGATGGTGCCCTCAGCCGGTATGTGGATGATCCGGTTGATACCAGCCGATACATTAATATGCATTTACCCTGGGCTTTTTCGGAGATCCCTGCCTGGGCGCCGAGGTATGGATCTACGGCGATAAAAGAGGGGAGAGTCGTTGTAAAAGATACTGGCTATCTCACTTTTTCACTGGCTGAAAAGGGAATTGGTTTTATTGAACGAAATAAAACCAATCCTTTCTTTCTCACCCTTTCTTTTAATGCACCACATGACCCTTTTCAGGTTCCTAAAAAATATTATGAACGCATACGGAACGAAAAAGATTTGGTTCGACGGGTTTACAGCGGTATGATAGAAGCACTGGATGATGCAGTAGGCAGTGTAATGAAAAAATTGGAGCAGGAAGGTTTGATAGATAACTGTCTTATTTTTTTTATAAGTGATAATGGTGGCGCCACCTACACCCATGCCACTGATAATACACCGCTGTTAGGTGGAAAAGCAACACATTTTGACGGTGGTATTGCTGTCCCGTTTTTAATGCAATATCCAAAAGGATTTCAGGCACGGCAAAGCTATGATCACCCGGTTTCATCGATGGATATATTCAGCACCATTGCCGCTGCAAGTGGAACTGAATTGGCAAATGATCGGATATATGATGGTGTAAACCTGCTGCCTTATCTTACGAACGATTCGTTATTGCCACATCAAGATTTTTTTTGGAGAAATGGATATTCAAAAGCATTTCGCCGGGGCGATTGGAAATTATATATCAATGAAAAAAATAAAATCACCTATCTGTTTAATATTGCTGCCGATCGGGAAGAAAAGAATGACCTGTCTGCCAGGCAGCCCGATAAATTAAAAGAATTGCAGGAAGCATTAAAAGATTGGGAGAAGAAAAACACAGTGCCACCATTATGGCCCAGCGCTGCGGATGTATTGATTGAAGTAAATGGGAAGTGGTATCGGTTTCCGAGTTGATTATATACATTGATGTGGTATGTGGAAGATTTTTTTTGAATTTATGTACCAGGCAGCAGTACTACTATTGAGCTTTTGTTGCGTCGCACTCCTCAGGGTTCTGTAATTCTATTCAGCATTTTATGCCATAGCTGAACAAACTATTATGTTAGGTGATTATTGAAGAACTCCTGCCTATGCGGACTATGGAGAACATCTGCTATGGCAGAATATTTTCTTAAAACTCAAAACTTTTAACGACTTCATTATTTGAAATAGTATGTACAAAATTTTCATGACTTTTTGCACTGCCATGCACAACCCAAGTTGTAGTTAGCTCATTGCCTTTTTTTATATGGTTAGAAAGTTTGTATTTAAGCTTATTTTGATGAAACAGGTTTTCTATATCAGATATTATAGAATTTGAATAATTACAGTTTATCGAATAAGTGACTGATTTATTAATTTTATCTATTACTTTTTCAAAGTAAGGTAAAACAGAAAGGATAAAAATTACTAATACACAGGCTGCTGCAGAATAAGTATAGAATCCTGCACCTATTCCCATGCCAACTGCAGCAACTACCCAAATAGTAGCCGCTGTAGTAATTCCATTTATACGTTTATCTCCAACGAAAATTACACCAGCACCTAAAAATCCTATGCCTGTAACAATGTTAGAAGCAATTCTATCTGATCCTGATTCATCACCGATCAAATTTGACATTATTGTAAAAAAACAAGCACCCATTGAGATCATAATCATTGTACGAAAACCAGCAGACTTGCTTCTGTATTCTCTTTCTGCACCTACAATGCCGCCCCAAAGCATTGCAACCAAAAGACGAAGAAGAATCTCGTAATCCATAATTTTTTTTATTATTTGTGAAATAATTAGGGTGTACTATTTTGTTCTGCAATCCTGCAGAACAGTAGCAAATCTTCAGAAAGGTAATAAATTGAACAAATCCTGTGATATCTATCAGCAATTATCAGCTTGCTATTTTTAACAAATAAAACCGGGGATAATTTTTCTCCCTTCTTCACCTTTCGTAAATTTTCTTTTTCATTATTTTTTATGTAAAGTAAGAAAAAACAAAGGAAAGAGCTAATGGAATTAAATCAATTATTCTTTACACCATGCTTGGTATTGTAGTTGAACTAACTATTGTGGCAAGTAATTATTAAATCAAATTAAGAGCTCTTTAATTTATCTGGTTGGTGGAAGAAAATACCATCCATGGTGTTTAGTTTTTTGATGACTGTCCCGCAACATTGCGGGGAACTTCTAATATATTGTAATACCAGCCAAAACTGCAATCATGGCAAAAACTCATAATGTATCATGACTATTCTCATCCAAATCGTTATTAATCTACTTTAAATTACATACATAAATTATAATTATGAAACGAATATTTTTACTCTCCATCGCTATGCTGCTGCTTTTTTCAGGCTGTGGTGTTTCTACACAATTAACCAGTTCATGGAAAGCAGAAGAAACAATTTCCCCAAAGCTTAAAAGAATTGTTGTTCTTGGCTTGATAAGAGATAATGAGGGCTCACTTCGGGAAACAATGGAACAGCATCTGGTTGATGACCTGAAGGCATTGGGATATGATGCAGTTTGTTCTTGCAATGAGTATAATCCAAAATTATTTGAGAATATGAGTGAACAACAAGCTATTGATAAATTACGCAATGCCGGGGTTGATGCAGTTCTTACAATTGTATTACTTAATAAAACAAGAGAAAGATATTATATACCACAGCGAGTTCAATATTCTGCGTTTGAGTATTCTCAAAACAGGTTCTGGAATTATTCAAGGTTTATGTTTGATAGAATTTATAGTGATGAGTATTATGTAACCGACACAAAATATTACTGGGAAAGTAATTTATATGATCTTGCGGGGAACAAACTTCTTTATTCTGCGCAAAGCCAATCTTTTGACCCTAATTCCACTAATAAGTTAGGACATGAATATGGTCAGGTAATAATTAAAGATCTTGTGAAAAAAAATGTATTGACAATGCAAATACCTGCTCCGGTCAAAAAGGCTATGTAAGCCTGACAGGCTACAATTTGTAGACAACTGACTTACTTAAACCAACCATGACGTTTAATTTTATGTCGAACACCTGCCAAGGCAGAAATGGAGTAAGTCTTTCGAGTAGGAGTGATTCACTAAAAGGCATCTTTAGAAATAGATGCCTTTTAATTAACAGCAGTATTAACCTTCTTCAATTATTGTTAAAAGTCAAGAAAGCATTTTCTTTGAATCACAGAACAGCTTCATTAAATTTTTTATTATGAAAAAAATAAGGAACAACCAATGCAATACTGATGCCTGATATAAGAATGACACCAAGAAGCAAGCTTCTGAATTGCAGTGTAATGGCATGGTCATGTGTACGAGTTGCACCTTCTGCTTTCCAAGCAAAGAAAATAGTCAATAGAACAAATAAAGCAATGTAAATAATTTCACCTTTTGCTGACCATCTTCTTAAACCGGCATAAATCATTCCGCCTGCAAAGAAAAATAAATTAACTCCAAAAATGAGAGAGGATACGTTGATAATAGCTGAAGGAATAAAGCCTGTTTGTTCTCTATAAACAAGATTAAAAAAGATACAAATAATTGTAGCAAAAAAACCAACAAATACAGCGGTTAGCAAAGCTCTTGAAAACGGGGTTTGATTATTATCAGTTTCCATTTTGTTTAAATTTTAAAGTTAAAAATGGGTTGTTTACAGAATAGAAACAACCGGAAGTGTTATAAAGGTAAGATAAAAACGGCTTGCTCCCGATAACAAAAAATCAAATCCTGATGTCTTTTAGTAGTGCTAGTATTGATTTTTAAAGGTGAGCCGATGCTTCGTTGCAACATTTATCCCATACCAATGGTCGGGACAAAGTACAACAAATCTAAAGCTTTAATTTTCTTTTTTGTAGAGAGTAAACTAAGGGGAACAGGGAGCATCTAACCACGGCGGAAATCAGAACATTACTTCTTGCTTTAATCCATCAGCTCTTATTTCAAATACTATCCGCCAGCTTACATCTTGAAAGCAATACGTCCATTCTGAATTAATGAAATAGTTATCACCCAGTTTATATACAGATGTTACGCCACCGCAGGGGCCGGATGCTGTATAAGCTTTACCATTTATAACAATAAGTACAGGAGAGGAGTCATTCTCGGGATTATATTTTTCGTCCAGGACATATGATAAAAGAAAGGCTGAAAGCCCGGGTATTTGTAACTTAACTACTTTGGGTGTTTTTTCTTTTGCCCTTTCAAAAAGTTTTTTGGCATAAGCATCAAACTTATGTGTCTCTCTTGTTTCTGTATATAATGTTTTTAAAGCTCCGCTGTTAATCACTAATCTTTTCAGGCTGTCAATTACTTTGGTATCTGTTATAGTATCAGTAGCAACAAGGCTATAGGATTGGTCTGTATAATTTAAGACAGCCAACATATCAGAAAAAGGCGCATCATCGGGCAATTTTTTATCAAGATGTGTTACTGTTACTGCTTCGCCTTCAAAATCATCTTCTATTGATTCTGTAACGCCGGTTGTTTTGCTAGTAAATATTTTACCGGTTGTATTACCCAAGATCCCTACCGGTATGGCAGCAGCATATTTTCCTGTTAAGGCAAATCCTTTTTCTGTATAATGCAGTTGTGCATATTTATAGGGGGTATGAGTAGTATCTGCTGTAAATATATCTTTAGAAGTGGAATTTTTTTTATCCTTGCTTCCGCAGCTGCCACAAACAATTGTTGTAAAAAGGAAAGTAGCCTGTAGAAATCTCATGTAGTTGGATGATTTAATAGTGAAAAAATATAGTAGCCGAAATTAATAGTTAACGATGATAAAATGCTTTTGATAGATTTTTTTCTTTTTCAGAAGAATGTCAGATGGTCTCGCCTGAAGCGAGATGTGTTGGAGTTGGTGACCCTCGTTGTACTACGGAGTTGTATTAAGATTAACACCAAGCCTGTCTGTCTGTATTCAGGTTCATTCTGCACACAAGGTTGGGCTGTGCGACTCGGCTGGGAAATATTAACAGTTGGGTCATTTGTGTATTTCTATATATTCTTCGCTGTGTAAACGTTGACTTCGTATATTTAAATATTACTTATGCCTACACCATTACAAGCTTCAGCAAAATTAAATTGGAATAAATTTGTGCCCGATCTTATCCTGTTGCTATTGTATTTTTTTTGTCTTGATCCATTAATGGTATGGCAACAGCAGCACCCAACATTGTCCTGTACCTTGTTAATGTTGCTGAACATTATGGCTGTTGGTCTGGGTTGTTTTACATTCTTTACTGGTTTTGCAGATATGGAAGCAATGGTAAAATATAGAAATACGTTAACCACATTCGAAAGTTCGGCTTTAGGTTTATCTGCTTTCATCAGTTGCTTTGCATTTTTCTGGTGGCTGGTTCCCTTTGCTGCGGTAAAACAAATGGGTGTAAAAGAAACAGGTTTCGCTATAGGTGCAGGTGTTTACTTTCTTACATTTATGGCCATAGTGGCGAACAGCATAAGTAATAAAAAAGGAATTAAAATAGCTTACGCTGGCGTAGTACAACTAATTAATAGCACTGTTATCATTATTTTCTTCTTTTTTAGTTATGCCTTTTTATTAATGACCATGCAGAATTGGCAATCAAACCTTATAGCTGCGCCAGTATTGGCTATACTATGTCTTTTTGTTTTTTATTTACCGCTGCGGTTCTTTCTTTTATTGCGGCCGCCCTTTAGTCAACTGGAGTATATAAGTTTTATTCTTTCCTTTGGATTTTTACTATTTGAGTTGTTTGTAAAGTTGTGATGCAGGTATCTGCTAAAACAACGAATGTAATGCTAGGCCGTTAGTGATGATTTAATGGGAGTGGGATGCTGAAAGGCTGAAGCAATCTGCCTACTCAGGTTCTTACACCAACCACGGTGTGTAGTTTTATGGGGAACACTTGCCGAGGCTGAAAAATTACGGTTTAAATATTACACAAAAGGGGTATAGATATTCCGGTAATTAAAATAGAATTTTACTTTGTTGTATTTTCTTTTACCACATATTTTTTTTCTATGAAATATATATTATCTACACTTGCTATTATTTTATTATTTACAGCGCCGAGCATTGCACAAATAATAATCCCTAAAGAAAAAGTAAATCCTAATAACGCAATACAAAAATTGCCAAAAGATAAGTCACCTGTTGTAGCAAACATAATTTTAGTACCGGGTATTGAAGTTTACGAATTGCCGAACTTCCGGGGCAGAAAGGCACCCTTCATTAAAAATGCGCAAGGGAAATTTGATTTCCCCTTTCCATTAGACCATGTTTCTATCAGGGTTCCTAATGACCTTATTCTCTATATAAAAATTTGCTTTGAGTTTCCTTCAGAATATGCTTATACAAGCAGTCAGCAGGATATTAACCTCAATTACATTTGTGGTGTACGTACAGATGAAAAAGCTTATGTTGAAATTAGTTTAGGAGGAATTTCAACAGAAGTTCATAATAATGATTGCACCCGGTTTAATGGAAGTATTGTAACTAAAATGTGGGAGAAAGGAATAATAGCAAGCGAATCCATAGAGAATTCAATGCCTGCCAGATCCAGCGTACTAGGAAATGGCCAGTATGTAATAGGAGGATATAGCCAGACTTTATTTAGAATGGGGAATTGGCAACATCCGCTTAACACCCAATATTATAATTATGATGCGTTTAAGTTATTTGTACGTAATAATAACCCTGTTCCTATATTTCCGGTAAAGGCTAATAATGTTCCGCATGAAGATAGTGCTACCCGAAGGCAAACCATCGGGCACCAATATTTTTGTGTGGGTAAAAATGCACTCAGAGAAGGCAGAGTAAAACTTGAAGTCAAAACACAGTTAACTTCTTCGCATAAAAATTGTGATCTGTGTAATGACTATAAGGATATGGTAAAGATGGCAGATGCTGTTACTGAATATTTTCCGCTAAATACAAGGTATGATGGTGGAAGAATAATTAATGCATCCAATCGAAATTTTATTGCTGGCCCTTACCAGGCAAGGCCTTATGAACGTCATCCCACCCGCAATGAATATGTCCTAAACACCTATAGTGATCTTGTTAAGAATTTCAGAGTACATCTTATTATAAACGGTTTGTAATTTACTGCATGGTGGGTGTTTGTATTTTACGCCGTAGGTTGGTGTTTGTAGTTGAATCAACCATTGATTGGTAATGAACTTCGGATACAAAAGTCGAGTCTTATAATTTATGTGGTTGGTGGAAGAAAACACCAACCACGGCGTGTTGTTTTTTTGGGGAACACCTGCCAGTGCGGAAGAAGGACACTCGGCAGGGAAGAAATCATCAGCCCTTCCAGCCTTACCCTCTTCCCGGCAGTAATCTTTGTCTAGCTCTATAACCTCCGCTTGGCTGTTGTTTCGAAAATAGGTAAATTACAATAACCTTAAACTATGCTATATGCCAAAATCAACTGTTCTTCTTACTACTTTATTAGTGTTCGTTGTTAGCAGCAGTTATTCACAACGGATAAATGTGTGGGGCGACCCACATGTACAAACCAAGTTTGCTACATTGGCGGCAAAAGAACCTGCATACGCAACTTTTACCAATGAGATGAATGCTCTTATAAAAAAGGCTGACGGAAGTAATTCCAATGAAGCGGCGGCCAAAGCCCTGTTGCTTAAATACAAATTGCTGCTGGGCAATCTCTACACCAGGGCAAACATAATGGCTCCCATACCAAAAGGCACTGCCAACAGGTCGTCAAAGATCGTTAGTCTGAAAACTGCAAGAACATCTTCTCTTCTTAAAAACATGGCCGTACTGCTATCCCTATCAAAAACAGAACTGGCACCCTATAAAAAAACCTGGCAATGGACCAACCAGGCAGGTGCCTATATATATAGACCCGATACAACCCTTTCTGATTTTGCTGCCGGGAAAATAGCAATGAAGTATGCGGAAGGGCCTCTAACCCCGGGTAATAAGGCTTTGCGGTTTGGATTATATATGACAGGATATGGTCAGTCTTTTGTCGTTCCATCAGACCCGGCAATAATTGCAGCGGAAATAAAATTTGAATACTCGTTTTCTTATACAGGTTGGGATACCTATGGTGCTGTTACCGGTATTGACCTTGCAGTAGCTACCAATAACCAACTGAGCGGTACTGCTATAAATGAACTATACGAATATGAAGAAAATGCTGGCTATAACAATACCGGTATGCAGTATAGAAAGGCGGCTGTGCTGATGGCTCCTGACACACTAACCTCTGATTTCGGTGAATATCATGCACAGGAAAATAACGGCTCGTTCATCTTGTCCGGCTATGTAACTCCCGGTGCCACTATTGATCTCAAGCTGGGGCTTGGCCATATTAATGGAGCTCATGGCGGATTGAATGGATTTTATAATTATACAGAGTTCAGGTTGAAAAAAATAACGGTCAGGTATTTCAAGTAAACCGGTTAATTACTGTTGAGGATCGTACTTCAGCCTCGTTAAAGCTGATAGTTTATTACAAACTAACCATAACCGTTCAAGATTTTTTTATTTATTGGAACACTACGGACAACGGGGTTGGGGCAGAGGAGTCTTTAGTTCAAGTGGTCGGTGGATGAAAAAACCAATCAAGACCTGTTGTTTTCTGTCGGACACCGATCAGAGCAGATGCGTGTCGATTATGCTATCTTTAGTTTAAATTTAAAAAGACAAGGTGCATAAAAAGAAAGCTAAACCCTTGATGCTCCTGAATTACACATGCAAGTTAGTAGCGATAAGCTTCGCAGCGGTATTTTTTTTATCGGTTAACGGAGCTAATAATCCTCCTGCATAATTAATGTGTTTTTCAATCACCGGCTTAAAAGCGTATAACAATTGCATTAAAATGACAGCTTATGATCCGAAAGTTACTTTGTAAAAAAAGCCTTTTAATAGCTATTGTTTTAATAGTTGGAATATTAAATTGTGCAGCGCAGTATAGCCCCGAGAAAAAATATCCTGCCGGCCTTATAAAAAAAGATACAGTAACGAAAGCATTCCAAAATGCTTATACAACAAAAGCCCGGCCGGGATCTCCCAATATTGTTATCATTATGCTGGACGATGTGGGCTTCAGCACTTCCAAAACCTTTGGTGGTATTGCTGAAACGCCTGCTTTTGACAGCCTTGCAGCAAATGGATTGAAGTATAATAATTTTCACACCACAGCTTTATGTGCACCTTCCCGGGCTTCGTTATTAACGGGCCGTAATCATCATTCTGTGCACATGGGCCATTTTACAGAAACAGCATTTGATGCACCCGGTTATGATGGTTATATGCCTTTTGAAAAAGCAACAATGGCAGAAGTGTTGAAAGAAAATGGTTATAACACTTTTGCAGTTGGAAAATGGCACCTTACGCCGGTAGCGGAAAGAACTGCTGCCGGGCCATTTAATCGTTGGCCAACGGGAAGAGGATTCGACCGCTTCTATGGATTTCTGGAATCTGCTACTGATCAATATTACCCGGCACTTTGGGAAGGTATTACCAAAGTACAGATTGATACCTCAAAGCATATTCATCTGAATACATACCTGGCGGATAAATCCATTCAATACATCGCAGATCAACATCGGGCTGCCCCTGATAAGCCATTTCTATTATACCTCACACCGGGTGCAGTACATTCTCCTATGCAAGTTGATAAAGAGTGGATAGATATGTACAAAGGAAAATTTGATATGGGTTGGGATAAATACAGGGAAGTGGTATTGGCTAATCAAAAAAAACTTGGCCTTGTGCCTGACTATGTAACCTTACCTGATAGAAATGAAAAAGTGAAAGCCTGGGATTTATTATCGGCAGATGAAAAAAGGATTATGGCAAGAGCCATGGAAGCACATGCAGGCTTTCTTTCAGAAACCGATCATGAAATTGGTAGAGTTATTAATTATTTATCGAAAGAAAATTTATTGGAGAACACCATAGTGTATGTAATTGTCGGAGACAACGGGGCCACTAAATACACCGCCGATCTTCCGGGGCTTCCGATAGATAAAAATAATTTGATAGGTGAGGAACGAGTACAGGCTGCACTTGCAAACATTGATAAAATAGGGCTTCGGGATTTTGATGGAGATATCCCTTTAGGATGGACACAGGCAACCAATGCACCTTTTAAGCAATGGAAATGTGATGCAAATGCAGAAGGAGGTACCCGGAATGGGATGATTGTGTTTTATCCAAAAGGAATTGAGCAGAAAGGCGGAATCAGAAGTCAGTTTGTGCACCTCATTGATTTGTGGCCTTCCATCCAAGAACTAACAAATGCAAAAATACCAGCAACAATTAATGGATACAAACAGCAGCCACTCGAAGGAATCAGCATGTTATATTCATTAAACGATGCCAAAGCCCCCGAAAGACATAAGCATCTACCTATCATACAGAAGGTGGTGCATATAGTAATGATGTGTGGGAATTGTATGATATGAAAAATGATTTCAACGAAGTCGTTAACCTGGCGGATAAATATCCGGCGAAGTTAAAAGAAATGAAAAAAATGTTCGATATCGAAGCCAAAAAATATAATGTATATCCTTTGCAGGAATCATGGTTTCCTAAAACAAAATATTTACAGATTAGCGATAGCAGAGATGTGGAAAGCAAACAATAGCATTTATTTGAAGTACGAATTTTAACCCTGTTCTCCTTAGTTTGTTACTCAAATCATCATTAATAAATAAAATCTTGAATGGTTGTCATGAGTTTATAACTCATGACTGAAAACAAAACTACAAAAACTCCACATCCAACAATGGATATCTTCCGGGGCGGAACACCTGTCATAGTAAAGAAGAGATTTTTTATCCTTCCTTTATCCATGCAGATGATTGGAATGCGTTGGATCTGTCGGAGCATCCATCATTTATAGGGGTGATGTATAATTTTTCTTCTTTAAATTCAAATTTGTAAATACCTGTCTCATCTGAGCAGGGACTTAGGCCACTCACTTTTGTCAGTATCAAACTGTCATGGCTAATTTTATAGGTCATAGTTTCAACTATACTACCATCCTGTGCTACTTTAATAAAGACGGTATCTTTTTTAAAATCAAAAATACATTCAACAGCATCGGGAATGTATAGGATATTTTTCCATTTTGTATTTTCCAATTGGGCAGAAACGCTTAAGGCAGAAACAGAAAGTATCAGTATTAAAAAACATATTTTTTTCATGATTTTCTTTTTACATAAGAAAGATACTACAATCTCCCGTAATTTTTTTATTGCAAATCCTATATATCTACCTTAATGAGTTTTTTTATATTAAAAGTTATGAGTATTTAGATCGAGTGGTTGGTGGAAGAAAACACCAACCACGGCGTGTTGCTTTTTGGGGAATACCTGCCAGGGCGGAACTGCCACCCTCTATATTTAGTTTGTTGCCATATCACCTTTAAGAAAAGATATTGAATGGGTGCCATGAGTTTGCCCCGTTATCCTTAGTTTATTACTGAAATCTCCATTCATAAACAAAAAGTTGAATGGTTGTTATGAGTTTGCTCATGACTGAAGAGGATTATTTTGAATGTTGAATTTGGAGGTTTCTTGTAAAGAGGATTGATTTTCTTTAGTTGTGTAAGTGTTGTTTTTTGTCATAGAAATCCAAGGCAGAAATCTTTACAAATTCAAATCAAAATGTTCTTATAGCCCTTACTGGCCTAAGTTCCAATTTTACGGCCATTACGGCATCACCAAACTCGAATGAATAAGTTAATGCGGCATCTTGTGTAAATTGGTATTCATCAGTAGTCCAATAAAAATCGGATAAGCCCTGAATATATTTTTTGTTTACATGTATATAATAGAACTCACCATAGGTAGGCAAAAACCAATCATTATAGGTTTGTCCATTTTCCTTAACTGAATAGTCCGCACAAAGCCTGGCTGCAAAAATTCCGTTTGGATTATCACCAGTTTGTGCTGCTACTATCAATGCTGTCTTTTCAGCCCCGGTTAAAAAAACTTCTTCATTATAAACAATTATTTTTTTATTTACACCATTATACCATTGCACTGCACAATTAAGATCAAATTTTGAAATGATCATACCATGTGTGCCG
>Ga0138256_10004994_pt1 | contig 14064 bp, 13 predicted proteins | sample KNB2016incub_MG_FD_105486 | JGI IMG/M metagenome (GOLD analysis project Ga0138256, IMG submission 105486) | Active sludge microbial communities from wastewater in Klosterneuburg, Austria - KNB2014incub_MG | ecosystem: Engineered > WWTP > Activated sludge > Unclassified | place: Austria...
GCCGATGCACCAGGGGCGGCCCTGTTTTTTCATGTCGTTTTGCAAGTCGCGGCGTGTCATGTCCAGACCGACGGCATAGCCATAGATGTGCTGGTGCGCATCCGCTGCCTGGATGTTGCTGCCGCCTTTGCCGATGGCCACCACCAGTTCAATCTCGTGGTGCAGGTTGGTGGTCAGGGTGGGGTAGGGCACCCTTGCTGTCTGGCCTGCATCCGCGACGACCACCGCATCGGCCGGTTTCATGAAAAAGAATGGGGGTTCACGGCCGGTAAAACCCATCTCTCTGGCGTGCTCTTCGTAGTTTCGGCCCACGCAGTAAATGCGGTGTACCGGAAAGCGATCCTGCTGGCCCACCACAGGGATGGATACGGTGGGAGGTGGTGCAAAGACAAAAGACATGCGTGTACTCCAGTCAGGTGGGATCAGACCGACTTGGTCAGGAGGTCGAAGTGCTCCACAACGGGCGGAACCGCAAAGAACGGGCCCACGATGGCACGCCACTGCGTGAACGCGTCCGACTGCCGGAAGCCCACAGTGTGGTCCTCCAGCGTGTCCCAGAATATCTGCAGGATGTAGCGCTCGGGGCTTTCGATACCGCGGTTCACCTTGTAGCCCCGAAACCCTTTGGCCTGGCTGATCACGTCGCGCAGGCCGCGCGTGATGGCCTCATCAAATGCGGCATTCTGGCCGGGGTGGATGCGGATGTCGGCGAGTTCAAGAATCATGCGGGCTCCAGTCGGTGGTTTCCACGGGGTGCTTTCCCCGTCCAATCGCTGAATGTTAACGGGGTTGGCGCATCTCCACTTTTTACGCCAAACGTTTATCCTTGGCGGCATGAAGCTGCATAACTACTTCCGCTCGTCCGCCTCGTTTCGGGTGCGTATCGCCCTGGCCCTCAAGGGCTTGCCCTACCAGTACCTTGCGGTCAATCTGGCGCAGGGTGACCACCTGCTGGACGCCTACCGTTCCCAGTCGCCCGAGGTGCTGGTGCCATTGCTGGAGATCGACGGCCACCGCCTCTCGCAGTCCATGGCCATCATCGAATACCTGGACGAAACCCGCCCGGAGCCGCCTTTGCTGCCCGATGACCCACTGGGCCGCGCGCACGTGCGCGCATTGGCGCAATCGGTGGCCTGCGAGATCCATCCACTGAACAACCTGCGCGTGCTCAAGTACCTCAGCCGCGAACTCAAGGTGGACGAGGACACCAAGAACACCTGGTACCGCCACTGGGTCCGCGGGGGGCTTGAAGCCTTCGAACGTCAACTGCTGGCGCAGGATGCCTTGCGCAGCGCAGCCGGGCAGCCGCCATCGGTCTACTGCTGGGGCGCATCGCCCACCATGGCGGACTGTCTCCTGGTGCCCCAAATCTTCAACGCGCAGCGGTTCCATGTAAATCTGGACGGGCTGCCACGCACCATGGCTGCTTTTGAAGCTTGCATGCAGCTGCAGGCCTTCCAGGATGCGCAGCCCTCCAGCTGCCCGGATTTCGTCGCCTAGCCATGGGGGGCTTGCATCTGCCCGCCGGCGTGGACTGGCTGGTTCCCCAATGGCCAGCGCCGGCGCGGGTCAAAGCTGTGTGCACCACCCGCCAGGGTGGTAAATCGGAATCACCCTGGAACAGCCTGAATCTGGGCACCCACGTGGGGGACGTGCCGGACCGCGTGCAGCACAACCGCGCCGTGCTGCAGACCGCGATGGGCACGCGTCCTGTGTTTCTCAATCAGGTCCACGGGGCGCACATGGTTGCACTGTCCTCTGACACGGCCGATGGTTATGAAGCCGACGGTGCCTGGACCGACCAGACTGGTCTGGCTTGCGTAGTGATGGTGGCAGATTGCCTGCCGGTGTTGTTGTGTGACACCCAGGGGCGCCGGGTCGCAGCGGCCCACGCGGGCTGGCGCGGGCTGGTGGGCACGGATGGCAAAGGCATTCTGGAGGCATCTTTAGAGCCTTTTAGGCCTCTAGTCCCCGTGGAATATGCGCAGGGCGCTACTGAAATAATAGCGTGGTTGGGGCCGTGCATTGGCCCGGAAGCGTTTGAAGTAGGCGACGAAGTTCGGACGGTATTTGTGGACGTGTCGCCTGAGGCTGATCAGTGTTTTCGACCGCTGGGTCAGGGTAAATGGCTTGCGGACCTGGCTGGTCTGGCCCGCCAGCGCCTGCAGGCTCTGGGCGTGACAGGCATCTACGGCAACGACAGCACGGCGGCGTGGTGCACCGTGACTAACCCCTCACGGTTCTTTTCCCACCGGCGGGACCGCGTCAGTGGGCGGCAGGCCGCCTGCATCTGGCTGGAGTGAAGCCAGCCGCTCGGCGGCTTCACGCTCCCGGATTCTGCGTTTGCGTGCCGGGGTGCCCATGAAGTACAGCATTAACCCCACGGGCAGCATCCCATACAACACAAAGGTGATGATCGCTCCCAATACGGATCCGTTGGTGTTGGTGGCTTCTGCTGCGGCCATCATGAAGGCGACGTAAATCCAGGCAATGGGAATGATGTACATGGTGATTTTGACTAGGGGTATGTCAGGATATCGTAGGGCTTGGGCTGAGATACTTCGAGAGTAAACTAGATTCACTAATAACGAGGCGACGACGTGACGACGCAAACTCCCAACGATTTCTGGACGCAGGCGTCCCAGCAGTTTCAGCAGTCCATGTCCGAGAGCTGGGGCAAGGCCATACAGTCCTTTCAGACCATGGACATCGGCAGCGCGGGAGCCAGTATGCCTTCCATGGGAAAGAAGCTGCCCGAGATCCATTTTGCCCCCGAGAAACTGCAGGAATTGCAGCAGCAATACATGCAGGAGGCCCTTGCCCTGTTCAACAGCGGCATGACGCCACCCGACACCAAAAGTGACAAGCGCTTTGCCGATGCCGCCTGGGGGGATAACCCGGTGGCCGCCTATGCCGCAGCGGTGTACCTGCTCAATGCCCGCACCATGATGGGCCTGGCAGAGGCAGTGGATGCCGATCCCAAGACGCGCAACCGCATCCGCTTTGCCATCGAGCAGTGGATGGCGGCTGCAGCGCCGAGCAACTTCATGGCGTTCAATGCCGAAGCCCAGAAAAAGGCCATCGAGACCAAGGGCGAGAGCATTGCCAAGGGCATGAAGAACCTGATGCATGACCTGCAGCAGGGCCATGTATCCATGACCGACGAGAGCCTGTTCGAAGTAGGCAAGAACGTGGCCACGACCGAAGGTGCGGTGGTGTTCGAGAACGAGCTGTTCCAGCTTATCGAGTACAAGCCGCTCACGGCCAAGGTTTATGAAAAGCCTTTTTTGATGGTGCCGCCCTGCATCAACAAGTTCTACATCCTGGACCTGCAGCCCGACAACTCGCTGGTGCGCTATGCCGTGGCGCAGGGCCACCGCACCTTTGTGGTGAGCTGGCGCAACCCCGACGCCACGCTGTCGACCAAGACCTGGGACAACTACATTGAAGACGCGGTCATCAAGGCGATCGCCGTCACCCGGGAGATTTCCGGGGCCAAGACCATCAATGCCCTGGGCTTCTGCGTCGGCGGCACCATGCTGAGCACAGCCCTGGCTGTACTGGCCGCGCGGGGCGAGAAATCTGTAGACAGCGCCACCCTGCTGACCACACTGCTGGACTTTACCGACACCGGCATCCTGGACGTGTTCATCGACGAGGCCTTTGTGCAGTACCGCGAGAAGGAAATGGGCAAGGGCGGCATGATGAAAGGGCAGGACCTGGCGTCCACTTTCAGCTTCCTGCGGCCCAACGATCTGGTGTGGAACTACGTGGTGGGCAACTACCTCAAGGGCGAAACACCTCCGCCGTTCGACCTGCTGTACTGGAACTCGGACAGTACCAATCTGCCTGGCCCGTACTACGCCTGGTACCTGCGCAACACCTACCTGGAGAACAACCTCATCAAGCCGGGCAAGGCCACGGTGTGTGGCGAAAAGGTGGACATGCGTTTGGTGGACACGCCGGTGTACATCTATGGCTCCCGCGAAGACCACATCGTGCCGATCAATGCGTCCTACGCATCGACCCAGGTTCTGCCGGGCAAAAAGCGTTTTGTGATGGGAGCGTCTGGCCACATCGCCGGCGTCATCAACCCACCGGCCAAGAACAAGCGCAGCCACTGGATTCGTGCCGATGGCAAGTTGCCCAAGACCCAGGCCGAGTGGCTCAAGGGTGCGGTGGAGTACCCCGGAAGCTGGTGGACTGACTGGTCGCAGTGGCTCAAGGGCCACGCTGGCAAGCAAATTGCAGCGCCCAAGACCTACGGCAAAGGCAAATACAAGGCCATCGAAGCGGCTCCCGGCCGCTACGTCAAGGCCAAAGCGTAATTTCACATATCGACACTGAAGGAGACAGACATGGAAGACATCGTTATCGTTGCAGCAGCCCGCACTGCCGTCGGCAAGTTCGGCGGCACCCTGGCCAAGACACCCGCTACTGAACTCGGCGCGGCCGTCATCAAGGGCCTGCTGGAGCGCACCAAACTGGGCGCAGACCAGATCGGTGAAGTGATCCTGGGTCAGGTACTCGCTGCGGGCGTGGGCCAGAATCCGGCGCGCCAATCGCTGATCAAGAGCGGCATCGCCAAGGAAACACCCGCGCTGACCATCAATGCCGTGTGCGGCTCAGGTCTGAAAGCCGTCATGCTGGCAGCCCAGGCGGTGGCCTATGGCGACAGCGACATCGTGATCGCTGGCGGCCAGGAAAACATGAGCGCATCACCCCACGTGCTGCTGGGCAGCCGTGATGGCCAGCGCATGGGCGACTGGAAGATGATCGACTCCATGATCGTGGATGGTCTGTGGGACGTCTACAACCAGTACCACATGGGCATCACCGCCGAGAACGTGGCCAAGGCCCACGGCATCACCCGCGACATGCAGGACGCACTAGCCCTGGCCAGCCAGCAGAAGGCGGCTGCCGCGCAGGACGCCGGCCGTTTCGTCGACGAAATCGTGCCGTTCAGCATTGCGCAGAAAAAGGGCGATCCGATCGTGTTTGCCGCTGACGAGTTCATCAACCGCAAGTCCAACGCCGAAGCACTGGCCGGCCTGCGCCCCGCTTTCGACAAGGCCGGTGGTGTGACCGCCGGCAACGCCTCGGGCATCAACGACGGCGCTGCCGCCGTCATGGTCATGACAGCCAAGAAAGCCGCTGCCCTGGGCCTCAAGCCCCTGGGCCGCATTGCCAGTTTTGCCACCAGCGGCCTCGACCCCGCCATGATGGGTATGGGCCCAGTGCCTGCGTCGCAAAAAGCCCTGGCCCGAGCCGGCTGGAAGGCCCAGGACCTGGACCTGCTGGAAATCAACGAAGCCTTTGCTGCCCAGGCCTGCGCCGTGAACAACGCCATGGGCTGGGATACCAGCAAGGTCAACGTCAACGGCGGTGCCATCGCCATTGGCCACCCCATCGGTGCGTCCGGTTGCCGCATTCTGGTCACGCTGCTGCACGAGATGCAGCGCCGCGATGCGAAGAAGGGTATTGCCAGTCTGTGTATCGGCGGTGGCATGGGCGTGGCCCTCACCATCGAGCGTTAAGCATGTTTTTGGCTTCCAGCCCCCGGATAATGGGCGCTGGTAGCTACTGTTTTTGTAGCAAGTAAATCAAACGAGGAGAATCAGAATGGGTCAAAAAGTCGCATACGTCACCGGTGGCATGGGTGGCATCGGTACCGCCATTTGCCAGCGTCTGCACAAGGAAGGTTTTAAAGTGATTGCAGGCTGCGGCCCTACCCGTGACCATGTCAAGTGGATTGCAGAGCAAGCTGCCCTGGGCTATACCTTCTATGCGTCCGCTGGAAACGTCGGTGACTGGGATTCCACGGTGGAAGCATTTACCAAGACCAAGGCCGAGCACGGCACCATCGATGTGCTGGTGAACAACGCCGGTATCACCCGTGACCGCATGTTCCTGAAGATGAGTCGCGAAGACTGGGATGCCGTGATCGAAACCAACCTGAACTCCATGTTCAATGTGACCAAGCAAGTGGTTGCCGACATGGTTGAAAAAGGCTGGGGCCGCATCATCAACATCTCTTCGGTCAATGGCGAGAAGGGCCAGGCCGGTCAAACCAACTACTCGGCCGCCAAAGCCGGCATGCACGGTTTCTCCATGGCCCTGGCGCAAGAGCTGGCGACCAAGGGTGTGACCGTCAACACGGTCAGCCCGGGCTACATCGGTACCGACATGGTCAACGCCATCCGCGAAGACGTGCTGGCCAAGATCGTGGCCACCGTGCCCGTCAAGCGCCTGGGCCAACCCAGCGAAATCGCCTCCATCATTGCCTGGCTGGCGTCTGAAGAAGGCGGTTACGCCACTGGCGCTGACTTCTCCGTGAACGGCGGCCTGCACATGGGCTGATCCACTCACGGCATTTGTGCCGAGGTGTTGCATCCACCCCGCAAACTGTCACGGTTTGCGGGGTTTTTCGCTTTGGAAGGTGATAACCTTGCACCCCAATGAGCGACATCCTTACTGTCACCTTAAATCCCGCACTGGATGTGTCTGCCATCACCGAGCGTGTGCGACCCACCAGCAAGCTGCGCTGCGATGCGGTGCAGCGCCATCCCGGTGGAGGCGGTATCAATGTAGCCCGCGTGCTGCATCGCCTGGGCGCAGAGTGTCAGGCGGTATGCCTCCTGGGTGGACCCTCCGGTCAGATGCTGTCCCAGTTGCTGGAGCAGGAAGGCGTGCCCTGCGTGCCGGTGACCATTGCCGGCCATACCCGCGAGAGTTTTACCGTCCTGGAATCGGCCAGCGGGCAGGAGTTCCGCTTTGTCCTGCCGGGACCAGACATCCATCCCGATGAAATCCAGACCCTGATGGCAACGCTGGCGCGCCAGGCGCCGCCCAAACTGGTGGTCGGTAGCGGCAGTCTGCCGCCTGGCGTTACTACCGACTTTTATGCCCAGCTGGCCCAGGTGGCCCAGGGTTGGGGTGCTCGCATGGTGGTGGATGGTTCCGGCCCTGCCGTTGCCGCTGCACTGGCTCAAGGTGTGTACATGGTGAAACCCAGTTTGCGCGAAATGCGCGAGCTGACCAGCCTGCCACTGGCCGACCTGGGTGCAGTGCGAGAGGCGGCCTTGGCCTGGATTGCGGACCGCCGCGCCGAGGTGGTTGCCGTGTCGCTGGGCGACCGGGGTGCCATGCTGGTCACGGCAAGCTGTGTTTTGTTTGCACCACCGCTACCGGTGCAGGTGATCAGTGCCGTAGGGGCGGGCGACAGCTTTGTGGCTGGCATGGTGTGGGCGCTGTCACACGGGCATCCCGTGGAACGGGCTTTTGCCTACGCCGTGGCGGCCGGCAGCGCGGCACTGTCGAGCACCGGCACAGCCCTGTGCTCGGCCAGTGATGTCCACCGTGTGGTGGAGCATGTTCAATTGTTGACCGAGATTCCGGAGTTGCGGTTTTGAGTACCCCCAGAGAAGCATCCGAGCTGATAGAGGTTCGGTTCCTGCGCATTGGCATGTATGTGGAGCTCGATGTTGGCTGGCTGGCCCATCCGTTTCCCACCGGCAGTTTCAGGATTATTTCGGAAAAGCAGATCGACACCATCCGCGGCCTCGGCCAGGCCCGCATCCGCTGGGTTCCGTCGCGTAGCGAACTGACAGCTACTGAGGCGGCGCAGACTCCAGGTGCGGCCCAGGCGGCATCGCAGGCAGGAGAGCGGGAAGAGGCGCAGCGGCGGGAAGCCCAGGCGCGCCAGGAGCGGGCCGACTTGCTGGCCGCACAGCAGCGCAGCCTGACTGTCTGTGAAAAGAGGTTCAATGAAGCCACGCGCCTGTACCGCAAGACCGTGGAGCAGGTGCATTCCCATCCCAAAGAGGCGGCCGAGCAGGCGCACAGCATGGTGGCCGGCCTGTTGCAGGACATGCTGGGCGAAGGGGATTCCATCATCCGCCTGCTGTCCGAGAGCGCGGGCGACAAATCCGCGATGCATCCGGTCAACGTGACCATCGTGTCGCTGCTGCTGGGCAAGGCCATGGGATTGCCGCGCGATGTGCTGCAGGACCTGGGGACTGCGGCCTATCTGCACGATATTGGCAAGATTCAGTTGCCAGAGCGTGTCCGCTGGTTTGAGGATAATTTTTCTTCGGCGGAGTACAAGCTGTACCAGGACCACGTGGCACAGAGCGTGTTGCTCGGCAAAGGCATGAGTCTCTCGCGTGCGGCCTTGCTGGCGATTGCACAGCACCATGAACTGGCCGATGGCACCGGCTTTCCGGCACGGATCAAGTCGGAGTCCATGTCGCCAGCCGCGCGCATTCTGGCGCTGGTCAACCGCTATGACAACCTGTGCAACCCCAGCCGCGTCGCCACGGCCCTGACGCCGCACGAGTCGCTCGCGCTGATCTTTGCACAGATGAAAACGCGGTTTGACTCGGTTGCACTCAGTGCCTTCATCCGCATGATGGGTGTCTACCCGCCGGGTTCGGTGGTGCAGTTGATCGATGACCGCTATGCCATCGTGGTGTCCGTCAATTCTTCGCGGCCACTCAAGCCCCGCATCCTCGTGCACGAACCGGGTGTGCCACGGCATGAAGCCCTGATCGTGGACCTGGAGCAAATGCCTTTTCTGGGGATTCGGCGCAGCCTCAAGCCTTCGGCACTGCCGCAGGCGTCGCTCGACTACCTGGCGCCGCGCCAGCGCATTACCTACTACTTTGAGCAGGTGGAGGCGCCTCTGGCGCCACAATCCGGGTCGACAGAACCCGAAGCCCCTAAGTCCGACGCGTAGTCGCCTGCACGTGGTTTAGCAGCCTTGCCGGACGCTAGCCGTGCAGGCCTTTCCAGAGCATGTAGGCGGCCAGACAGTACAGCACCAGGGCAAACACCCGCTTGAGCTTGGCCACCGGCAGGCTGTGGGCCATCTTGGCGCCCAGCGGCGCGGTGGTCACGCTGCAGGCGGCAATCACGGCCAGGGCCGGCAGCCAGATGTAGCCCAGCGACCAGGCCGGCAGGCCTGCCAGACCATGCCCGCTGATGGCATAGCCCGCAGCATTGGCCAGGGCGATAGGAAAACCGAGCGCCGCACTGGTGGCCACCGCATTGATGATGGCCACATTGCACGCCACCATGAAGGGGACGCTGATGAAACCGCCACCAGCGCCGACCAGACCCGAGATCAGACCGATGATGCCGCCCGCTCCCAGTTGACCCAGTGTGCCGGGCATGTCGCGTCCCGGCTTGGGTTTCTTGTCCAGGTACATCTGGGTGGCCGAGAAGCTGATGAATGCCGCGAAGATCAATGCCAGCGTAGTGCCCTTGAGCACCGCAAAGATACCCATGCTGCCGATGGCGCCGCCCAGGACGATGCCGGGCGCCAGTCCCTTGACAATGTCCCAGCGCACCGCGCCGCGCTTGTGGTGGGCGCGCACGCTGGAAACCGAGGTGAAGATGATGGTGGCCATGGAGGTGGCAATCGCCATCTTGACTGCCAGATCGGCTGACACGCCCTGTGTCGACATGATCAGCGTCATGAATGGGCCGATCAGCATGCCCCCGCCAATGCCCAGCAGGCCTGCAAGGTAACCGGTGCACAGGCCCAGGGCCGCAAGTTCGAGGATCAGGACGGGATCAAGCATGGGGGAGAGGGTGTGGGGAGAATAAGGTGTCTGCAGTGCCACCGGACCGGCATCCTGAACCGGGGTTCAGGTGGGCTAGGTCAGTGCAAGCCTTGGGTTCATCTGACGCGAGATGATCACGCTGGCAGGACAATGTTCCAGGCCCGGGCTCTAAGAGCATTGGTTCAAGGAAATATAAAGCCCGGCATGCACTGCAGACAGAAGGATTGTAGCCCCCACGCTCCACCGCTGCGCGGGTTGCTGCGGGATAGATTAAAGCAGCCGGCCGTCTTCGCCCAGAGCCTCGTCCAGACGCTCCAGCAGCGAGGTCAGCAGCAGGTCGGGATCGCCCACCGGCTCTGTGGCGATGGCCGCACCGGCGGGTGCCGCAGCACTGGCGGCGACTGCCACGGCAGGCCGATCGGACAGGTCAAAAGCCAGGTTCAGTGCGGCCAGCACCGCAATGCGGTCGCGTGCACGTACCTTGCCCGCATCGCGAATCTTGCACATGGCGGTGTCCACGCGCTCCACGGCTTCCAGCAAACGGGTATCACCACCCTCTGGACAGCCAAGCAGGTAGCTCTGGCCCATGATCTGAACTTCAAGCTGTTTCATGATGGTTCTTTGTGTGCAGCGGTGGGGTCGGGTAGCCGTTCCAGCAAGGCATCCACGCGTGCCCGTGCGGCCCCCAACCGGGATTTCAGGGAGTCACGCTCCTGGGTGAGTGCCTCGACCTGGCTGCTCAGGAGCGCGTTGGTACGCTGCAACTCGGCATGGCGCACCAGCAGGCGCTCCACGCGCTCGGCGATTTGGTCGATTTGGGTCTGGTTCGACATAGATCCTGCATTGTAGGGTTTACGCAAGCCCGGACAACGTAAAATGCGCGGGTTGGTGCTCGCGGTGTGGTTCACACACCGCAGTTCAACGGGAAGCAGGAGGGAGACGCTGTCACCAGCCAACCTAACCTGCGCTGCCCCCGCAACGGTAAGTGGACGAGCCCCTGTGCTCCGCTTCCATCAAGGCCACTGAGCGTTCTGAACACGCGCTTGGGAAGGCGATGGAGGTTGCATCCACCAGCCCGGATACCGGCCAATACGGTGGTTGCACGCTTGCGTGCGGCCAATCGCCCATGCACTGTCGGGGAAGACAGTGAGGGTAATTTGTTGGTTCTTTTCCTACTATGAAATCTTTTGCTTTTTCAATGCGCAAACGCGCACCCGTGCGCCTGTGCGCGTCTGCTTTGGCCGTGTTTGCCGCTTTTCCGGCTCTGGCGCAAAGCCAGGCTGTAGCAACTTTGGCGGAGGTGGTGGTGACGGCGACGCGGGTCGAGCAGTCGCTGACCCATGTGCTGGCCGATGTGACGGTGATCGATGCCGATGTCATCGAACGCAGTGGGGCAGTTTCGCTGGCGGATGTGTTGGTGCATGCGCCTGGCATTGAAATGGTGCGCAATGGTGGTCCCCTGGGGACAACCAGCCTGTATCTTCGAGGTGGCAACACGAATCACACTGTGGTCATGATCGACGGCATCCGCCTCGATACCCAGAACGGCAGTGGCGGGGCGACCTGCCAGTCGATTCCTGCCCAGCAGATCGAGCGCATCGAAATCCTGCGCGGCCCCGCCGCAGCAATTTATGGCTCGGACGCCATCGCGGGTGTGATCCAGGTGTTTACGAAGAATGGTCAGTCTGGGATTCAGCCCAGTGTGGGTTTGGGCTTGGGGACCTACGGCACCCGTACCGCCACCGCAGGTTTGTTGGGGGCGCATGAAGGATGGAGGTACGCGTTGTCATTGGGACGCGAGACCAGCGATGGCTACAACATACAGCCAGCAGCCAACCCCGACAACGATGGCTATACAAGAGAAACCGCAACTCTTCGCCTCGGGCGCAATCTGGTCGCCGGGCACAAGCTGGAGGGTACCTGGGTGTACACCGATACGGATGCTGGTTACGACAGCACCACAACCAAGAGCAATATCAATTACGCCAAAGACAACCGCACCGTACAAAAACTCAATGCGTTGGGGCTGAACTGGAATGCCAAGTGGTCGGATGTCTGGTCTTCGACGGTTGGCGTGACGCAGGCACTGGATCACTATCAGACCTTGCCCAGTCCTGGGGCCGTGCCAAGCTATGACACCGAAACCACCCTTCAAACCGCGTTGTGGAACAACACGTTGCGCTGGCGCGATGCCATCTGGACGGTGGGGCTGGAGGGGCGCCGCGATGCCTTGACCAACTCAGGCACTACCCCCAAAAACACGAAGCGCAATCAGGACGCCCTGGCACTGGGCTACGGCAGCCAGATGGATGCCCACAGCTGGCAAGCCAATGTCCGCCTTGATCATGACAGTGATTTTGGCGACCACACGACCGAGACCCTGGCCTATGGCTACAAATGGTCGCCGCAGTGGCGGCTGTCGGCATCGATGGGCACGGGCTTCCGCTCTCCGACCCTGTACCAGCGGTTCAGTGACTATGGTTTCGCCGGTTTGAAGCCTGAGGAATCCTTTAACCGGGAACTGGGGGTGACCTATCGTTATGAGACACAGACCTTGTCGGTGGTGGCTTACAACAACCAGATAACCAATTTGATTGCCTTTGGTGCTGCGGGTGCATGTGTTAGTTCGTTTGGTTGTTATGCCAACACGGCCAAAGCCACGTTGCAAGGGGTGACGCTCAGCGGCGAGAGCCGATGGGGTTCTACCGTTTGGAGTGCATCCCTGGATTTGCAGGATCCGGTCGATGCCGACAACGGTAACCGCTTGGCTCGCCGGGCTCAGACGGTGTTGAAGCTGGGTGCTGAGACCTCATGGCAGGGCTGGAACTGGAAAGCCGACGTGTTGCTGTCGGGTGATCGCTTTGACGATGCGCCAAATAAAACCCTGTTGCCAGGGTATGGCCTGCTGAATGTGGGGGCGAGCCGGTCCATCGCGCCACAAACCGAGCTGCTGGTCCGGTTGGACAATCTGGGCGACAAGGCTTACGAAACCGCCAAGGGCTATGCCAACCCTGGACGCACCCTGTTTGTAGGAATGAAATGGACCGGACTTTGAGCGCGCCCTCACGAAGGGTCGCCGCACTCCTGATCGCCGCGCCCGCCTCCGGGCAGGGCAAGACCACCATCACCTCCGCGCTGGCGCGTCTGCATACACGCCAGGGGCGCACGGTGAGGGTGTTCAAGTGTGGGCCGGATTTTCTGGACCCGTACTGGCACACCCTGGCCAGTGGCGCGCCGGTGTACCAGATGGACCTGTGGATGACGGGCGAGATGGACTGCCGCGCACGCCTGCATGCTGCTGCGCAGGAGGCCGACCTGATCATTGTGGAAGGGGTCATGGGCCTGTTTGACGGTGAGCCCAGCGCAGCCGACCTGGCCCAGCGTTTTGGCCTGCATGTGCTGGCGGTGGTGGACGCGTCCGCCATGGCGGGCACGTTTGGCGCACTGGCCTTTGGTTTGCAGCATTACCGGCCGGACATGCCCTGGGCCGGTGTGTTGGCCAACCGCGTGGCCAGCGAGCGCCATGCCGGCATGCTGGCGCGCAGCGTGCGCGACCCGGCGCATTTTATGGGCGCAGTGATGCGCAACGCGGCCATGACCTTGCCCGAACGGCATCTGGGCCTGACCGTGGCTAGCGAAGTGACGGACGCTATGGAGCGGCTGGATGCGGCGGCCGATGCTTTGGCCACTACGCCGTTGGGGCAGATGAGTCCGGATGACCTGCAGCGTTGGGCAGTTGACTTTGCATCGCTGGAATACGCCCCGGAAAGCGGCGTGGCAGAACGCCTTGCTACGTGTCCCCCGACCGCTTTGCGGTCTCCTCCTTTACCTACGCAAAGCGCTCTGCCACCCCGCTTTCCTACATTGCAGGGCCGCACTATTGCCGTGGCGCGGGATGCCGCGTTCTGTTTTATCTACGCCGCCAACCTCGATACCCTGCGTGCGCTCGGTGCAGAGCTGGTGTTTTTCTCGCCATTGACTGACGCGACCTTGCCCGCGTGTGATGCACTGTGGATTCCTGGCGGCTACCCGGAACTGCATGCGCAAACCATTGCAGCCAACACCGCGCTGCGCGACAGCCTGGCCGCGCACATTGCCTCAGGCAAACCGGTGTGGGCCGAGTGCGGCGGCATGATGGCGCTGTTTGACACCCTGGTCACCGTGGATGGCGAGCGCCATGCGCAGTGGGGTCTGTTGCCCGGCGAGGTCACCATGCACAAGCGCCTGGCCGCGCTGGGGCCACAACAGTTGCGCCTGTCCAGCGGCACGCTGCGTGGCCACACCTTCCACTATTCCACGACGGCCACACCGTTGCAGGCCAGCGTGCGCACCGCGCGCCCGGACAGCGACCCTATGCCCGACGCGGGCGAGGCGGTCTGGCAACAGGGTGCAGTGCGCGCCAGCTATTTCCACGCGTGGTTTCCGTCGTGCCCCGAGGCGGTGGTGGAGCTGTTCAGCGCACCACAAGGCGGTTTGACATGACGCAGGATCTGCTGGA
>Ga0138256_10004995_pt1 | contig 14063 bp, 11 predicted proteins | sample KNB2016incub_MG_FD_105486 | JGI IMG/M metagenome (GOLD analysis project Ga0138256, IMG submission 105486) | Active sludge microbial communities from wastewater in Klosterneuburg, Austria - KNB2014incub_MG | ecosystem: Engineered > WWTP > Activated sludge > Unclassified | place: Austria...
GAAGGTTTTGACGAAGGGCAGTTCCGCGCCACCAACCCCAACGTGAAGCGCAGCCAGGACCGCATCGACGCGGTGGAAGGCCGCATGAAGGAAGCCTTGAATTCCGGCGACCTCGAAGCCTTGTTTGACCATGGATGACAAAGCGCCTTGTCGAAATGCCCCCAAACGTGAACGGGTAGATCGATGTCGTCTTCGCCGAATTGAAGATTCGCAACATCCTTAAGGCCTTTCACTGAAATAATCGGAGGTAGTCCATCCGAAGTTGGTTTGGCAACCGGAGACGTTGCTGGAGAAGTAGAAGGTGTCTTTCCGAAAAGCTTGTCTAGAATACCCATGGTTGAAGAATTAGAGGTCAAGGTAAAGTTTCCCCCGCACACGACATGCCCGTCAATGTTGCTTCAATCTCATTCTGGCAGTTCGGTCACTTGCCGCGTGCCCCACCAACTTCGGCCTCCGGCCATCGGCTTACGGCATGCGAAGGTCTGCGGAATTGGTCGAGTGGCTGCGCGAACTTCTGCCTCCGGCCAGCAACGACCTTCTTCGTGATCGACGCTTGTGCCAATTCGTGTCACGCGAGGGAATGAAATGCGATACGTGTATCTTTGAAGGACCATGAAGAACCTCGCCGAACTCAAGCTTTCATTGGCCAAGCGGATCTTCGACTGCGAAGACGCAGACCAATTGCTTACCGTGGACCAGCTTATGGCTGAGGAGAAATCCTTCAAACTGAGCGCGAAAGAAAAAGCCGAACTGGATAACGACTTTGCGGACTTCAAGGGCGGTAAGGGTGCGAACTACACTTGGGAGCAGGTGAAAGCCCCGTAGTCGCCCCTGACATCATTAAGATATTGGTCCGGGTCGATATCCTTTAGCCATGAGCTGGCCTTGGCCTGCAGGCCTTTCAAATAGTTCTCCTCAAAACTCTCCTTGAAATCGATCAACTCGAGCAGTTTCAAGGAACCTTTCTCGATCGCGCCCGTCTGTAGGTCTTGCCTGCCGACGGCGCGCACGCCCATGGTCTTGTACAGGTAGTTGTCCGCTCGGCCTTTGATCTGTTCCTCGCTCGCCGAGATCAAATAGGTGCCCTGTCCGTTCACCTGCAAATGGATATTGGGCCGTTCCTTTCCTCCCGCATCCACTACCCTACCGTAGAGGTAAACCTCCGTTTCCACGGACGAGGCTTCACTGCGTATGTAATGTGTGTTCCTGTCGATCCGAAGCTCGGTGCCTGGTGACATGGAGGTGCGTAAGGTGAAAGCGAGGTCGCTCTGCTGTGCCTTGCGCTGCAAGGTCTCGATGGCCTTCGCCGTGCGCGGCTCCAATACATCCAAACTGTTCGCCGCAGCGACAAGGCTCAAAATGGCCCCCGTCTGCGCGATGGCCTGGACCCCGGTGCGGAAGATGTTGCACACCGAACCTTCCTGCACTTCATAGCTGATCACGGGTCGAGTGCGGCGGTCATTCGGGAACAACAACACTTCTACTTCTTCAAGCAGCTCGCGGAGGTCCCTGATGTCATAGTGCTCAGGCATCATAGGCTCTCCTGCCTTGACACCTTGCACAACCACCTCGAATGTCGCTGTCTTTTCCACCTTTCAAAGATAGGTTGCCAGATCCTTCTCATCCCGGCACCCGCCCGTTTGCCCTGTGCCCATCAACTTCGGCCTCTGGCCATCAACGGCCTTCTTCTTGATCAGCTTCATGGTTGAAGTGCTGGAAACCACCAGAGCATGCCTGCGGCAGCCAAGGGATTGGACCCGTATCCAAAATACGCACAATGCACAGCCAGAAAACTTTTGAACCACTATAGAAATTCCCGTTGGGGTGGTTATGTTAGGCGACATGGAGTTGATGGAAAGCACGTCAAAGGCATTCTTGAACTGAGGCTCAGATGAAAGCGATAGATCTATTTGCCGGTGCTGGCGGCTTGAGCCTTGGCCTACAGAACGCCGGCTGGGATGTGGTTGCAGCCGTGGAGGTGGACAAGTATGCCGTAGCCACGCACCACGCGAATTTCCCACGGAGCCAAAGCATTCGTTGCGATGTGCGGGATGTGGATTGGTCGAAGTTCAAGGACATCGATCTCGTAGCTGGCGGACCACCCTGCCAGCCGTTTTCCGTAAGCGGCAAGCAATTGGGCCATCAGGATATGCGGGACATGGTGCCGGAGTTCGTGCGCATCGTATCGGAAGTGCAGCCGGCCGCGTTCATCATGGAGAACGTGAAGGGCTTGGCCATGGTGAAGTTCAAGGACTATTTGGACAAGGCTATCGCCGACATGAAAGCGCTCGGCTACAATGTGAGCCACACTGTGTTGAACGCTGCTGACTACGGTGTACCGCAGTTCCGGGAGCGCTTGTTCATCGTCGGCTTGCGGGAAGGCGAATTCACGTTTCCGGATCCGACCCATGGACCGGGCCGCGAAAACCCGTGGGTTACGGTTTCCGATGCGATCAACGATGCACCCCTTGATGCGCCGAACATGGCCAAAGTGGTGTATTGCAAAAACCCGATCCTTCGCAAAAGTCCGAACGCTGGCATGCTGGTCAATGGCAAGGGCCGTCCGTTGAACTTGAACATGCCCAGCCTGACAATACCTGCGAGTGCCGGGGGCAATCGCACCCACATCATAGATCGTGATAACGTTCTGTTCAACTACCACGCCTCGTTAATGAACGGCGGCACGTCCCGCAGTGGCATTGTTGCAGGGTGCAGAAGGCTTACCCTTCGCGAATGTGCCCGCATTCAAGGCTTTCCGAATAGCTTTGGCTTCATCGGGCCGAAGAGCAAACAGTTTTCCCAGGTCGGGAATGCGGTACCCCCTCTTTTGGCCGAAGCCGTATGCCGAAGCGTAAGAGAGCAAGTGGAGGAGCAAGTACTTCAAGTGGCGTAACACCAAACAAGGTCACGGATGGTATCCGCTCGAAGCTCGATCTGCTTTGGACCGAGGCCCGATCATATCCTGCGAAAAGATCACTCGTCCCAGCGGACTTGAAGGAGCGACTGGAGAAGATCTTTGCGTCGAAGACGAAGACCTATCAATATGCCGTCGTCACCCAGCTCCTTGCGAAGTTGGATGATCCAACGAAGGATGCGCGCTGCATCCAGAAATTGGAAGGCGACCTGGATCCTTCACGTTTCGATGCGAGGTCCTTGTGCAGCAAAGTGGTCGTTCCCTGGGAGCGTAAGGTGGGTTCACCGCTGGGGTTGAAGGATGATCCCTACGTGAACAATCCGATGCGCGTTTCGGATTTCTCACTTGCCTACCAGCACAAGCAGAAGGACAAAAAGACGTGGGCCGAACTCGTTGCGCTGTTCGAGCATGTGCAGCAGCATCCCACTTCTGCACGTCCGCTCCTATTACAGACCTTGCTGATGATCCGCGTACTACGCGAGGAGCAGGATGTGAAGTTCCCAACACCTCAACGTGCCTCCTTGCAGGATACGTTGGCCGTAACTCACGATTTCTTGAAGGCCAAGTCCGGAGGCGCTCGATTACAGGTCGTTGGTTTCGCCGTGTTCGATGCCATGCGCAAGACGTGGGGCATCTTCGATGAGGTCACCACCGCTCCCGTGAATGCATCCGATACGTCCTCGGGCAAGTCTGCTGACGTTGTTTGTCGCCGGGCCGGGGAAGTGGTCATGGCCTGTGAGGTGAAGGACCGCGACCTGAACATTGAGATGCTCCATGGAACGATCACCAATGCGCGCTTGGAGAAGGTCACCGAACTATTCACCTTGATCCGTGGCAAGGATGCCTCGCATGAAAAGGAAATGACAACACGGATCGACCGTGAATTCAAGCACGGAATGAATGTCTATCTCCTCGAAAGCGACTCATTCCTTGCATTGGTGCTGGCGCTTATCGGGGAGGCCGGGCGACAGCACTATCTAAACTCCATCGTGGAGGGCATGGTAATGATGAACATCCCATTCGAGACCAAGCGGGATTGGGCCAGATCATTGGAGTTGATGTAGAGTGGCCCATCAACTCCCGCGATCAACTGCCTCCTTCGTGATCGGCTCTTGGTTGAATTGCCGGAAACCGCCGGAGGCGGACAGTGGTGCCGGGCACTCGGCAGACCCTTGGAATTACCGGCTAAGCCGAGCGCCGGGTATCGCAACCGAGCGCGGGAATGGGGCGAGTGCCCGCGTTGTGGACACGCGAGCGAGCGCAGGCGAGCGAGCGCGGGGGAATCCTACTCCTTCATCACCCGCAGTATGGACTGTGTGCCATCAGCATACCGTATCTGCACGAGATATAACCCATCCGCATAATTACTCAGGTCGAAGCTGAAAGGTTCCGAGGTGATAGCATGTTGCGTTTGCAAAGCGCATCCTGTCACGTCAAATAACGATATGAAGTTGGGCCTATCGCTTGTGGTAGACCTTATTATAAAGCTGGCGTGGGTGGGGTTAGGCGAAATGGAGGATTTTTCGAATGCCTCTTCATCCACGCTCACTATGTTCGGGCTGAGTTTCAAGACCCATGCATCCCAGCTTCCGTGGGTGCTGGTAACATCTCCATCACTGGAGTTGGTCACTCCAACAACAACACAACCTCCTTCCGCAGTGGGATTAATGCAATTGATATATTCCTCCACCGACCCACCTAGACACTTCTGCCACTGGAGAACACCATAGGAATTGATTTTAAATGCCCAGCCATCCGGATAATATTCACCATGTTTGCCAGTTACGTCGCCGTCTACGGAATAGGTATACCCTGCTGCCAAGTAACCTCCATCAGGGGTTTGTTGCACGGTCCATGCCTCATCCAAATGCGACCCACCTAAGCATTTCTGCCATTGAATAGTGCCAGCGCCATCAAGCTTCACCAGCCAGGCATCTGCACCTGCTCCTGCATGAATGCCGCTCACGTCACCATCTGTAGAGCCAGCTCGTCCTGCCATTATGTAACCTCCATCCGTAGTTTGTTGTATAGAATATCCGAACTCATACCCTGATCCACCCAAACATTTTTGCCATTGTAAAGATCCAATCGCATCCAGCTTCACTACCCAAGCATCAGAGCCTCCATGGTTGCCGCTAACATCACCATCATTAGATGATAAAGCTTGTCCAGCCATTATGTAGCCCCCATCGGTAGTTTGCTGAATGGATCTGGCTGTTTCGGTCCCCGATCCGCCCAAACATTTCTGCCATAGGATCGTGCCAAAATCATCCAGCTTCACCACCCAAGCATCAGAGCCTCCATGGATGCCAATCACATCTCCACCATTGGCATATGCCTCACCAGCCACGATATATCCGCCATCTGTGGTTTGGTGTATGGAATAGGCTCTTTCCAGGCTTGTTCCACCTAGGCACTTCTGCCATTGAAGCCCTCCAGTCCCATTCAACTTGACTACCCATGCATCTGAGGATCCATGATTACCACTCACGTCGCCGTCATTGGAGTATGCCTCTCCGGTAACAATGAACCCACCATCGGTAGTTTGTTCAATTGAATAAGCTTCGTCGTTGGATGAACCGCCTAAGCACTTTTGCCAGTCGATAGTGCCGGTGGAATCCAACTTCACTAACCAGGCATCAGTCAATCCATGAATACCATAAACGTCACCATCAAGGGAGCTTGAATACCCAGCTATTATGTAACCGCCATCCGTTGTTTGCTCAATGGAATGAGCTTCTTCGCTAGATGAACCACCTAAACATTTCTGCCATTGGATGTCAGGCTGGGCGGATGCCAATTTGCCTAAGCCAAGCAGTATGGCTAAGCAGAAAACATGTAGGGTTTGCCACATAGGCTTGCGAATGCTAAAGGAGGTTAGTTTCTTCGTAAGTCGCCTGCATTTACGATGCATAAATAATTTCGCTCACATTCCTTGGTCATGAAGGAGTTGTAAGAAATTGTGATTCCGCATACAACCTCTCTGCGTTAAATGAATCAACTACTGGGAGCGCTTCTCCTTGAGCACGCATATGCAATAGCATGCGTCCAATCCCATTCAATTTGAATTCATAATCGCACTTCGCCCCAGTCTCCATTAAGTTGCGCAATGTGATGATATATCTTAGGCCAACTTCCACCGTCCCCAAAATAGGGTGTTCGTAGGATGCAAGTGTTCCCTCCATTTTCATGCGAGACTCTAGTGCTTCTCCTGTAAATGGGCATTGAAGCCCAAAATCATCCGATACTCTCCGAGTCATGTTTTGAATTCATTTAAACCGTTGTGCTTCCTTTCCTGCCCATCTCAATCCTACATTGCACTCACTCAATTTGACATCTGGATGCAAGTTAGTATCGTTTTCCTTTAAATCAGCCTCTGTCTCATAAAGTGGACGCTTCCCCTCCCCCTCACCCCCCACACATCTCACACCCCTCCGGATCATCCAGTGAGCAGGCAATTTGTGACGCGGCCTCACTGCTCATGGTAACCGAAACGCCTTGCGCGGCGGCCACGGCTTCGGCGGCGGCAACGGTAACCGGTTGGCTCACCGGCACGGAAGCATCAGCAGGCAAAGCCAGCTTGCTCTTGTCCAAGGTGAACTTGATGGCATCGGTGGCGGCCTTGGTGCGGAGGTAGTACATGCCCGTCTTCAGGCCGGCCTTCCAGCTGTGGAAGTGCATGCTGGTGAGCTTGGCGAAGTTCACGTTCTCCATGAAGACGTTGAGGCTCTGGCTTTGGCAGATGTAGGCCCCGCGGTCGGCGCTCATGTCGATGATGGTCTTTTGGCTGATCTCCCAGGCGGTCTTGTACAGCTCCTTCAGGTTCTGCGGGATCTCCGAGATGTGCTGCACGCTGCCGTTGCCTTGGATGATCTTGTTCTTCATCTCCTCGCTCCACAGGCCGAGCTTCACCAGGTCGCGCAGCAGGTATTTGTTCACCACGATGAACTCGCCGCTGAGCACGCGCCGCGTGTAGAGGTTGCTGGTGTAGGGTTCGAAGCACTCGTTGTTGCCGAGGATCTGCGCGGTGCTGGCCGTGGGCATCGGCGCCACCAGCAGGCTGTTGCGGATGCCGTGCTGCTTGATCTCGTCGCGCAGGATGTCCCATTCCCAACGGTCGCTGGGCTTCACCCCGGATGAGGCTCCGGGGCTGGCTTTCCACATGTCGAACTGCAGGATGCCTTTGCTGGCGGGGCTTCCGGGATAGGTCTCGTAGGGGCCTTCCTCCTTCGCGAGCTCCTTGCTGGCGGTGAGGGCGGCGTAGTAGATGGTCTCGAAGATCTCGCGGTTCAGCACCTTTGCCTCCACGCTCTCGAAGGGATAGCGCATGAGGATGAAGGCGTCCGCGAGGCCCTGCACGCCGATGCCGATGGGGCGGTGGCGCATGTTGCTGCGGCGCGCCTCCGGCACGGGGTAGTAGTTCTGGTCGATCACGCGGTTGAGGTTCTTCGTCAACTCCACGGTGATCTCGAACAGCTTCTGGTGGTCGAACTTGCCCTTCTCCACGAACTTCGGCAGGGCGATGGAGCCGAGGTTGCACACGGCCACTTCGTCCGGCGCGGTGTACTCGATGATCTCGGTGCAGAGGTTGCTGCTCTTGATGGTGCCGAGGTTCTGCTGGTTGCTCTTGCGATTGGCGCTGTCCTTGAAGAGGATGTAGGGCGTTCCGGTCTCGATCTGGCTTTCGAGGATCTTGAACCAGAGGTCCTGCGCCTTCATGGTCTTGCGGCCCTTGCCTTCGCTCTCGTACTTCTCGTAGAGCGCCTCGAACTTCTCGCCCCAGTTGTCGCCGAGGCCGGGACATTCGTTGGGGCACATCAGCGTCCAATCGCCGTTCTGCTCCACGCGCTTCATGAAGAGGTCCGGGATCCACATGGCGTAGAAGAGGTCGCGGGCGCGCATCTCCTCCTTGCCGTGGTTCTTCTTCAGCTCCAGGAAATCCTCCACGTCCGCATGCCACGGCTCGAGGTAGATGGCAAAACTGCCCTTGCGCTTGCCGCCGCCCTGGTCCACGTAGCGGGCGGTGTCGTTGAAGACGCGCAGCATGGGCACGATGCCGTTGCTGGTGCCGTTGGTGCCCTTGATGTAGCTGCCCTTCGCGCGCAGGTTGTGGATGCTGAGGCCGATGCCGCCGGCGCTCTGGCTGATCTGGGCGCACTGCTTCAGCGTGTCATAGATGCCGTTGATGCTGTCGTCCTTCAGTTGCAGCAGGAAGCAGCTGCTCATCTGCGGCTTCGGGCTGCCGGCGTTGAAGAGCGTGGGCGTGGCGTGCGTGTACCAACCTTCGCTGAGGCTGTTGTACGTCTCGATGGCAGCCTCGAGGTCGGCCTTGTGGATGCCCACGGCCACGCGCATCAGCATGTGCTGCGGGCGCTCGGTCACCTGGCCGTTGAGTCGCAACAGGTAGCCGCGCTCGAGTGTCTTGAAGCCGAAGTAATCGTAGCGGAAATCGCGATCGTAGATGATGGCGCTGTCGAGCAGTTCGGCGCTCTTCTGGATCAGCTCGTGCACATCGTCGGCGAGCAGCGGTGCGTGCTCTTCGGTCTTCGGGTCGATGAATTCATAGAGGTCCTTCATGGTCTCGCTGAAGGACTTCTTGGTGTTCTTGTGCAGGTTGCTCACGGCGATGCGGCTGGCGAGCTGCGCATAGTCCGGGTGCCGCACCGTCATGGTAGCGGCGACCTCTGCGGTGAGGTTGTCCAGGATGGTGGTGGTGACGCCGTCGTAGATCCCATCGATCACCTTCAGGGTGACCTGGGTGGCGTCCACGATGGGATCCAGCCCGTAGCAGAGCTTCTTCACCCGTGCCGTGATCTTGTCAAACTTCACCGCCTCCCGGCGTCCGTCGCGCTTGATTACATACATATCGTCAGTGCTTTTTTGGTTGGGGCGGAAGATCTTCCGCCCGTGTGTATCGGCTCCCGCCTGTTGGGGCGGGAGATCTCCCGCCCTTGCTTGTTTCTTTCAGGCGGAAGATCTTCCGCCCTTACTCATCCTTTTTCTCGTCCCCAAGATCACACGCCTTGGGTCTTGTGATCAGTCTATCGTTCGGCCGTTCTTCAACGGTCGGATGTTCACTCGCGCAAGATCTCGCGAGCTAGTTCCTCGTTATCAGGTGCTTGCGGCTTCGCCTAAAAATCCGCGTCCAAGGAGAATTTGTTGCCCTCCTTGTTGGTGTTCATCACGCCGGCCTTCTGGTACTCGCCCACGCGCTTCTCGAAGAAGTTCGTTTTCCCCTGCAGGCTGATCATCTCCATGAAGTCGAACGGATTGGTGGCGTTGTACACCTTCTCGTTACCCAGCTCCACCAGCAGGCGGTCGGCCACGAACTCGATGTACTGCTGCATCAGCTTGGCGTTCATGCCGATGAGGTTCACCGGCAGCGCATCGGTCACGAATTCCTTCTCGATCTCCACCGCATCGGTGATGATCTTCTCCACGGTCTTCTTGCTCAGCTTGCCCTTGAGGTGCTTGGTATAGAGCAGGCAGGCGAAGTCGCAGTGCAGTCCCTCGTCGCGGCTGATCAGCTCATTGCTGAAGGTGAGTCCCGGCATCAGGCCGCGCTTCTTCAACCAGAAGAGACTACAGAAGCTGCCGCTGAAGAAGATCCCTTCCACCGCAGCGAAAGCAACGAGGCGCTCCGCGAAGTTGCCCTTGTCGATCCAGCTCAGCGCCCAGTCGGCCTTCTTCTTCACGCAGTCCATAGTGTCGATGGCGCGGAAGAGCTTGTCCTTCTCGAAGGTGTCCTTGATGTAGGTGTCGATCAGCAGGCTGTAGGTCTCGCTGTGGATATTCTCAATGGCGATCTGGAAACCGTAGAAGAAGCGCGCCTCGGTGTATTGCACCTCGTGCAGGAAATTCTCCGCGAGGTTCTCGTTCACGATGCCATCGCTGGCCGCGAAGAAGGCGAGCACATGCTTGATGAAGAAGCGCTCTTCCTCGTTCAACTTGTCGTTCCAGTCCACGAGGTCGGCGCTCATGTCGATCTCCTCGGCGGTCCAGAAGCTGGCCTCGTGCTTCTTATAGAAGGACCAGATGTCGTTGTGCTGGATGGGGAAGAGGACGAAGCGGTCCTTGTTCTCCATCAGCAGCGGCTCATGCTCCGTGCCCGTGCTGGCTGTCAGTGCACCGTCCATGCTCAGTTGTTCCTTGTCGTGGTTCTTGTGGTTCACGGAGCTGTGGGTATCGGTGTTGGACATGGTGTAGTATTGGTTCAAAGGGTATTCAGGGAGAAGGGCCATTGCCGAGGTTCTTTTCCGGAACTGGAAACCGATATCCTCAACTGGACAAAGATGTCCCCGATGGCCGCGGCGAGGGGTCCGGAATTACCCCAAGTTTTTAACACGTGCCGCAAGGGCGCATGGATCGTGGGGATGATCCATTCGGCATACTTCCAAGCAATACTTCTGCACGATCCATCCACGATCGAGGAATGCGTGTACGGGCGCGGGGCTTGGGATGCGCAGCCGCTGGAAGGCGCGCTGGCTGCGGGTTGTCGTCCTCTTGCTGGCCCTTCAGCCGCCACCCTTGTGCGCACCGTGGCTCTGTGAAGGATCATGGTGCTTGAGCCACTCTTCATAGATCACCTCCAGCTCGTCATACCAGTCCGCGCCATAAACACGCGACAACGATTCCTTCAGAAAGCGGAACACCGGAACGCCCAACTTGGCACCGAACTCACAGGCCGGTGCGCAGATGTCCCACTGGTGGTAGTTGAGCGCATCGTGGTACTTCAACTTCGTAACCCGGATGGGATACAAGTGGCAGCTCTTCGGCTTGTTGAAGGAGATCTTGCCGTCGTGGAAGGCCTGCTCGATGCCGCACTTCCAGATGCCCTTGCCGTCCTTCTTCGCATACACGCACTCCGCATATTCCTGCACGATCGGTGTGACCAGCTCGCCATCGATGTCCACCACGCTTGTGGCACCCTGGTCCTTCACGGCCTTCTTCCCACGGGCGGTCATGTAAGGCTCAATGGCCGCGTAGTGCTTCTCGATCAGCTTGGCTTCTTCCGGCTCCAGCGGCGCACCGCTATCGCCCACCTCGCAGCATGCGCCCTTGCAGGCATCGAGGTTGCAGACGAAGCGTTTCTCGAAGAGTTCTTCGCTTAGGAGGGTGCCGCGGTGTTCTATCATGAGTGGGTGCGCAAGAAATTCGCTGGTGAAAGGATGCGTGTGTTACCGAATTCCCGAAGCACAAGCAGGTCTTCATCTCCGGTGATCAACACATCGGCACGACCATCCTTGCACAAGGCCAGGAGGGAATCGTCGTCGGGATCTCGACAGAGATGAACAACGGAGCACACCTTGATCGGCTCGCCACGATGACGGATACGCTGGAACATCAATTGAACATCGGCTGGATCGAGATGCTTGGCCAGCCTTGGACGTAACAAAACCTCAGCCAGATCGTCAAGAAGTTCATCGGTGTACAACAAGCTGACCACTGTATCATCGACCATGCGTGAAAGCGCAGGAAAAGACCGCGTCAGCAAGAAACTGATCCAGACGTTGTGGTCAACGACGAGCCTGAGGCTTGCGTGCTGCGGCATGGCGGCGCTTGGATCGTCTGTGGGCTTTAACCTCGTCCAATACCTCAGCTTGGGTCAAGGGTGCCTTTGCCTTGGCCCGCATCTCCTCTATAACCTGACCGAGCGTGGACGTTTTTTTTGGCCGCAGTGTGATCACGCCCAATGCCTGAAGCTGCTTCAAGAGCGCTTTGGCCTCCTTGCTTTGCACATCCACTTCGAAGGTCTCCTGTTTCATGGTCCCACAAAGGTAATGAACGCTGCTGTCCTCTCTGCGCTCCCACCAAGCGGGACATGCCGCTGAGGCGGCACTATTAAGTCTGCCTGCATCAGCATCGCCTTACAGGCCGTGCATCTGCGTTTCCCTTTCATCACGTCTTGAGCTCCCGTTGCATTCGTGGCGCACGTTGCGGTCCGAACTCTTAGCGCTCTTAGCGTCTTGGCGGTGAACCCCAACCATCATTGCGATCCATCTCGCCGAAGCTGCCATCTTTGCCGCCGCGCCACGTCAAAGCATTCCAAGACGTAGACGTCAACGACCATGAGCAACCAAGAAGACCGCCTAAAGACACTTATCGGACATGCCAAGGAATACGGCTTCGTGTTCCAAAGCAGTGAGATCTACGACGGCCTCAGCGCCACCTACGACTACGGCCCCTACGGCGTTGAACTGAAGAACAACATCCGCCGCTACTGGTGGGAGGCCATGACCAAGCTCAACGAAAACATCGTTGGCCTGGACGCCGCCATCTTCATGCACCCCACGGTGTGGAAGGCCAGCGGCCACGTGGACGCCTTCAACGATCCCTTGATCGACAACAAGGACAGCAAGAAGCGCTACCGCGCCGACGTGCTGCTGGAGGAGCACATCGCCAAGTATGAGGACAAGATCGCCAAGGAGGTGGAGAAGGGCCGCAAGCGCTTCGCCGAGGGCTTCGACGAAGTGCAGTTCCGAGCCACCAACCCGAATGTCACGCGGGCACAGGAGCGCATCGATTCCGTGGAAGGGCGCATGAAGTCCGCACTGGAGGCCAACGACCTCGAGGCCTTGCGCCAGCTGATCGTCGACGAGGAGATCAAGTGCCCGGTGAGCGGCACCGCCAACTGGACCGAGGTACGCCAGTTCAATTTGATGTTCGCCACCGAGCTCGGAAGCGTGAGCGGCGAGAGTAGCACCATCTACCTGCGCCCCGAAACGGCACAGGGCATCTTCGTGAACTACCTCAACGTGCAGAAGAGCGCGCGGATGAAGATCCCCTTCGGCATCGCGCAGACCGGTAAGGCGTTCCGCAACGAGATCGTCGCGCGGCAGTTCGTGTTCCGCATGCGCGAGTTCGAGCAGATGGAGATGCAGTTCTTCGTGAAGCCCGGCACCGAGATGGAGTGGTACGAAAGCTGGAAGGCGAAGCGCATCGCGTGGCACAAGGCGCTGGGCATGCCGGAAGACAACTACCGCTTCCACGACCATATCAAGCTGGCACACTACGCCAATGCCGCCTGCGACATCGAGTTCAAGTTCCCCATGGGCTTCAAAGAGCTCGAAGGCATCCACAGCCGCACCGACTTCGACCTCTCGAACCATGAAAAGCTCAGCGGCAAGAAGCTGCGCTACTTCGATACCGAGACCAACGAGAGCTACATCCCCTACGTGGTGGAAACCTCCATCGGTCTGGACCGCATGTTCCTCGCCGTGCTGAGCGCGGCCTACGAGGAGGAGAAGCTGGAGAGCGGTGAAACGCGTGAGGTGCTCCGCATCCCGGCACCGTTAGCACCGGTGAAGGTCGCCGTGCTGCCGCTGATCAAAAAAGACGGCCTGCCGGAAAAAGCGCGCGCCATCATCGACTCGCTGAAGCTGGACCACAACTGCCAGTACGACGAGAAGGACAGCATCGGCAAGCGCTACCGCCGCCAGGACGCCATCGGCACGCCCTACTGCATCACCGTGGACCACGATTCCCTCACCGACGACAAGGTGACCATCCGCGACCGCGATACCATGAAACAGGAACGCGTGGCGATCAATGAGTTGGGAAGCATCGTGAGCGGGAAGGTGGATATGCGCGGGCTGCTGCGAAAGCTCTAATAAGGAGATTGTGTCCGGTCGCGCCGTGCGCCAAATATGTTCTGCGCCGTTCTGGGACGTCTATCACATTACCGCTTCTTGCTGTTCGGGACCGTATGGGCTCTTTCGACTACCGCTCCCTGATCTGTGTTCACGGAGGTTCGCTCTTAGGGTATCTTGGTTTTCGAAATCCGAAAATCCATTCCCGATGAAACACGCCTACCCCTTCCTTTCCTGTATGGCACTGCTTTGTGCCACACCATTGATGGCGCAATCGACCGGCACGAATGTGCTGGATCTCAATAATGTGGCCGCACTGTTCCATTCGAACGGATTGATCAGCTTGGATCAATCCGGTGGCTCGGGTCCCTATTTCTTCATCCCTCGAACACCAAGCAATAATGGCCCTTCGACCTTATTCGCGGCAGGCCTTTGGATCGGGGGAATGGACACTGGCAACCAATTGCACTTCGCCGGTGAGCGTTTTGAGCAAGTAGGCTGGGATTTCTTCCCCGGCCCATTAGGCACGGATGCCAGCATTACACCGGCGACCTCCGCAC
>Ga0138256_10004996_pt1 | contig 14062 bp, 15 predicted proteins | sample KNB2016incub_MG_FD_105486 | JGI IMG/M metagenome (GOLD analysis project Ga0138256, IMG submission 105486) | Active sludge microbial communities from wastewater in Klosterneuburg, Austria - KNB2014incub_MG | ecosystem: Engineered > WWTP > Activated sludge > Unclassified | place: Austria...
CATGTACCGGACGCCCGGACAGATTGCCCGTTTCGGCAATGTGGTTGCAGAGGCGCATGGTCGTATTCACTTTGCCGGCGATCACACGGCGGCAACCATGATGGGTATGGAAGGCGCGATGGAGTCAGGCGAGCGCGCGGCGGTGGAGGTTCTGCAGCTCGCCTGAACCCTCAGCTGGCCTAGAATGGTCTTCGGTTCATCCACTGAAAGAAGGCTTATGCAAACGATCGTCATCACGGGTAGCACCTGGGGCATCGGCAAAGGCCTCGCTCGCGAATTTCTGAAACTCGGACACCGGGTTGTGGTTACGGGACGCAGTCAGGCTGCGGTAGACCATGCGACTGCTGAGCTCGGCAGTCTCGGCGAGATTCTCGGCTGCGTTTGCGACGTACGCGATATGGCCTCGCTCGAGGCAGTATGGGCAGCGGCCGTAGCCCGCTTTTCCCGCGTCGATATCTGGTCAGCAATGCCGCTGTGGCAACCGACCGCGCGATGCTTGCGGATCTGCCCGCTGAGCAAGTCGTCGCTACTGTCGAAACCGTTACGCCGTGGCTGGCTGCCCAGGCACTGGCTAACCAGAAACAGGGCGCATGTATCCAGTGGCTCACGCCGGCTAAGACTGCGCTTCGCCACTGCCGCATTCCGCAAGCGCGACATCATTTCGCCGCTTGAAGCACGCGCGGACCTGAAAGTCCGCTGAATCTCCGGCTGAGCCGGGCACAGGGAGCAACAATGGAAATCGATGTCATCCTCGAAGCGGACGTCACGCCCGCACAGGTCGCTGAGCTGGCCTGGATTGCCGAGGGCTACGGCATACGCGGGCTTTGGGCGCAGAACTACGCGAACGGTCGTGATCCCTTCATGTGTCTGATGCCAGCTGCGTCGGTCACCAAAAAAATCATGCTCGGCGCCGTGGTCATCAGTCCCTACGAGATGCATCCGCTGAAGATCGCTAACGCCGTGTCTACATTAAACGAGTACTCCAATGGTCGCGGCATGGTGGTGATCGGCGGTGGCGGGGAATGGCCCGGCGTACTCAACAAGCCCTACGGCAAGCGCGTGAAGGGTGTGGGCGAAGCTGTGGCGATGGCAAAGCGTGCGGTAAGCGGCCAGGTGGTGGCGTGGGACGGTGAGGTCTACAAGTCCCGCTACTTTCGCTCGACCTGGGTCAAGGGTACGCCACCGATCATCTATGCTGGTGCCACCGGTCCGAAGATGCTCGATATGGCGACGGAGTTTGCCGATGGCACCATGTTCAGCGACATGATCTTGCCGATGTTGCCGAAGTGTATGACTGACGTTCGCGAGGGGCTGGCCCGCCATGGTCGCAGCGCAGCCGATTTCCGCGTCAACAATTTCTGCGCCTTTCACATCAAGGAAGATCGCGAAGCCTCATTCCGCGAGGCACGCCGGGAACTCATGATCCGTGGCTGGCTCGAAGAGGCCTGGTACAAGCCGTTCCTGACAGCCGAGGAAGCCAATGTCGTCCATGAGAAAAAGGACGCGTTCCTCACTGCATTCCGTACCAAGGTTGGCGAGATCAAGGGCGTGCCCCCGGAGATCGTTGCCAAGCTGGTCGAGGGCCTGAGCCTGGCCGGCAATCTGAGTGATCTGGACCGGCACGTGCAGCGCATCAAGACCTTCGCTGCAGCTGGCATGACCGAGAATGCGCTGCGCCTGCACGATGAACCGGAGAAATCGCTGCACATCATCGGTAAGGAACTATTACCCAGATTGCGTCGCTAAAGTCTCTAAAACCAATGACGTGGATTTTATACTGTCAATACAGTGTCTTTATAAAGCGAGGCTCTCCATGCACATGAAATATCAACCAGGCCTTGTTCTGATACTGATCATGCTGCTGGCCGGCTGCACAAGTCCGCCACCACCTGACCATCAGTCACAGACCGCGCCCGATGCCAACTTTGCTGCCTACCGTACCTTCGGCTGGCAGCCACCGCCTGCTGCCAGTAGCGATGAACCTCTGCGGCTGCTCGATACCAATATCCGCACTGCCATCGGCGCAGAAATGACCAAACGGGGATACACGGAAGTACAGGACAACCCCCAGCTGCGGATTGCATACGAAACCGCGGCGGATGAGAGGCTGAAATCCAGCCCCTTCCGGATTGGCATCGGTCTCGGCAGCTTCGGCAGCAACATCGGCGGATCAGTCAATGTCGGCAGTCCCAGCGTGCAAAGCTATCGGGAAGGGCGGTTGATCATCCATGTGGTGGACGCTGCGGCAAATCGCGAGTTGTGGTACGGCTCAATCGCGGGAACCATGGAGAAGGGCAAGCTGGATGCAGATGCGGTAGCCCGGGCCGTCGCGTTGGCGATGCAGGATTTCCCAGCCCGGACCGCAGCACCCTGAGCAAATCCCCGAGTACTGGATCATGCCGGACTGGTGCCCGCACTTTTTTCAATGTCGAACATGGCTGCGATGAGGATAAGAGCGATGAATAAACGAAAAACTCTGTTAATCGGTATTGCGGCAGCCCTCACCGTGCCGTTTACAGTCGGCACGGCACTGCAGGCAGCTGAGCCCGCCAAAACGCAGAAGGCCGCCGAAGGCATCAATGTCGGTGGTGGTGAGCGTGGTATCAATGCGGTGATCATCCCGGGGCCACCGATTACCGCAAATGACTTCATGAGCAAGAAGCATCGCGCTTTCCCGAAGGGCATGACATGCGCCGAATGCCACGATGTGGCCTTCACCACCGTCGATACCGTCGCTTCCGCTACCCGGCAGATGGCGCGCAGCTCGATACAACTTCCGCAGGAAAAGATCTGGGAGAAGATCGTCGAGTTCCTTCCGGGTCGCGAGCGTTTTGCACTGACCACCGCCCTCAACAACAAGCCACTCGCGACGACCGTCGACATGGTGCTCGACAAGGACGAAAAGGTGCTCTACGTCGTTTCCGAAGTCGGCACCGAGAAGCTGCTGCAGATCCGCCTGAATCCGAACATCAGTGCGGTGCATTTCGCCGGCTGGACCCTCGCCGAGGGTGGTCCCAAGCTGTGGCGCAGTGCGCAGATCAATGGTACGGCCGAAGTGATTCCCTCATCTGATCCGCGCTTCAGTGTCGCTGTCGACAAGTACAACCTGGTACGCGTGACGAAAGAACGGTCCGTGCGACGCTTCGATCTGATCCGCATCCAGCCCGAGCAGATCTACTACTTCGATACGACGCTGGGTGAAGGTTATGCGGTCTACCAGCTGTGGAAGCGTGGGCGTACCGGCGTTATCGCCGACTAAGCGGGAATAACCATGCGTAACTGCATCAAAGTTGCCAATCGTCTGACCATGCTCCTGGTGCTCGGCTCGCTGGTGCCTCTGCTCGCGGCGGAGCCCGTCGTCAAGGCACGCACGACCGACCTGATCGACCGCGCATCGCTGCCGTTATACGGTAAAACCGTACTTTTCACGGCGCCGCGCAACTACGCGGGTCGCCTGGGTCAACTGCTGATCGAGCATGGTGCACGCCCGGTCTGGATGCCGACGATCTACATCGAGCCGGTGCCCGACTACAAGGTATTCGATGAGGTGCTGCGCGAGCGCGACAAGTACGACTGGATCGCATTCACGAGCCGCAACGGGATTGAGGCCTATCTCAATCGCCTCGAGGCGCTGGGCCTTGGGCCGAATGATGTCCGGCAGTTGAAGTCCGCCGCTATCGGGAATGATGCCAAGTTGCTCGAGCAGGCCGGGATCAAGCCGGCGTTGGTGCCTCCCGCCCCCAGCCCTATTGGCATCGTTAATGAACTCAAACACCGCGGTGTCAGCAGCGGGACGGTGTTGGTTCCGGCGCCAGATGTCATTGGCATGGAAGAACCGGCGGTCGTGCCGGATTTTATCCGCGACCTCGAGGCGATAGGCCTGAAGACAAAGCGTGTACCGGCGTACGTCACGGCTCGTGAAACGCAAGGGCTCGAACGTGGCACGCAGATGTTGCGGAACGGCGAGATCGACATGATCGCATTTACCAGTCGCGGCGAAATCGACAGCCTCTTGCAGTATCTCGGTGGCGACGGCGATGTACTCAACCAGAAAACTGTCGTGGCCTGTTTCGGCCCGATCACCAGCGAAGGCGCCCGGCTGCGCAAGATTCGCGTTGATGTCGTCGCCCGCGACTATTCGCGCTTCGAGGGCTTTGTCGCCGCGATGGAGGACTGGTACCGCACTCGGCCATGAACAACGCGACCGGCCAGCGGATAGCGTGCTGATATTCGGTGCAAATGCGGGAACTACGGACTAGGCAGTGGCCGGTCGTATCTCCTAGAAGTAAAGACTGATTGTTGGGGGGCTGTAGCTAGGATCGCAGACCAGCAGTCCTTCTATAAATTTATTGAGTGATAAGCCCTTCAGCAGGGCATTCATGGCAAGGAGATTACTGGTGGATTTACGAAATCGTTCCGGGAACACTATTCCCATCACACTGGCTGCGCTGACAATGCTGGCGAGCGCGACGGCCTCGGCACAGGCCCTCGAAGAGATTGTCGTGACCGCCAAGCAGCGTGCACAGAACCTGCAGGAAGTTCCGTTGTCCATCGCCGTGCTCAGCGAGACCGAACTCGAGCGGGCACGAATCACCGAACTGCGTTCGCTGGCGGAATACACACCCGGCCTGGTTTTCACTGCCGGCCTCGGCCGTGAATCACCGAGTACGCTGGCCATTCGCAGTGTTGCGCCCAACACGGGCGATATGCGTCTGCAGGGCGTCAGCATGTTCCTTGACGGCGTCTATCTCGGAGGCGCTGTGCAGAGCCTCGACCTGACCCAGCTCGAACGCGTTGAAGTGCTGCGTGGTCCCCAGTCGAGCACCTTCGGGCGACAGACCTACGCCGGCGCCATGAATTACGTGACCAAGTCCCCGCGCACCGACGAACTCACAGGCGTAGTCAAATCCAGCTATTCAAGCAATCGTGGTTCGGCTGAAAATAACTGGCAACTCGGCGGTAACCTGCGGCTGCCGGTGATTGCCGATACCATGTGGCTGGAGCTTGGTGGCACCAAGAAAGTGCTCGGCGAGATGAGCAACAACGGCTCCCGCGTAAACAGAAACACGGTCAACGAGTTCGACCGCGAGATTAAGGTCGGCCGGGAAACCACCGAGGCTTTTAGCGGCGCACTGCTGATCGAGCCGATGGAAAACCTGTCCATCACCTTGCGCGCCATAGTCAGCCAGGATCGGGACGGTCCTTCCCTCGTGGTTGCTACCCATCCGCAGGAGTGGGCCGCCGACGGCGTGCCTGTGAGCACGCGTGGTGGTGGCGTGCTGTGGCCCACGGGCGATATCTCGGCGCCATCGTATTCTGCCCCGAGCTGTGACTCCGTAGCCGGTCGCCCAACCGACTGTGGTGTAGACCGCAATCGCCAGTTCTACTCGGGTAATGTCACCTACAACCTGGGCGGCTATGAGCTCAGTTATCGCACTGGCTGGGTGAGTGATGATCGCTGGAGCAACACTGATCTCTATCTGCGTGGTGCCAGTCCCGATCCGTTCTTCGGCGATGTTTACAGCCGGCGCCTTCCGAATGGCACTTTTGTCGACAGCAAGGCCGCGAATTTCTTCAGCGCGCAGACCGAGCGGTACAAGAACCAGAGCCACGAGTTGCGTCTGCTCTCTCCGGTTGGCGAAAAGCTGACCTGGCGCACGGGCCTGTATTACTTCTCCGAAGGCGAGACCTTCGGTACGGCGTCCCTGGTATCCGCGACCAACCCCACCGGAAACTTCCGCGGGCGTCAGCAAATAGAAAACTATGCAGTTTTTGGCGGCCTGACCTATGCCATTACCGAACAGTAGGCGGTTGAGACTGAGGGCCGGTGGCAGCAGGAAAACAACAAACTGGGCCCCTGTCTGCTCAATGAGTGTCAGTCGACCAACGTGAGGAACTATTCCACAACCGAGAAAGACAAGGAGTTTCTGCCCCGTCTGACCCTGAGCTACCGCCCGACCACGGACATGATGCTTTATGGGCTCTTCTCCCAGGGCACAAAGGCGGGTCGCTACAACACCAATCAAGCCACTAACTTCCGGTATGTAGACCCGGAGAAGCTTAACAACTATGAGATCGGTGCCAAGACGGATTGGCTGGATGGCCGCCTGACCGTTAACGCGGCGGCCTTCCTGATCCGCGTCAAGGATCAGCAGTTCTCGACGGTTGCATTAGTGAATGGCGTCCCGCAGACCGGCTACCAGAATATTGGCAAGTCGGATATCGATGGCTTTGAGCTGGATGCTCGTGTGGTGATTACCGATCGCTGGACGGCGGCAGCGGGTATGGCCTATTCCTCCCAGGAGTACACCAACGATTTCGCGCCGGATGACGCGAACCTGATCAACCTGTTCAATGGCGAATCCTTCAAGGGCAAGTCCGCAATGAGCCTGCCTGAATGGACCGGCTTTGTCTCAACCCAGTATGTGCAGCCAGTAGCTGCAGATATGGAGCTGGTGCTTGATGGCAGCGTGACCTATCGGGGCGACTCCTATGCTGACCAGGCGAACCTGGCCACGGTTCCTGATATCACCCGGGTCAACCTGCGGGCCTCGCTCAATACCAGGCACTGGGAAATCGCCGGCTTCGTCCAGGATCTCTTCTCCAACGATGAGCCGGTTGCCGGTCTGACGAATGCGACCAACACCTGTCTGTATCTGACGCCCCCGGCCGGCCAGCCGCCATATGCTACTGGTCAGCGGTGCTTGGCCGTGGTGCGCGATCGCGGCCGTGAGATCGGCGCCAATCTGAATTATCGCTTCTAGAGCTGTCTTCGCGACGGTGCCGTGCCCCCGTTTAGGGCGCGGCACCGTTGTTTTCAGGCTCGACCTGTTAACTGACGCGTAATGGTCGCCTTGAGCGGCGGCAACCGGTTGGCGAGCCGGAGAACCGCTGTCCTGAAGAAGCGTGCCGGCATCTGGTCGTCGGTGAATAGGCTCACCAGCACATTGGTGCCCAGGTAGATCGGCCGGGTCGCTCGCCGGTGTTCGGACTGATAGCGGGCCAGCACTGACATGCTGCCGATGTCGCGCCCGGAGGCGCGCGCACCTCGTACCGTTCGCGTCAGCGACTCCACACCGTAGAGCCCGCAATTAAAGCCGTGTGCGGTGACCGGGTGCATGCCGACCGCAGCGTCGCCCAGCAGTGCAAATCGATGCGCGGCAAAGCGCTGCGCATATACCGCGACCAGCGGATAGCTGTGTCGCTCGCCCACCAGTTGCATCGCACCGAGACGTGAGTCGAACTGCTCGCTGACCAGCTTTTCAAATTCAGGTACCGGCATCTGCAGCATGGCATTGCTTTGGTCGGCCGACAGCGTGATGACGGTTGAAGACATCAATCCGTGGAGTGGCAACACCGCAAGCGTCCGACCGTAGTAGAAGCATTCGTGTGCGATTTCGTGGTGCGGTAGCTCGTGGGAAAAGCGGCAGACGATCACCGTACGACCAAAGTCGCGCATATCGGCACCGATACCCATACGGCGTCGGGCGTCCGAAAAGCGGCTGTCGGCGGCGACCATCAGCGGAGCGGTCAGTATTCGCCCGTCAGCCAGGCGTACTTCGGCTGTGTCCGCGGTGGTTCCCACGTCGCTGACGGCTACATCGCTGATGATCTCAATGGAAGGCCGCGAGGAAGCCACCTCGAAAGCGGCCTTCCGGATGACGTGGTTTGGTACCAGATAGCCGAGCTCAGTCTGCTGCGTCCCATGCGTGTCAAAGCCCAGGAAGTGCGGTGATTTGCCATCGAGCACGCGCGCTTCGCGGATCGGCGAAATGTCTTCAGCAGGATAGTTTTGCCACATACCCAGCGACTGCAGGATGTCCACTGCGCGATGGGTAAGCGCAATTTCCCGGCCATCGGCTGGTGGGTCAGCCAGGACGGCATGCGGCAGCTTTTCGACCACTGTTACGCCAAAGCCCGCATCGGCCAGCGCAATCGCCAGTGACAGGCCGGCTGGCCCTGCGCCGATGATGATGATGTCCCGCTCGTTCGCCATATCTTTCTCCTGACCGCGACTATTTCAGCGGCGGGTGGTCCCTGATTCAGGGCGGCGGCGATTGATGCCACACTTGGAGTAGGGGTTCATGCACTCGGCGATTGCATACAGGCCATCGGGATTCAGCAGGGTGATCTGCCGGCGATTGGCGCGCAGCAGCCCACTTTTCTGAAAGCGCGCGAGTATGCGGCTGACCGTCTCGGTCGCGAGGCGCAGATAGTTGGCAATGTCCTGACGCGACATCGCGAGTTGCAGTTCAGTTGAGCCGCCACCCGCAAGCCGGTGCCGGGCACTGACCATGACGAGAAATGCAGCGAGCCGTTCCTCCGCGCTGAAGTCACCTGAGATACTGGTCATGCTGAATACGTGCCGGCTGAGTCCGCGCAGGATCTGGATCTGGAGTTCCGGGATCTCAAGTGCCAGCTGACTGACGGCGCGATAGGGCAGGTGGCAGACCGAGCTTTCCACCAGGGCAATGGCGTCTGAAAAATGCTGTTCGGGAAAAATCGCATCGATGCCGATGAGTTCGCCGACGAAATGAAAATTGATCACATGCTCCCGCCCGTTTGGATCCACGGCGCAGGTTTTGAGGCAGCCGGTGCGCACGGCATACAGCGAATGAAAGCTGTCGCCGACGCGAAACAGGTGCTCGCCCGGCGCCAGGGTGGCGGAGTGTTGCACGATATTCTCGAATTTACGCAGTGCCTCAGGTGACAGACCAGCCGGCAGGCAATGCGGCCGCAGGATGCAGGTTCCACAACGTGGCCGCGCCTTGATCGGCGTCGCCGTTTCGGCTGACCGGGCGTTTTTTCCCGCTTTGCTGATGGCAGTGCCACCCGCGGTGTCTTTTTTTCCGGACCAGGGCATGCGCCTGATTATACGGGAGTACCGGCACTCCGCCCGGCCCGCAGCCGTCGCTTGACCTCACCGACATGGCGGCGGCTTACCGCGAGTGGCGGCAGACCGGCCTTGAGCCGCACCTGCCACGCGCCATTGTCTTCCTGCGCAAGGCTGTCCATATAGTCGACCGCCACCAATGCATTGCGATGTATGCGCAAAAAGCGCTCGCCGAACTCGCTTTCAAGGCTCTTTAAAGGCTCATCGAGCAGCGCCTCGCCGCCGGCATAGTGCGCCGTTACGTACTTCTGGTCGGCCTGAAAGCAATAAATGTCTTCGATCCGGATCATTTGTAGCGTGCGGCCGCGCTGCGCGCAGATTTGCGTGCGCGCCAGCGAACCCGGCAGTTCAGCCAGTTGTGTGCGACTGATGCGCGCTGCATGTGCGAGCGTCTGCTGCAGACGCTCCCGGCGCACCGGCTTCAGCAGATAGCCGATCGCCTGTGCGTCGAAGGCCTGGATCGCATATTCATCGTAGGCCGTGGTGAAGATGATCGCCGGCTTGTGCTCCCAGTTCGCCATGTGGCTGGCCACCTGCAGGCCGTCGAGCCCCGGCATGCGGATATCCAGCAGCACGATGTCGGGGTGCAGTTCATGGGCTACCTGCAGCGCTTCCTCACCGTGACTGGCTTCACCAACGACCTTAAAGCCGGGAATCTCCATCAGCAACTGACGCAGACGGCTGCGTGCGGGCGGCTCGTCGTCGACGATCAGCACGCCTGTGCTGTCGATCGTCATGCCGGAAGTGCCTGACGATCAGTGGGGAACTCGATGGTGACCGTAAATATGCCGGGCACTGTATCGGTTACTGACAGCACGCCGCGCGCGCCAAAGGCGAGTTCGAGCCGTTCGCGAATGTTATCGAGCGCGATGCGGTTTCCCTGCCGTGGCGCGAGTGCAGCGGGCGGCAGCGGGTTGCTGACGCTGATGCGCACGATGCCGCCGATGGATTCGCCTGACACCTGGATGCGGCCCGGTTTTGGCATCGGCTCGATGCCGTGGTAGATCGCGTTTTCAAGCAATGGCTGGATGGTGAGACCTGGAATCGCCGTCTCCTCGGGCAGCGGACCAAGCTGCCAGTCTACCTGCAGGCGTTCGCCCAGCCGGTGTTGCTCCATGCGTTCGTAGACACGGGCGATCTCGAGTTCTTCGCGCAGCGGGATCAGTTGTCGGCCGTCCCGCAGCGAGGCCCGGAACAGGTCGGCCAGATCCTCGACAGCCTGTTCGGCTGCGAGTGGATTGCTGCGCGTTAGTGCGGCGATGGTGTTCATGCTGTTGAAGAGAAAGTGCGGACGGATTCGCGCCTGCAGCGCGTTGAGCCGCGACTCGGCTTCACGGCGCACATTGCGCTGCCACTGCTGGGAAACATAGAAGTAGCGCAGCACGGGCGCTGTCACCAGCATGCCGATGGCGAGGTTCCGGGTCAGGAAACCGATGTGGTTGGTCGGGAACCAGCCGCCGCCGGTGTCGGGTCCCGCGCCGAGAATCCGGCCCAGCCAGAAAGCCACTTCGGAGACGGTCGCGACGCACGCCATCACGACCAGGAAAGTGATAACGCTGCCTTCAGGTACCGGAAAGCGCGTCAGCCAGCTGCGTAGCCTGCACAGTAACGCGGCGCTGAGCAGTCCGGTCCAGAGCAGCAGGAGCGCAGTCTGTGCCAGATGGCTGTAGAACGCCCACCAGCCGGGTTGGCCGGCGAGGGTCAGCAGCAGTGCCAGCAGTTGGGATGCGAGTACGACGCCAAAGACGGCGAGCGGCGAGCAGAGATTCGGGATTTCGAAGCCGTCAGAAGCCGTGCTATTCCTCGCTGCACCATTCTTCCATGACCCGCTGCGCATCTGCACGCTCGGCATCGAGTTCCTCGTCCGTCAGGTAGATGCGGTCGCCGTTCGGACCGGGTTTGTAGAGCTTCTGCGCCTGATTGTAGTTTGCCACACGCGCCTGTGCCTGTTTGCAGGTCGCGGTGCGTTGCGCCAGGTTCTTCTCACGATCGGTGCTTGCAGCGTCAGCAGTAACCTCAGCGTTCTGTTCCTCGCCCGGTTTCGCGGTGTCTTCCTGGGCTTCATTAGCCTTGGGCCGACTCGGTGCTGTGCTCTTGTCGGAACGCCGATAGCGGATGGGCAGCGCTTCAGATGTGGCGTTTATCGGTGGCTGGTCACTGTAATGCGGGACGCCCTGGTCGTCTGTCCACTTGTAGACGGTGGCTTGCTGGGCCATTGCCGGGGTCGCGACCAACGCGGACGCCAGGACGAGCGCGGCCAGGCCGCTGGCAGAAATCAGGCGCTGCATGATCGGAACCTCTGTGAAAGAGACCGGGGGCCGTAGCGATACCGCCCGTATGGCCGCGATTATGCCATCAGGCGGGCCCCGGAAAATCAGACACAGTTCACGCTCAGGTATAGGCGCTCTCGCCGTGCGCGCAGGTATCAAGGCCAGCCCGCTCCTGGTCTTCGCTGACGCGGAGGCCGATGGTACGGTTGATGAGCGCAAAGCCCGCCACTGAAACCCCGCCAGACCAAAGGATCGTGGTGCCGACAGCCCATAGCTGGGCGGTCAGTTGCGCGGCCATGGAGTATGCGGCTGTGGCGTTGGCGACGTAGTCGTACACACCGGTACCGCCCAGGGCCGGATCGCAGAAGACAGCGGTCAGGAGTGCGCCGACGATACCGCCGATGCCGTGTACGCCGAACACGTCGAGTGAGTCGTCGTAGCCAAATATTGCCTTGAGCCAGGTCACGGCGACCAGGCAGGCCAGAGCGGCGACAAAGCCGATGCAGATCGCGCCCATCGGCCCGACCCAGCCACAGGCCGGCGTGACGGCGACGAGCCCTGCAACTGCGCCCGATGCGGCGCCGAGTACGGTCGGTGTGCCGCGGTGAATCCACTCGGCAAAAGACCAGGCCAGCGCTGCGGCGGCCGTGGCAAGCACCGTGTTGACGATCACCTGCGCGGTCAGGCCATTGGCCTCAAGATTTGATCCCGCATTAAAACCGAACCAGCCGACCCACAGCAGCGAGGTCCCGATCATGACCATCGGCAGATTGTGCGGCGGCATGGCCACGCGTCCGTAGCCGACCCGCTTGCCGACGAACAGGCAGCCGACCAGTCCAGCGATGCCGGCATTGATGTGCACGACGGTGCCGCCGGCGAAGTCCAGAGCGCCCTTCTGGAACAGGAATCCGGCCGTTTCGCTGGCAGCTACCCCGGCAGCGGCATCCGTGTAGGCATCCGGCCCGGCCCAGAACCAGACCATGTGTGCGATGGGCAGATAGGCAAAGGTGAACCAGAACACCACGAACAGCAGCACGGCAGAGAACTTGATGCGCTCGGCAAAGGCGCCGACGATCAGGCAAGGCGTGATGCAGGCGAAGCTGAGCTGAAAGGCGAAGTAGGCAAACTCGGGGATGTAAACGCCTTTGGAGAAGGTCGCCGCTACCGAGTCAACGGTGATGCCCTGCATGAACAGGCGGTCGAAGCCACCGATGAACTCGCCGCTGCCGCTGAAGGCGAGACTGTAGCCATAGATCGCCCACAGCAGCGCAATCAGGCAAAAGGTCATGAAGACCTGCATGAACACAGACAGGACATTCTTTGAGCGCACCATCCCGCCATAAAAGAGCGCAAGACCCGGGATGGTCATGAGCACCACCAGGATGGTCGATATGAGCACCCAGACCGTATCGCCCTTGTCGGGGGCAGGTGTATCAGCGCCAAATGCGCTGCCGGTGATCAGCATCAGCGGTATCAGCGGCGCAGCGACGGATGGGAAAGCCATCCGGTGCGGGTGCCTGGCGGGGATCTTGTCCTGAATCACGTTCTGCTCTCCTGCCCGATTCTTGTACAAGCGCGGCTCAGACAGCTTCACTGCCTGTTTCGCCGGTGCGGATGCGGATAACTTCATCGAGCTGTGTGACGAAGATCTTGCCGTCGCCGATCCTTCCGGTGCGTGCAACGTTGACGATTGCTTCGATAACCTGTTCGGCGATGTCGTCAGCGACTGCCAGCTCAAGCTTGGTCTTGGGCAGGAAATCGACGACATATTCGGCACCACGATAAAGCTCGGTGTGGCCGCGCTGGCGGCCGTAGCCCTTCACCTCCGTGACCGTCACGCCATTTACGCCCATGTCGACGACGGCCTGACGTACATCGTCGAGCTTGAAGGGCTTGATGATCGCGGTGATGAGTTTCATGAAACCGGGTCCTCGTGTGTCAAGTCATCTATAGCTGCTGTTTTGCCGTCATTTGCCGCTTGTGTGGCCCCGGTGGGGCTGGCACGATCTCCGGCAGCTGACAGCAGGACTAAGCACGATCTGTGCCAGTCATGTCGAGGCCGTATGGCGCAAGGCTTTGCGCTTTTTCAAACGACGCCGTTGCCTCATGCTGGTGCAGTCGGCAGCGACGTCTGGCGCTTTATGGGGCGCTATTCAGCACTTTCGGCGCAGGCCGGATGTGCGGAGGACCTGCTTAATGGATGCAAAATCTATCGAGGATCTGGCCCGCAAGCTGGCGGCGAACGTGCCCGGCAGCATGCGCGTCGTTCAGGCTGACCTGGAGCGTAACTTCCAGGCGCTGCTGGCCAGTACCTTCGACAAGCTCAACCTCGTCACCCGCGAGGAGTTCGACGTGCAGCGCAAGGTGCTCGAGCGCACGCGCGACAAGCTCAGTGCACTCGAGGCAGAACTCGAGGCCATCGAATCGCGACGGACCGGCAGTAACGGCTGAGCAGACCACTGCGGCGACCCCAGGATGCGCCTTGCCACGACGCTGACCCGCGCCCAGCTTGGGCTCAAAGCGCCAGAGGTCGTGGTTGAAGCGCATGTGGGTGGCGGCCTTCCGCAGTTCACCATCATCGGCCTGATCGAAACTGCGGTACGCGAGAGTCGCGACCGTGTACGGGCGGCGATCAGCCAGTCCGGGCTTGAATTTCCGGACGGGCGGATCACCGTCAACCTCGCGCCGGCCGATCTGCCCAAGGGCGGCAGCGGCTTCGATCTGGCCACGGCGATTGCGATTCTGGCGGCCTCCGGTCAGGTACGCCCGGAGCGTCTCACCGGTATCGAGTTTCATGGCGAACTGGCGCTTTCCGGCGCACTGCGTCGGGTACCCGGTCTCTTGCCGGCGCTGATGGCAGCGCGACGCAGCGGCCGCTCCGCTGTTGTGCCGTCTGCAG
>Ga0138256_10004999_pt1 | contig 14057 bp, 9 predicted proteins | sample KNB2016incub_MG_FD_105486 | JGI IMG/M metagenome (GOLD analysis project Ga0138256, IMG submission 105486) | Active sludge microbial communities from wastewater in Klosterneuburg, Austria - KNB2014incub_MG | ecosystem: Engineered > WWTP > Activated sludge > Unclassified | place: Austria...
AAAGGGTAGAGCCGCGTGCGATTGAAAATGAAATGCCACTCTTCAAGGCGCAGGCTGGCGTCTTTTGGCAGCGTTTGCTGACCTTCGTGAATCGTTTGCAAGCCGCGCTTGAGCCAGGGAAGCTGTCGTTGCACATCCGGGAAGCTGTTGGGAATGTTGTAGGCTTCGTTCCAACTCAGATAGCTGTAGACGGCTGGGTTGCGGGGCTGAAGCTCGCGGATCAACTGGTACATCGCCTCGGTTTCCCACAGGTCACCGCGGCGATAGGCCTCGCTCGCGCGCAACCACAGGGCCGCTGTCGCGTAGCCTCGCGTGGCGCCAAGCACGCGCAAACCCGTGGCGCGAGCAACATCGGCAGGTTGGGCGGCCTGTGCGGGGGGTGCGGGCAAAAAAGCGCTCAGCGCAATAGCGCAAACTATGAACGCAAGTATGGGAGCAACGCGGGCCATGCAGCTTCGCCTGGTGAAAGCGGGGCAGGATAGGGTTGAGGGAAAACGTGTCAAGTCGTTATGGCGACGAAACTTACAGCGTTTTATTGCAGTTTACACGAGTGTTTATACCCTGTTTACTCCCGCAATATTTGAAGAGCGGGTTATTTTTGCTTCGAAGTTGGAACCTGCACGACGCGCCGATGTCAGCAGCCTTAGCGCGAACGCACCCGTCCGACGTAGCCTTGGCAAAGTCGGAAATGAGCGGACAACTTCTGGATCACGTGGGCCGATAGCTCAGTTGGTAGAGCGATGCGTTCGCAATGCATAGGTCAGGGGTTCGACTCCCCTTCGGTCCACCAAAGAAAGGGCCCCGGAAACACCGGGGCTCTTTCTTTGCCCGGTTCGCGGATACCCGAGGTGCGAGGGCTTCCAATGCGTCAACCTCAGCGTGCCCCTACAAAATTCGGCACGGCAACCTAAAACACTCGCCATGGCCAAGAAGCTCACAATCAGCAAACCCGCCTCCAAGATCGTCAGCAGCGAAGGCGAGATCACGCTCAATACGCGGCTTACCAAAGAGCAGCAGCTTGAGTTGCATCGCTGGATGGTGCTCAACCGCGAGTTCGACAACAAGATCAGCTTGCTGTATCGCCGTGGGCTGGTGATAGGCGCGGCATTCTCCAGCCTTGGGCAAGAGGCCACGAGCTGTGCAAGCGCCTACGCGCTTGAAAAGCAGGACATCATTGCGCCCATGATTCGCAACGCAGGTGCGACGCTGGTTCGCGGCCTGCCGCCGCGTGACTTCCTGGCCAACTACATGTACCGGACGAATTCACCCACGGGCGGTCGCGACGGCAACACCCATATGGGCGATCTACGTTACGGAATCATTGCCCCAATTTCGATGTTGGGCGCCAGCATCGCGCTGTGCAGCGGCTATGTGCTGGCCGCGCGGCAGAAGGGTGAAAAGCGGGTGGCTTTGACGTGGATTGGCGAAGGCAGCACAAGCACCGGCGAATTCCACGAAGACGTGAACTTTGCAGCGGTGATGCGCGCTCCGCTGGTAGTCATCATCGAGAACAATCAGTACGCATACTCTACGCCCACCAAGAACCAGTGCCTGGCCGAACGATTCTCGGATAAGGCCGTTGGCTACGGCATCAAGAATTCGGTCACGATTGACGGCAATGATCCCATTGCCGTGTATGAGACCACCAAAGATGCGGTTGATCGCGCCAGGGCCGGCGAAGGCACGCAAATGTTTGAAGTGCTGACCTACCGGCGAAAAGGCCACGCTGAACACGATCCCGCCAAGTATGTGCCCAAGGAAATCCAGGAGTACTGGACCGGACGGGACCCGCTGATGCGCTTTGAAGCTTATCTCAAAGAGTTGGGCTACGCCGACGATGCAGGACTGGCCAAGGTCTACGAAGACATTCGCGCCGGCATTGAGCTTGATGAAGAGTGGGTCATGAAGCAGCCCAAACCTGACCCGGCCACTTTCATGCAGGGCGTTTACGCGCCAGAGAAGCACCCTGCCCACGAGAACGACGACTTCCTCTATGGTCGCAAGTACCACTAAAACAGCATCGTTCAGGCAACTTTCCAGCCAGGCCTGAATCGCGTCATGTCGGCCGGACCACAGTTGAACTCCTCTCACCATGGCCAAAAACGTCTCTGCCGGCATAAACCTCTCAGCCTTTGGCGTTGAGCGTCGCCCAGTCCTTGCCGTCGCCACCGAAGAAGGCGAGGGCGTAATCAGCGTCCAGCTTTCCTCCATGGCGGCGTTTGCCGGCAAAATCAAGCACATGGACCCGCTGGATGACCTGTTTGCACGTTGGCGCAAGGATCTGCTGGAACTTCCGCGACCTGTGGCAGTTGACGTCCCGCTTGATCTCCAAGGCCTAGGGGCCCGCACAATTGGAGCGGCTGCGCGCTACATCTGGCAGCTTACGCACCGCGCCATTGATTTCGCGTTCTATCAAGATGCGCCGCTGACGGATCGCATTGGCAGTTTCAACGTGCGCTTTCTCGAGTTGCTTTCACGCAGCGCCTTCAAGCCCGGTTCAGAGTTCATTGAAGCCAGCCCATTGGCCTGTGTCGAGTTTCTGCAGTTTCGCGGCCTTTACAAAACGGGCCGCGCGCATCACGGCAAGGGTGGCTGGAGAGCCGACGATGGAAAATCGAGCGCCGACCGGGCGTTTGCCCGTATTGTGCAGGAGCTCGGCTTCAATATGGAAAACACGCAGGAAGGCCGGCTCGACAGCGCAGACTTTGACGCCATCATGTGTGCGCTGACCTCCATGGCGATTGTCAGTGGCCGCAACACCGTGAAGAACAAAGAGTTCGCGGCCGTAATCAAAGAGCGCTGTGCACGCCGCATGACCATTGAACCGGAAACACTGGGCATTGAAGTCGAAGCGCCCCAGGCCGCCCACGCTCTCGCCCAGCCCTATTGGCGCGCGGTTCTGATTACGCGAACTTAGACCCAACGAAACGACTCGCCGAATCGGCCTGACCAGGACCTTGGCTGGCGTTCTATAGTCTTGCCATGGCCATGTTGATACACGCCCGTTGTGAGCGCTGCGGCGCGCCGGCTCAGACGCTGGAAACCGCCTGGCTGTGCTGTTCCAGCTGCGGCACTTTAATCGGGTTTGATTTCACGCGCTGGCTGGATTCGCCGCAATGGCTGGCTTTCACGCGCCGCGCCATGGCAGATCCGGCTGCCTATTCCGCGCGCTGGTCTCGCCACGCAGCACGGCTGGGCGAAGCCGCGCAACTGATGCCGTTGAATCCTCAGGCTGCGCTGACGATTGGCGCCGAGGAAGCCTTGTTCCTGATGGGCGAAGTGCCGTCTATGCTGCCGCCCCGCGCCATCGAAAACGCTCCCCTGCGCGCCCGGTATGCTCGCTGGGTTGGCTTTGAACTTGTGCAGGCCCATATGCCGGGGAAGATAGCTGCGCTCTACGCCGACTTGAACAAAGCCATGGCCGCTGTTGGATTTGGCAGCAATCCTGACCCGCTGCCGCGTTTTTCTCAGGCCCTGAACGTTCTGCGTCAACTTCTGCACGCGCGCTATGAGCTAGGCTCGCCGGCCGATCCGGAAGGGCTTTCAGAAGATGCGCGCTTTCGTGTGATGGCTTCGCAACTTGTAAGCGCCTACCTGCAACTGATTTCGCCCGAGCATCAAGCGCAGTTGCTGCGTCAGATTTTCGGTGAGTCAAGCGTCGAGGTGCAGGCGGGCTCCGCACAGGATTACTCGCTGTACTTCGACTGGGAATGCCCCAAGTGCGGCCTGTTTTCTCCCCAGGGGCGCGGCACGGATTGCATGACCTGTCCCGGCTGCTACTGCGCGCGCCGATTCGATGCACGAGTTCTTGGAATCAACGCCATCGCGATACTGTGCCACGGATGTGGCTCTAAGGTTGAGTTAGGCGAAGGCGTCCTGGGTGCTCAGTGTTCATATTGCACCAGCGAAGTCAGACGATTTATTGCAACGGGCGATGCTCAGCGCGCGATCGTCGCAGACGTGAAAGCGCAAACAGCGGCGCGCCTGGGAATCGACGTCGCGGCGACAGTGCAAGAGGCAGAGGGCATTGGTGCCACGCCAGAAAACCGCGAGTCGCGAGTGCGCGATGGCCTGATTCGTATCGCCCAGTGGTATCACATGTTCATCACGCCCAAGCGCTGCCTTGGCTACGCCCGCGCCAGTTTATCGGGAGTCGACCTGGCGGGTTTTCTGGACACAACCGCCCGACAAGCCCAGGCCCAAGGCCCACCGGAGGCGGCTGAATTGCTGCGATCGGCCGCCGCGCTTTTGCAGGAAGGCGGCGGGGGCCGCGCGCCTACTGTTCCCGGCCAACTCCCAGCGTAAACTCCCGCGCCATGCAAACCTTCACCGTTAGAACTCTGCGCGGCCAACCCCAGCGTACGAAAATCGTGTGCACGCTTGGACCTGCGAGCTGCACAGCAGAGGTTGTCGGTGCGATGATCGACGCCGGCATGAACGTCGCGCGCCTGAATTTTTCCCATGGTACGCATGAATCACAGCGTTCGAGTTATGACCTTGTGCGCCGGGTGGCGGCCGGCAAACGCCGCACGATTGCGATCATGGCCGATTTGTCCGGCCCAAAGATCCGTTGCCGCGAAATCACCGATGGTCAAGTCCTTCTGGGTGCCGGTGAGAAGATCGAGATTGTCAGGGGAGACCAGATCGGGACGCGGCGCGAGTTGACCACAACCTATGAGCCCCTGGTCGATGACGTTGAAGTCGGCGACCCGATTTTTCTCGACGACGGTTCCATTCGCCTGCTGGTGCAGGGCAAGGCGAGTGATCGTTTGATATGCCGCGTCGAAGTCGGCGGCGTGCTCAAAAGTCGCAAGGGTATCAACCTGCCCGGCTCACGTGTCTCTGCACCGTCGCTGACGGCCAAAGACGCGCTTGACCTCGAGTTTGCCTGCAAACTCGGTGTCGATTTCGTGGCGCTGTCGTTTGTGCGACAGGCGGCTGATATTGTTGATCTCAAGCAGCGCCTGCAAAAACTCGGCAGCCCGGCCAAAGTCATCGCCAAGATTGAAAAGCCAGCGGCACTGGACGAACTTGATGCGATCATCGAGGCCAGTGATGGCGTCATGGTTGCCCGCGGAGATTTGGGAATTGAACTGCCTGTTGAGAAGGTTCCGCTGATCCAGAAGCGTATCATTCGTGCAGCGCGACACGCGCTGAAGCCGGTGATCGTGGCGACGCAAATGCTCGAGAGCATGATTGAGCACCCCACGCCCACGCGCGCCGAAGTCAGCGATATCGCCAACGCCATTGAAGACGGCGGCGATGCGGTGATGCTCTCCGCTGAAACCGCGAGCGGCAAGTACCCGGTTGCCGCGGTGCGAACCATGGCCAGCGTGGCGCGCGATATCGAGACCGAGTACGCCGAGCGCGTACTGGCCAGTGGGTTCATCGAAGAGACCCTGGGTGACCCGCTTCGGAAATCGATGGTCATGGGCGCTGCGATAATCGCTGAGGCACTCAAGGCAAAGTACATCGTGGTGCGCAGTGAATCTGGCGAAACTGCACGCTATCTCAGCAAGATCCGCGGGCGGTGCCCCATCATCGCCGTGCACCCCGATGACGCCGTGCTGCGAAGGCATGCTCTGTTCTGGGGCGTTCTGCCCGTTCAAACCGACGCCGCAACTGGCTCGGCGCAGCTGGGCATTGATGCGGAGCTGAAATTCCTGGCAAGCGCAATTCTGGATCAGGGATTAGTACTGGCGCAGGACCCGATTATCGTGATTTCGCGTTACCCCTGGGGTGAGCAACAACCGCCCAACAGCATCAGGGCAGTGATTGTCGGCGAAGCGGCCGGGCTTTGAAATCTGGAACAGCTACTCAGGTTTGCTTACGAACTCGGCTTCGATGGGCTCGGTTTGGGCGTTTTCCCGCTGGATTACATCGATCTCGATTACTTCGGTCAGGCACGCGGCTGGCGCGGCCGCGGCGAGTTCCGCCGTTTTTTCGATGCTTGCCCGCACGCTGGAAGCCGCCGAGGCATTGGCCTTTTTTGTGCGCTCGTGAACAATTTCGGCGCGGCGGCCCACCAGCCACGCAAGCGCAAACGCTGCGCCAAAGGGCAGCAACAGCCAGGGCCAGATCAGCGAGAAGCCCGCGATCATTCCCAGGCCGCCGCCAATGACCTGAATAAACACGAGCTCGTTGCTGGCGACGCTGTCAATCAACGCCTCGAGCTCTGCATCATCGTGGGCAAGCAGTTCGGTCTCGATCAATCCCCGTACGTCGATGGACTTCAACAGGGTTTCACTGGCGCCCGAGACCATCTCAGTCAGGCGGGCCTTGAGTTCGGTGTTGCGCAGCAGCCCCGTGGCGGCTTGCGGCATCTGGCTGACTATGTCGGCCGCTGCGCTATCCAAGGCGCCTGAATTCTGGAGTTCGTCAACCATGTCGTTCAACAACCGATCAACGACGGGGTCCATCATGCCCGACTTGGCCGCACCGACGGCCAACAGGCCCGCGAGCGGGCCAAAGGCGGCGGTTGCGGCCGCGCCGCTGGCGACGGCCAAACCTGTCGAGCGCAGCTTCTTCTTGATTGCCGCGCGGGCCTCAACGGAGACAGTGCCTACTGCCTGCTGAATCAGGCGCCGCACTTCGTTATGGGCGAGGTGCTTGGCGGTGGGATTGGCCAGCAAGTCAGGCAGTTTCCCGGTGAGGGTCTCAAGTGTGTGGGAGACCGCGCCTGAATCTACCAGCAGCTTGTGCATACGGTCAGCTGAGATCAGGTGTTGTTCAATGGTCGCCGCCACGGCCTTGGCCAGATCCGCGCGTCTAGAAGGAATCACGCCCTGCACACCCATGACCCGCACGCGTGGGTGAAACAGCATCTTGATTGCAATCCAGTTGGTGCCAAACCCAACCAGGCCAGAGACAGCCACGGCAAGCCAGATGTCAACCCAGAGAGCAAGAGGCAGCAGGTAGTCCAGCACTGCGCCTGCCACGGTCAGGAGGGCGAGAACAGCCCCTGTCAGGCCAAGAATGAGTGGCCCGTTGCCTGGCGGCTTCTTCGAAAGCTTTTTCAGAGCGGGGTCGGTTTGCGACATATTGCGCCAGGGGGATAATCACAAACCTGAATGTGCCGACCATTACCACCGGCACCTGTTGCCTCAAGCCGCGTGAATCAGACTCGGTGCACTGATGCTGCGCTATTCCATGATCATGGTTTCGCGCAGCACCTCTTCCACGCTGGTTCCGCAGTCGTAGATGCCCAGCAGGCCGGATTCACGCAACGTTCTCATTCCTATGCGGCGACCCGCGTCGCGAATCTGTGCGACCGTCGCGTTGTCCATGATCAACTGCTTGATGTTGTCGGTACAGCGCAGGATTTCGTACAGCCCCATGCGGCCCTTGTAGCCTGTCCCGTTGCAGCGCGAGCAGCCTTTGCCGTAGGCAAACTTCTTGCCTGCAATGTCCTGGGCCTTGAGGCCCAGTTCATAAAGGTGCTCATCTTCAGGAGTGAAGAACTCCTTGCATGAAGTGCAGATTTTGCGCACAAGCCGCTGCGCAATGATGGCTTCCAGTGTGGCGGCAATCAGGAAGCTCTCTACACCGATATCGATCAGGCGCGTCACGGCGCTTGCGGCGTCGTTGGTGTGCAGAGTCGAAAGCACCAAGTGGCCTGTGAGTGCGGCCTCGACTGCGATGGCTGCGGTCTCTTTGTCTCGAATTTCGCCCACCAGGATCATGTCGGGGTCCTGGCGCAAAATGCTGCGCAGGGCGCGGCCGTAGGTGAGACCCACGTCGGGATTCACCTGGCACTGCATGACGCCCGGAAGGTCATACTCGACGGGGTCTTCCGTCGTAATGATCTTCATGTCGGGGGTGTTCATCTGGTTCAGGCAGCAATAGAGCGTGGTGGTCTTGCCTGAGCCAGTCGGGCCCGTAACCAGTACGACCCCGTTGGGCTTGGCGATCAGGGCCTTGATCATGTCGTTGTCGCTCTGACGCAGGCCCAGATTGTCCAGATCAAGACTGACGTTGCTGCGGTCAAGAATACGCATGACGCAGCTCTCGCCGAACATCGTGGGCAGCGTGCTCACGCGCAGGTCAACGCTGCGGCCTTCGATGGTCAGCTCGATACGACCGTCCTGCGGCATGCGGGTCTCAGCGATGTCAAGCTTGCTGATGACTTTGATGCGCGAGATCAACGGCGTTGAGAGCTCGCGTGGCGGGTTTTCCATCTGCAGCAGGGCGCCGTCGACGCGATAGCGCACCCGGAACTCGTCTTCGAAGGGCTCTAGGTGAATGTCCGAGCTGCGGTCGCGAATCGCTGTAGCGAGCAGGAAGTTAAGCAACTTGACGACTGCCGGGGCTTCAGGGTCGGAGTTGTCGACCGACATCGCCTCTTTGCCGCCGCCCCCGGCTTCGTCAAATTGCGCGAGTTCCTCGTCGCCCAGCCCTTTGCCCAGGCCGCCTCCGCCGTAGTAGCGCTCGAGGGCACCATCAATGTCTTCTTTGCTGGCCAATGCGCCTTGAATGCGGATGCCTGGTATGCGGCCCTGCAAGGCAAAAGAAAGCTCGTCAAAAACCACGATCTTGGTCGGATCGTCCATGGCCACAACCAGCGTCTTCTTGGCCGCGTCGTACTCGAGGGGAACAACCCTATAGGTTTGTGCCTGTGCCTCAGTCAGAAGGTCAAGCAGTTCGATGGGGATATCGACGCCGGCCAGATCGACGAAGCTCATGTCGTTCTGGGCAGCGAGCGCCATGGTGATGTCGCCCTCGCTGCAGACGCCCATTTCGATCAGAATCTTGCCCGTCAGGCCGCCGGACTTTTTCTGGCGTGACAGAGCCTCCTGGATGTCGCCTTCAGTGACAAGCTCGATTTCCTTGAGGATTTGACCGAGCAACTTGCGACGCTTACCCATCATGGCCATGGAATCAGCTCCCGACCGACGCCCATTGTGCGCATCTACGCTGTGCGCGAGCAGGCATGATAGCAACTTCCGGGCGCCCCAACCCTTGAAGGCCAGCTAAAACTAAGTTCCCGGCTTGCGAACCGACGTGCCTGAAGGGCCGCGGGCTGCCTGCTGGGCTGCGATGGCGGCTGCAGGCGGGGCCTGTACCACCTCAAGAGCCGCCAGCTTCTCGCGGACGATATCTTCATCCCACAGTCGGCCGCCCTTGGAACGCTTGAGCTGGTCAATCTTGTCGCGCATGTCTTTGGCGTTGGCGCAATACTGCATCAGCTCAATGCGTGTGATCTTCTGTGCGAGGTAGGTGTCGAGCAGGTAGTCATCCAGCAGGAACATGCCTTGGTTCTTGCCGGTCTGGATCACGCTGGCGAGCTGATAGGTCTTGGCTTCGCGGATCAGGTTTTCCACCGCACTGTTGGTGATCATGATTTCAAAGCCGGCCACCACGCCGCCGCCATGTTTGGGCATGAGCACCTGTGAAATGATGGCGATGATAGAGACCGCCAGCTGTGCGCGGATCTGCTCCTGCTGGTTGGTTGGGAATGCATCCACAATGCGGTCGACGGTGCGGGTGGCACCTGTGGTGTGCAACGTGCCAAACACCAGGTGGCCCGTTTCAGCGGCGGTAATGGCGGCGCCAATGGTTTCAAGGTCGCGCATTTCGCCTACCAGGATCACGTCAGGGTCCTGGCGCAGGGCGCGGCGCAGGCCTTCGGCAAAGCTGGGCACGTCGTTGTTCAGCTCGCGCTGGGTCAGGATTGACTTCTTGTGCTCGTGGTAATACTCGATGGGGTCTTCGATCGTGATGATATGGCAATCTTCGTTCTGGTTGATGTAGTCGATCATCGTGGCGAGCGTGGTGGTCTTGCCAGAACCGGTGGGGCCGGTCACGAGGATCAAGCCACGCGGGCGATCGAGGATGGTCTTGACGTTTTCAGGCAGGCCAATTTGCTCAAAGGTCAGCAACCGGTTGGGGATCTGGCGCAGCACCATGCCAATGACGCTCTTCTGCTTGAATGCCGAGCAGCGGAAGCGGGCCTTGTCTCCGAAGGCGTAGCCCCAGTCGGTGCCGCCAACTTCCTGCAGCTCCTTCAGGTTCTTCTCAGGGCAGATCTCTTTTACCAGGCGCACGGTGTCTGCCGGGGTCAGCTCAGGTGCATTTACATCCTTCAAGTGCCCGGATTTGCGGATAGTCGGTTTGCGACCAACGGACAAATGCAGGTCCGAAGCGCCCTGCTGAACCAGGAACTCGAGCAGTTGAGCCATGTTCACGGACATACCCGCCTCTCCACAGTGTGCGTCAAAGAAACTCCCGGCGGTCTGAAGCCGCGCGGGATCGCTGCAAATGGGGCCATTAGAATATGTTAGGCGGCACCTTCTACAAGGGTTTGACGAGGGGTCTGAGTGTCAGGGCAATCACTCGAACCAGGGCTAGCCGACGACCTTCAGCAGCTTCTTGAGTGACTTCGCCACCTCTTCGAAATTCAAGGGCTTGGTGAAGAAGTCATCAACTCCGATGCGCTTGACTTTGCGCACCAGCTCGTTGTCGGCGGCAAGGCCAGACACTGCAACTATGAATATGTTGCGGGTGTCCTGGTTTGCACGCAGTCGCCGGCAGACTTCGGCGCCGTCAAGCCTGGGCATCATCAAGTCAAGCACAATGGCATGCGGCTTGAACGCGCCGATCTTCAACAGTGCGTCGTAACCGTCTGCGGAGGTTTCAAGCGTTGCGTTAGGCATGTATTCGCCCAGCGCTTCAGTGGCCAGATCAAGGATCTGCTGGTCGTCGTCGACTACCAGAATGCGGCGCTCATTGGCTGGCGCAAGCTCCTCAGGAACAGGGAACTTGTTTTCGTCCAGAAACTGCACGAAGGCCTTGACCTCCATGCGGTACTGGCCCCCCGGCGTGGTGTAGACCTTCAGTTTGCCAGCTTTGATCCAATTGACCACGGTGGCCGGGGTGACCTGACAGTGCCGGGCGATGTCGCCTGTGGAAAGCGAGTTGCGTCGTGCCATGGCGAAAAACGATAAGAACACCAACAAAAGGTTCAAGCATCTATTGACCTAAATGCAGACAATATCACTTGTTATCCACATTTCATCCCGCATCACAATGATCACACTGATTGCATATGCTTGCTCTTTCTGACACACCTTCAGGCCGGGCAGCCTTGCACGTCGCTTTGCTTGCCGCTACCTTTCCGCCCCCCTGGCACTGGGGTGAACTGATTTTCAGAGCATGGCGTTAATGTTATGGCCGGCGGCGGGGACTTTCCAAGAAGACATGGACGACAACCTCATAACCCCATCCGACTTCTATAACCGCGGACTCGACTACCTCGAGCACGGTGACTACAAAAACGCCGTCGAGCATTTCCAGGAAGCCATCAGCCGCGACTATTCTGACCCCGAGATCTTCATTCACATGGGCGAAGCCCTGTTTGAACTCGGCCGCGCCGAAGACGCCCTAGATTGGTTCAACAAGGCTACGGCCACCGAAGGCCCAATCGCCGAAGACCTTCTGCTCTGGAAGGGCTCCTGCTACCTTGAACTGGGCAAGCACCGCCGCGCGATTTCCAGTTTCAATCGCGCCATTGAACTCAATCCCGGCCTCGCTGAGGCCCACTTCAAGCGCGGCCTTGTTCTCTTCGAGATGGGACAGCACGACCGCGCCCTGCAGAGCTTCGACACATCGCAGGGCATGATCGAGAACGATGCTGAGCAAGTCAGCGAGGTCCTGCTCTGGAAGGGCCGTACCCTGATCCGCCTTGGCCGCCGAGCCGAAGGCCTGGAGCTGTTGCTCGAAGCCCACGAACGCGCGCCGGATATGCCCGGCCCATACAACGAAATCGCTGACGCCTACCGTTTTGCCGGTGACTACGCCTCGGCCGAAGAGTGGTACAAAAAGGGTCTTGAGCGCCTTCCCAACGACCCCAGCCTGCACAACGATTACGGCAACCTCATGCGCGACCTCGGCCGCCTTGAGGACAGCCGCAAACACCTGACCGTTGCCATTGAGCACGATCTCTCCCGCAGCATTGCCTATTACAACCGCGCCCTGACCCTTGAGCGCATGGGCCGAGGCGACAGCGCCCTGAAGGATTACGACGCCGTCATTGAGAACAACCCAGCCGACGTCGATGCCAAGCTCCGCAAGGTCGATCTGCTCGCGCAGCTTGGCATGTTCGTTGACGCCCACGAACTGCTCGACTCGCTGCCCGAAGCCGACCGCAAGACGCCCGAAGCCACTGAAGCCATTGCCCGCGTTTACAATCGCGAAGCCCTCAAGGCCGAGCTTGACCGCAACCTGCCGCGCCTGCTCGCCTGCCATGAAGCATCCATCAAGCTGCACCCCGATTTCCTGGATGTGGAAAGCCCTTCTTCTCCCGAAGAAGCCGCCATTGACCGCATGAACCGCCTGGTTGAACTTGTTGCCGACGTCAAAGGCGAACATGAAGGCCTGGCCCGCCTGGTTGAAGGCGCGGCTCGCTACAAGCTCAAGCAGCCTGAGCAAAGCAAGCGCTGCCTTGAACGCGTTTTGGAACTCAACTACGAGCGCCCGCTGGCCCTGACCCTCATGGCCGAGCTCTATTTCTACGAGCTCGCCAAGGACAAAAGGGCTCTCGAACTCGCAGAAGAAGCCATCAGTCTCCGCAACGATTTTGTCCGCGCCCTCTGGATCAAGGCCGTCATTCTCAGTGAGCAGGCCCGGGTGGAAGACGCTGTCGCCTGCTATCGCCGCATGCTTGAGATCACGCCAGATAACCCCAGCGTGCTGCTCAACCTCGGCGACCTTTACTTCGACCACGGCCAGCCCCACCGCGCCCTTGAGAGTTATCGCCGCGTGCTTGAAGAACGTCCCGGCGATGTCGGCGTCAACCGCGACATCGGCCTGTGCTATCTCGCCCTGCAGCGCTACGGTGAAGCCATTGCATGCTTCTCGCGCCTCGAAGCCCAGGGTGTGCTTCAGCTTGAAATCAAGCTTGACCTCGCCGAAGCCCACCTGAGCGTGGGCGACCGCGCCGAGGCCTTCACCCTGATCACGCAGGTTCGCGAATCCAACAGCGCCGTGGACCCCAACATTGATGGCCGTGCCAATGAACTTACCGCGGCCCTTGAGAATGCACGCAACAACCCCAAGGGCGCTCTTGAAGCCATCAAGGCCCTGCCCGTAGACAAGATCAGCACTTTTGGATTGATCCAGAGCGGCCGCGCAAGGCTCGCCCTCGAAGACTTCAAGGGCGCCGCCCGCGACCTGAAAGAGGTCATCGACGACCTTGACCCCCGCGCCAGCGATGCCATGGAAGCCCGCTACTACCTGGCCAAACTTGAGTTCACCCGCAAGCACTACGAAAAGGCCCACACCCACATCGAGGCCCTGCTTGGCGTTTCGCCTTTTGACCAGCGGGCCTACCGCCTGCGCGGCTGGATGCAGATGCTCGATGGCGACATTGAAGGCCAGGACGACACGGCCATGGCGCGCAAGTTCGCTGAAGAAGTCGCGCGTTGCCACCGCCTCCTGCAGCACGAGGATTTCCGCGAGGCCATCGCCAACGCCCGCGACCTGCAAACCCGCTTCCCGGCCCGTCTTGAGCCACGCTATTACCTGGCATGCGCCCTGGCCCAATGCGGCGAAGACGAGGCAGCCCTTGAAGAGATCCGCTACATCCTGAAAACAGAACCAGCGCTCAACGCGCAGGTCATGGAGGAGTTCTACCTCGAACCCCTGCGCCTGAAGGACCGGCTGGAGTTCCGCCCGCCCGCCGCTGAACCTCCAAAATAGGCAGCCTTAAACGCCGGCAACAACCCCCTTGAAAATCGTTGCCGTTTGGGTTTCGATTGCTTCCCGAGGGACGCGGCTTGGCCGCGTCTGGCTGCTTCACGGGTTTACTGCTTGCTGCTGCTTCGGCTCTGGAAGCTCTCGAGGTAGAAATCCAGCTCCGCCTTCATTTGCTCGATGCTCTTTTCTGGCTGGATCGCAGCCGGCTTCTCGATCTCGGGCGGCTTCGCGCTTGCTGCTGCTGGCTCGGCGCGCGGCATGGCTTCTCTTGGCGGTTCGTTTTCGGCCTGGGCCTCTGCAATCCAGGCGCTGATTTTCTCCAGCGCTTCTTCCAGCTCTTCGATTCCGGCCTGCTCCAGATCAGG
>Ga0138256_10005000_pt1 | contig 14056 bp, 13 predicted proteins | sample KNB2016incub_MG_FD_105486 | JGI IMG/M metagenome (GOLD analysis project Ga0138256, IMG submission 105486) | Active sludge microbial communities from wastewater in Klosterneuburg, Austria - KNB2014incub_MG | ecosystem: Engineered > WWTP > Activated sludge > Unclassified | place: Austria...
TCGGACAAGGCGCTGGTCGGCCCGCGTGGCGTGACGATCCGAACCGAGGGCTACACCGTCGGGGTCGCCGTGGGCGCGGCCTATCTGTTCTCGCCCAGCTGGTCGCTCGGCGGCGCGCTGCGCTATGGCAGCTGGTTTCTGCCCGAGAAGCCCACCCGCTCGCCGTTCGGTGACGAGGCGTCGCTGCGGGGCCAGGTCAACCTGGTGAGCTTCGGGATCGACGTCGCCTATCGCGTCCCGCTCTGAATCATCAGCGCGAAGAGCTCGAACATGCGCTCGAGCACCAGCGCGGCAACGGCCAAGAGCGCCAGCGAGCGCAGCGGCGCGAGCAACGGTTGGATGTACGCCGGGCTCGCGGCCCGGGCGACCAGCGAGCTCGCGGTCTCGACCACCATCGAGGCGACGATCAGCGGTGTGGCCACCGCGAGTGCCAGCTCCACGCCGCCGATCACGTTCCCCAGCGCCCCGAGGAGCGGCTGCGAGAAGCCGAGATCGGGGCGCCCCAGCGCGGCCAGCACGCGCGCCGGCCCCCCCGACTCGAGGAACATCACGGCTGCCACCAGCGCCAACAGCGCGCCCAGCGGCGTCGCGCCGCTCTCGACGTTGGGCAGCGAGCTGGTCTCGCGGGCGCCGCGCAGATCGTCGATCAGCCCGCCCGCCATGGTCGCCGCCCACAGCGCCGCCGAGGCGGCGATCGCGATCGGCACGCCGCGGGCCGCCTCGACCACCAGCGCCACGGGCCACACGAGCGAGCTCGCGCCGAGCCCGGGCAGCCCGGGTGCCACGACCAGCGCCAGCGCCAGGCCCAGGGTCACCCGGGCCGGAGCCGGGAAGGCACGCAGCCCGAAGGCTGGCACCAGCGCCACGCTCGGCGCCACACGCGCCCACGCCATCCCCAGCCGCGACAAGTCGACCCCGCCCCGCGCGAGCACGTCCGCCACCTCTGCCACCAGGCCGGGCACGGGCCGAGCTTTCGCCCCGCCCCACGGGCTTGGCAACCCAATTCCGCCGCAACCTGTCGTTGACGCGAGGCGGGCGGGCCGGTAACGCTTCGCGGCCTTGAGGCCAAAAGGAGAGGTCGGATGAGTCTCGACACGAACACCGTGGGCTACACGACGCCCGCCTACGAGTTCAAGTACGACTGGAAGACAGTCGCGCTCTACGCGCTGGGCATCGGCGCGAAGCGCGACGAGCTCGAGTACCTGTACGAGGCAAAGGGACCGAAGGTCTACCCGACGTTCGCGGTCGTGCCGGCCTACGCCGCGCTCGGCGATGCGTTGGTCAAGACCCAGGGGAACCTGGCGATGGTGGTCCACGGGGGGCAAACGGTGAGCATGCATCGGCCCATCCCCTCGGAAGGCACGATGAAGACCGTCGCGACCATCACTGGCATCTACGACATGAAGAAGATGGCCAACGTGATCGTGAAGACCACGACCGAGGCCAACGGCGAGCCCTGCTTCGACACCGAGTGGTCGATCCTGTACCGCGGCGCCGGCGGCTTCGGCGGCGCTCCGCCGCCCCGCGAGGACGTGCCCAGCGCCCCGAAAGAGGCGCCACGGACCTGGGTGTTCGAAGAGGCCACGAGCCCGGAGCAGGCGCTGCTCTACCGCCTCTCGGGCGATCTGAACCCGCTGCACGCCGACCCGGACTTCGCCGCGATGGTCGGCTTCCCCCAGGGGCCCATCTTGCACGGCCTCTGCACCTACGGGCATGCCTGCCGCGCGATCGTCAAGAACGCCTGCGGCGGGGACGCCAACAAGCTGAAGCGCTTCACGGTCCAGTTCCGCAAGCCCGTGTGGCCGGGCGAGGCGATCCGCACCGAGGCGGTCGCCCTCGAAGGAAACAAGCTCGCGATCACGGTCTACGCGGGTGGCCGCGACGAAGCGGTGATCTCGAACGCCTGGGCGGAGATCGGCTGAGCACCATGGCCAAGCGCGACCAAGACAAGGACGAACGGAAGAAGCCGGCAGCCGAGAGCGCGGATCCGCCGTGGGCGAAGAAGGCGACCAGCCCGGAGCCCGACGACGACGACGCCGACGACGACGAGCCCCCGCCCCCGCCCAAGTCGAAGTCCGGCAAGGCCGCCGCCAAGGCGCCACCCCCGGAACCCGACGAGGACGAGGACGACGACGACGACGACGACGAGCCCCCGCCCCCGCCCAAGTCGAAGCGCGGAGCCAAGGCCGACCTGCCGGTGCGCGCTGCGGACCGCGGTCGCGGCCGGCCGACGGCTCGCGACATCAAGAAGCCCGTTGCACTGCCGCCGGACGACGGCCTGCCGAACTGGCTGCCGTGGGCCGTGATGATCGGGCTCATCTCGCTGGGTGTGCTGGGCGCAATGGGTGTGTTCTCGAAGAAGCCCGGCGCCGAGAGCGCGGCCGACGCACCCGCCGCGTCGGCTCAGGCGGCAGAGCCCACGCAGATCGCCGCTCAGCACCTGCTGGTGCAGTACAAGGGCAGCATGCGCGCCGCTCCGGCCGTCGAGCGCACCAAAGAGCAGGCCAAGGCCCGCGCAGAAGAGGCCCTGAAGAAGGCCAAGGGCGGCGGCAACTTCGACGCCCTGGTGGGCGAGTACTCCGACGAGCCCGGCGCGGGCGAGCGGAAAGGTCAGCTCGGCAAGTTCTCACGCCAGATGATGGTCAAGCCGTTCTCGGACGCCGCCTTCAAGCTGAAGGTCGGCGAGCTGTCGGGGCTGGTCGAGACCGATTTCGGCTACCACGTGATCAAGCGTACGGAGTGACGGTGCGGAAGCTCTTCGCTCTCGCCGGTGGGGTCGGGCTCGCGCTCGGCCCCCTGCTCGGCGGCTGCGTCCTCACCACGCACGAGGCGCCCAGCGAGCCGCCACGCGGCGCAGTCGCGCCGATCTGGCCACCGCTGGGCGAGCCGCCGGCCACGCCCATTCAAGGCGGCGAGGGCGAAGAGGGCTCGGGCACCACCGCGGCGCGCCCCGAGACCATCGGCGCACGCCACATCTTGGTCATGCACCGAACGGGCATGCGAGCGCCCGACACCATCACCCGCAGCAAAGAAGAAGCGAAGAAGCGCGCCGACGAGGCTCTGAAGCGCGCGCGCGCCGGCGAGGACTTCGCCAAGCTGGTGGTCGAGTACTCCGACGAGCCCGGCGCCAAGGCGCGGGGCGGCAGCCTGGGGCGCTTCCCGCGGGGCGTGATGGTCAAAGAGTTCGAGAACGCCGCCTTCTCCCTCGAGCCGGGCCAGATCTCGGACGTGATCGAGAGCCCGTTCGGCTTCCACGTGATCCAGCGCACCGAGTGAGCGCGGCGCGGCGGGGGCATCGCCGCCCGTGCGTCAGCGCAGCATGTTCTTGGCGATCACCATGCGCTGCACCTCGCTGGTGCCCTCGCCGATCTCGCACAGCTTCACGTCGCGCAGGTGGCGCTCCACGTCGAACTCACGCGTGTAGCCGTAGCCCCCGTGGATCTGCAGCGCCTCGTTGCAGGCGCGGGTGGCGGCCTCGCTGGCGAACAGCTTGCCCATCGCGGCCTCGGGCCCGTAGGGGCGGCCCAGGTCGCAGAGCCAGGCGGCGCGGTAGATGAGCAGCTCGGCGGCGTCGAGCTCGGTCTGGGCATCGGCCAGCTTCCACTGGATGGCCTGGAACTCGGCGATCGCCTTGCCGAAGGCGCGCCGGTCTTTGGCGTAGGCCACGGCGGCGGCCAGCGCCCCGCGCCCCAGGCCCAGCGCCATGGCCCCGATGCTGATCCGGCCGCGGTCGAGGATCTTCATCGTGTCGTAGAAACCTTGATCCACGCCGCCGATGCGGTGCGAATCGGGCACGCGCACGTTCTCGAACGTCAGCTCGACGGTGTCGCTCGAGCGGCAGCCGTACTTCTCCAGGTGTTTGCTGGCAGAAAACCCGGGCGTTCCCCGGTCGACCACGAAGGCGGTGATCCCGCGCTGCGGCGGAACCTGCTTGTTGGTGCGCGCGAGCACCACGCAGAAGCCACCCACCGAGCCCTGGGTGATGAACATCTTGGTGCCGTTGATCACCCAGTGGTCGCCGTCGCGCACCGCGGTGGTCTGCATGCCGGCGCTGTCCGAGCCCGAACCGGGCTCGGTGAGCGCCCACGCGGCCAGCCACTCGCCGGTCGCCGCTTTCGGCAAGTACTTCCGCTTCTGCTCGTCGTTGCCGAAGCTCAGAATGTGGCTGGTGCCGAGCCCGTTGTGGCTGGCCACCGTCAGCGCCAGCGAGCCGTCGACCCGCGCGCACTCTTCCACGCAGAGGGCATACGAGAGCGTGTCCATCGCCGCACCGCCGTACTCTTCGGGGATGCGGATGCCGAGCAGCCCCAGCTCGGCCAGCTTGGGCACGATCTCGTGGGGGAAGCGCTCGGCCTCGTCCCACGCCTTGGCGTGCGGGCGCACTTCGCGCTCGCAGAACTCGCGCACGCTGGCGCGCAACAACCGGTGCTGCTCGGATAGCTCGAAGTCCACGCCGGGTTTGCTACCACGAGTCGAGGTACGTCTCTACTTGCCCTCGCACAGCGCCTTCAGACGTTCGCTTTTCTCGGCCTCGCTCAGGCTGACCTTCTGGGCGTCGGCGGCGGCCATGGCGCCGGTCAGCACGTGCTCTTCGTCGCCGACGCCGAACACCTGCGCGCCCTTGCGGCAGACCATCCAGCCGATCTTCGGGCTCGAATCGTCGTCGCGGCGCTGGAACGACAGCCCCTCGAAGGTCGCGCCCTTGAGCGCCTTGGCCCCGTCGACCTTCTTCAGGGTGGCGAGCACGTCTTTGGCCCCGGCCTCGTCGGCGCGCGCCAGCGAGAGCGTGCGCCAGCGCTTCGCGCCCTCCTTGTAGAAACCGACGGCGCCCGGCCCCACCCCCGAGATCCCGAGCACGTCACCCGTGGTGAACGACACCCCCATCGAGATCAGCCCGGCAGACGGGAGCGCCAGCGCCGCGCGCGGCGGTTCCTTGTCGCCGGTGATCTTGTCGCCGATCGCCTTGGCGATCGGCGGGATGGCCTTCTGCGCGCTCGCCTTCAGCTGGTCGGGGGATTCGACCTCGTTGGTGTACGACAGCTCGACCACGTGCTCGCCGCGCCACACGTAGGCGATCCCGGTTCCGGCAGCCCCGGCGCCGCCCGCCTCGAGCTTGGCCGGAGCGCTCTCGACCGGATCGGAATCGGCGACCACACGCTTGGTGAAGAAGGCATAGGCGCCTTCCTTGCTCGCGAAGTGCGACAGGTTGACGCTCACCGCGCCGGGCGAGCCCTTGCCGTCGACGTAGCGCAGCGTGACGACCCGCCGGAGCCCGAAGCTCTTGTAGACCTCGCACTCGCCGTCGAACAGCTCGGTACAGACCTTGTCGACGTTGGCGGGGGCGTTCTCGCCGTAGGCGCGAGTCTCCCCGTTCGGGTCCACGCAGTAGTCGCCAGCCGTGCGGGCGAACATCGGCGCCGAGATCTTGTCGCTGACCGTGCCGCCACCGCCCGCGCAGGTGCCGGGCTTGCTGCTCTCGATGGGGGGCGGCGCGGCGCCCTTGTCGGCCTCGGGGGGCGGCTTCTTGTCGCAGCCAGGGAGCAGAGCCAAGGCCAGCAGCCAGGGGTGACGGGCGAGCATGGGGCGGACTTAGATCGAGGCGGCCGCACAAGCAATTGTTCGGCCGGCCCGGGCCCCCGCGCCCTGAAACGATTGCATAGCGCTGCAATCCTTACTGCCCGGGCGGCGCCACCCACCTCGAATCACCTGGAAATCCGGGGGGGTCTGCCCGCACGCCTCGGCACAAGGCTTGCTCCACAGGGCGCCGTGGTGGTGCGCGTACCCAATCGAGCCCGGCAGCTGGCTGCCCCCCCCAGGGGCGCGGAGCGGGGCTTCACGCTGATCGAGCTGATGGTGGTGGTGATCATCATCGGGGCCCTGGCGGTGCTGGCCATCCCGACCATCAGCGGTCAGATGCGCTCCCGGCGCACCCAGTTCGTCGCCAAAGAGGTCTCGAACCTCTACCGCAACGGCCGCCTGCGAGCCATGGGGCGCGGCTCGGCGGTGATGATCCGCTACAGCCGCGCGGTCGAGACCGAAGGGCGCTTCGACGTGCTCGAGGCCGTGCGCACGAACCCGAACAACGCCGCTTGCGATCGACTGCCGGTCTCGAGCTGCACCGTCACCAACTGGGCCAACGCGAACCAGACCCAAGCCCTTGGCGGGTTGATGATCCAAGGCCGCGCCGAGCTCGAGGGGGTGCGCGCCCGGGCACGGGACCCGGGCAACGCCGACGTCGCAACCATGGACGTTTGCTTCACCCCCATGGGGCGGGCGTTCGTGCGCTACGCGGCCGCCGGGCAGTTCAATCCGCTCACCGCCGTGCCGCGCCTGATGGTGACGCGGGTCGACACCAGCACCAACGTTCCCGTTGGCCCGTCGCGCTGGGTGCTGGTGCTGCCGAACGGCAGCGCACGGCTGGGCGCGGCCACGGTGGAGACAATGCTATGACCGCCCGGGCTTCGCGCCGCGGCTACACCGCCGTCGAGCTGTTGATGGCCATCAGCATCTTCGCCATCGGCGTGTCGGGCATCATCGCGATGCAGAAGGTGACCGTCGGCGCCAACAAGCACGCGCGCGACCTGTCCATCGCCACGCACATCGCCCAGGCCTGGCTCGAGCAACTCTCGGCCGACGCGGCCGCCTGGAACCACCCATCGCCCCAGGCCACCACGTCGGATCTGGCCCAGACCACCTGGTTGAATCAGGTGGGCGCGGGTTGGGTGCGCCCGGCCTACAGCGCAACGCGGGAGTTCGGCGCCGGCTTCGACGCGCTGGGCAACCCGGTGTCGGACGCGAACCCGGGGGACGCGGTGTTCTGCGCAAACATCCGGCTGGCGTGGCTCTACCCCGAAACCTCCGGCAACGGCCTGATCCGCACCGAGGTGCGGGTCTTCTGGCTGCGCGACGGGCAGGGCGCGCCGGTCGGCAACCAGCCCGTCTGTGCTGTGGCCACGGCGCCCGCCGCGGTCGAGGGCGCCGGGCTCAAGTACCACTTCGTCCACCAGGCTTCCGCCGCGAAGCAGAACACCGCACCGTGATGGCCTCCGCAGCTTTGCTCCAACTTGCCTCCGCTCGCCGCCGGCGCCGGCGGGGTTTCACCCTGGTCGAGCTGATGGTGGCCGTCACCGGCGGCCTGTTCGTCGCGCTGGCGGTGTTCGCCATCTCGCGCCAGAGCGGGCGCTTCTACACCCGCGAGTCGCGGGTCTCGGACGCCACCTTGGGCGCGCTGGTGGGGTTCGAGCGGCTCAAGGCCGACGTGGCCCGCGCAGGGTTCTTGTCGAGCCCCAACGTCTCGGCCGACCCCAACCTGTGCGGCACCCCCACGGCTTACCCGAACATGCTGCGCCGCCTGGCCTCGGTGCGCATTCGCCCCGGCCAATCCCCGGCCGCGCTGGCCCAGCACATGATCGACAACGGCCGGTCGCCCGACGAGCTGATGGTCATGGGCAGCTTCACCGGTGCCGAGGTGTTCCCGATCTGGAACGTCGAGGTCGTCGGCAACGAGTACATCGTGTACCTGCAGTCGCTGACCGGTCCGCTGGGCCGGATGGGCTACGCCGCATCGGCCAACAAGCAGGCCATGCTCGAGGGCATCTTCGGCGCGGTGCGGGGTCGCGGGTTGCGCATCCAAGATCAGTCGGGCGAGGTGCAGTACGGCACCATCAACCGGGTCGAGACGGCCATCAGCCCGCGGGTGGTCCTCGAGAACCAGCCCTCGCTGCTATTTCGCCAGGGTGCGGGCAACCTGTGCGGGCTCAAGGGCAACGTGACCGGCGCGGTGGTCAATGTGGTGAACTTCGTCCGCTACGACCTGCGGAACATCCAGGCCAACGCCGCCTACGCCACCGCCTACACCTCCGGCGGCCACCCCTACGACTCGACCACGCGCTTCGATCTGGTGCGGGCCGAGGTCGACACCGCCGGCACCCTGATTGCCGGCACCGAAGAGCTGATCAGCGAGTATGCCGTGGACTTCAAGCTAGGCATCACCCACGCCGACAACGCCGTGCCCTCGACCACCGACCAGACCCTGCAGGTCTTCCCCGAGACCAACGCCGCGGCGGTATCGGCCCGGGCAGGCGATCTGGTGGGCGACGTCGCCAACCCGGCCAACGGCCCGCAGCGCGTGCGCGCGGTGCGCATTCGGCTGGCGGTCCGCTCGCAAGAGCCGGATCGCGACACCAGCCCCCCTACCCCCCTGCCGGGCCAGCTCTTCCGGGTGGGCCTGGGTCCCAGCGCGGGCGCGCCCTTCGCCCGGGTGCGCACCGTGCAGGCCGACGTGGCCCTCAACAACCAGACGGCGGTGTTCTACTGATGGCCCAGCACACCCTTCGCAGGCGGTCCGACGAGCGCGGCGCGGCCGTGTTCGTGGTGGTGCTCGCCGTCACCCTGCTCACGGCCATCGGCGTGTTCGCGCTGCGCAACGCCAGCCTGGTCGAGCAGGCCGCGGGCTACGATCGGCAGGCCTCGCAGACGCTCTACCTCAGCGAATACGCGGCCCGCGCCGTGGCGGCAGAGGTCGGCTCCGGGGCGGCACGCACCTACATCGACAAGGTCGCGACCGGCACCGACACCTGCTACGCCAACGACCTTCTCGTCGGAACCGACCTCGATCCGAACGTCAGCTACTTGCCCTGCTACAAGCTGTTTTACACCGACGTCGAGCAGCGGGTGGACAAGCACTTCTCGAACCAGAAGGTGCTCGACGCGCATGATGGCGTCACCGCCGGCAGCTTGGGCCCCAAGCTTCCGGCGGGCGTGGACTCTACGGAAGGCGTGTTCGTGGTCGAGATGACCGATCCGGCCGAGAGCACGCCCACCCCCGGCTCGGCGGTGGGCGGGAACAACCCCGCCAACACCTTCCGCGACGTGCAGGTCACGTTCACGGCTTTCGCCCAGATCCGCCAGATGGATCCCAATCCGGGCGACCCCTGGTGCTCGAACGCATCCCTTTCGACGTCCGCCAGCGTCACCTCGCTGCGCTCACACGTCACTCTGAGAAACGTACCGCGGTGAGGAGAGAACGATGAGGCAGTCTTCTCGGCTTTTGCTCGGTTCGGCGCTGGCGCTGGGGGCGGTGCTCGCCGCACCGCGCGTGGGCGCTCAGGTCGACGTCAACCCACCCCCACCGAACGTCATGCTCCTGGTCGATACCTCGGGGTCGATGGAGTACAAGTCGTCGAGCGCCGCCTTCCCCACCTGCGACCCCACGCAGGACAACGTCAGCGAGAAGAGCCGCTGGATCGAGCTGGTCGAGGTGATGACCGGCAGTATCGAGGACTATCGCTGCGAGGCCATCGATCGCAACGGGAACGGCTTCAACACCGAGTACAGCATCTCGGGGACCGATTCGCCGGACCGCTACTACTCGAACCCGTACCACCGGCCGATGCACAAGAAGTGCGCGCCGGGGCCGGGCACCCTGCCCGCCCTGGCCTTCGACTGGGCGGACATCCGCTTCCGCGAGTACGACGACATCAACAAGAACTGCAACTTCAAGCAGGACAAGGACGGTCTGCTCGACGACGGCGCCTTCCGCAAGAGCGTGCGCTTCGGGCTGATGACCTTCGACACCCACGCGGATCCGAACCGGGGCCATGCCGGCAACGTCCCCAACTATCCGGGCGGCCGCGACGGCGCGTGGAGCTACTTCCTGGGCAACTCCAAGAAGGGCAAGCCCAACGGCTGCAACGTGGACTCGGACATGGAGGTCGGCTCCCGCAACAACGCCGCGCCCCCATGGGAAGGTCGCCTGATGACCTTCGGCCAGCCCACGGACAACCCCGAGACCCAGAACGATCGCATTCAGCAGGTGCTGCTCGGGACCCGCCCGTACGGCGCCACGCCCATCGCGGGCATGCTGGACGACGCCCGCGAGTTCATCTGGAACGACACCACGCCCGACCCGCTGAACCCCACCAAGGAGCTGGGCCCGAAGAACGACCCGTTCGTCGGCGGCGGCTGCCGCAAGAACCACATCATTCTGCTCTCGGACGGCGAGCCGAACATGGATCTGCGGCCCTGGTGCGAGGGCGGCGGCAACTGCCCCTACCCCAAGCCCGAGGACACCGCTCTCACGCTGGCGAGCGACGCGACCAACCCCGTGCCGGTGTTCGTGATCGGCTTCGCGGTCGCGAACCTGACCATCTCGGTCGGCCCCGACAGCGGCACCGCCGTCGACTGCAAGACGATGACGGCGTTCAACCTCAGCAACGGCAACGGCTGGTGCGCCAAGAACCCGGGCGACTCGAAGCTGCAGGCCTGCTGCGCGCTGAACCGCATCGCCTACAACGGCGGCACCACCCGGGCGTATTTCGCCAACGACAAAGACGAGCTCCGCGCGGCGCTGTCGTCCATTCTCTCCGGCATCGCGGCTTCAGCCTCGAGCCGCACGCTGCCGGTCTTCGCCGCGGTCCCCGGTGGGGGGTCGGGTGCGGGCCCGGCCGGCTTCCGCTTCTACAGCTCGTTCAAGCCCAGTCAGTTCGGCTTGTGGCGCGGCATCCTCGAGCGCCAGCGCATCTTGTGCGTGCCCGATGTGAACACCAACACGGTCGATCCGAAGCCCCAGCCGCTGGACAACACCAAGGGCGACGACTTCGTGTTCAACGTCAACTCGGGCAAGGGCCCGCCACGGCAGTTCTGGACCGTCAAGGGTGACGACGACGGCGGCAAGATCCGCTCCGAGCGCAGCATCCGTCCGAACATCGGCAGCGACGTGGACGGCGTCGGGGACTACGGCGGCGTCTCGGTCTGGGGGGACGCGCTCAACTGGAACAACGACACGCCCCCCGAGGCGATGGATATCGACAACAACACCTGCAAGAGCCTGACCGCCGTTCAGTGCCGCGATCGCCACCTGAAGTGGCTGACCGGTCTGGACACCACGTCTTCGTACTCTCGTTGCAAGGTGCCCGGCGCTGCCGACTGCAGCCTGATCGGCGACGTCTTCCACTCTACCCCGCGGGTGATCGGCCGCCCCGACGAGCTGCTGCGCGACGAGTCGTACCAGATCCACGCGCTCAAGCTGGCGAAGCGGCACACGGTGCTCTACGCCTCGACCAACGACGGCTTCTTGCACGGGTTCAAGGTGGCCTCGGGGGACCCGGTGGGCGACCCCCTGAAGGTCGACAAGGACGAGAACAACGAGCTCTGGGCCTTCATGCCCCCGGCGGTGCTGCCCGCGGTGAAGAGCGAGTACCCGCCCGCCCATCAGACCCTGCTCGACGGCGTGCCCGTGGTGCAAGACGTGGTCGCGGTCGAGGACCCGCCGAACAGCAGCAAGTACAAGTTCGAGCGCACGGCCACCGCTGCTCAGGGCGGCCAGGGCCAGTGGCGGTCCGTGATGGTGCAGAGCTTCGGCGGCAATCGCGGCGGATACTTCGCCATCGACATCACCGACCCGGTGCCGAACGTCGACCCCAAGAAGGGCCCGCAGTTCCTGTGGCAGCTCACCGAGTACGAGGACGGCAAGCCGCTCTTCGGCCGTGGCGGTGCGACGCCGCTCATCACCACCATCTTCTACAAAGAGGGTGCGGGGGATCCGAAAGAGGTGGCCGTGGCCATCTTGCCCGGCGGCGACTCGCCCGACCCTCCGAAGAACAACGCGAAGAACCGCAAGAACACGACGCCGGCCAACGTGGACAACCGGTTCACGCCGCGGACGCAGATCCCCGACTACGAGGACGACGAGCAGAACCACGCGGCGATCGCGCTCACGGTGGTTCGCCTGGACACCGGCGAGGTGATCCGCACCTTCCGCGCGAAGAAGGACAAGGCCGGCAAGCTCAAGGACAACGGCCGGGTGCTCGAGGTCGACATCGACTCGCCCATCACCGGCATTCCGGTGGCCTTCCCCGGTACCACTGGGGCGGTCACCGACCGGGTGTTCGTCGGCGACCGCGACGGCACGCTGTGGCGAGTGGATCTGTCGGCCACCGATCCGGACAACTGGAAGATGGACATGTTCTTCGACGCCTACGCGGGCCTGGCCTGGGACGCCGGCAAGCCCATCGAGACGGCTCCGGTGATCTCGGTCGATCTCATGGGCAACGTCAGCATCGCCTTCTCGACCGGCGAGCAGGACACCCTTCTGGCGCAGAACGGCGTGAAGAACTTCCTCTACTCGCTGATCGAGAAGCCCAACGCCGGCGGGACGGCCTACGAGTCGCGCGCCAACTGGTTCGTGCAGCTCGACGACGGCGAGCGCGTCACCGGCCCGATGTCGCTCTTCAACGGCGCGCTGTTCTTGACCAGCTACAAGCCCGAGCCCGCCAACTCGGGCACCGCCTGCGGCGCGGGCACGAGCCGGGTCTGGGGCATGGACTACCTGGTGCCCAAGACCCCCGGCAACGCGGTCAGCGACCTGGACGACGGCGGCAAGCCGCGCCTACCCGACGCCGGCAACCTGGTGCAGTACATCGACAACACCTCGGCGACGCTGGCCAACGCCGGCATCATCTTCGGCGTCGGCGTGACCCAGATGCCGTCGTGCACCGCGGAGCAGGGCGTGACCGACAGCTTCTTCGGCTCGGGCACCCACACCTCGATCACCAGCGTGACGCCCGGCAAGTTCCAGCTGGTGATGCACGCCTCGGGCTCCAGCAACGTGAACGACGGGTCGCAGACCAAGCGCATCGAGATCGACCTCCCGACCCCGCCCTCGACCAGCCGGATTGATTCCTGGGCGGCGTTGGTGGAGTAATCGGCTCGGCACAGTGAAGCGATCGACCGCCATCGGGTTGGCCCTGGCCCTGGTCTCGGGCTGCGAGGGGCGCCGCCTCGAGTTCGGGCCCGGGGCGCCCAGCTCGGCCCGCCCGCTGGACCGCCTCGCCCCGGGCGAGCTCTCGCCGGGCACCGAAGAGGTCTGGGGCTTCGTCGCCCCGCGCGAGATGCGCCTCGCGCAGCGCTTCCCGGCCGAGGCGTTCTTCGTGGGTTCGGTCGCCCCCGAGGCGGTGGCCAACTACGTGCGCGAGCGCGTCGAGGCCGATCGCGTCGAGATTGGCGCCGCGCGCACCGTCTTCCCCGCGGTGCGCGTCAAGGCCGGCAAGCCGGACCGCATCTTTCGGATCGAGGTGCTGAAAGAGGGCGCGGGGGCACGCCTGGTGCTCAAAGACATCACCCCGCCGCCCCTCGAGCCGGGGCTCACCGACGAAGAGCGCTGGAAGAAGGCGGGGCTCACCCCCGACGGCAAGCCAATCGATCCGAAGAAGCTGGAGTAAGCCGTCGGCTCTGCTGGTATCGTGACGGGCAGGAGGACGGGATCATGCTCTCACGCAAGGATTTCCTGCGCTCGGCGCTGGCAGCCGCGGGCGCTGCGCTCGGCCTGGGCGCGACCAACAGCGGCTGTGGCGGCGACGACGACGGCGGCGGCGGCGGCGGTTCGACCGGCAGCTGCAGCTCGTCGATCACCAACAACCACAAGCACTCGCTGAGCGTGTCGGCGGCCGATCTCGAGGCGGCTCAGCAGAAGACCTTCAGCATCAAGGGGGCGAGCCCGCACGATCACGAGGTGATGCTGACCGCGAACCACTTTGCCAGCCTGAAGGCGGGCAAGAGCGTGTTCGTCGAGTCCAGCGACGGGGGCGCCGGCCACACGCACAACGTCACCGTCAAGTGCAGCTGAAAAAGCCGGGCGAAGCACGCGAGGTCTAGCCGCCTCCGTGCGTTCGCGGTACGCCCCCGGCCGTGACCGACTCGCTCAGGCGCACGCCACTCTTCGACGAACACGTGAAGGCCGGAGGGCGCATCGTGCCCTTTGCCGGTTGGGAGATGCCGGTGCAATACGCCGGCATCAGCGCCGAGCACGAGGCGGTGCGCACCCGCGCCGGGCTGTTCGACGTCTCTCACATGGGCGAGCTCGAGCTCGAGGGCGAGCACGCCGCCGCCGTGGTCGACTATCTGGTGACCAACAGCCTGGCGCGCATCGAACCCGGCCAGGCCATGTACACCTGCTGCTGCAACGAGCAGGGCACCATCCTGGACGACCTGATCGTCTACAAGCGCGCCTCCGATCGCATCTTGGTGGTGTGCAACGCCTCGAACCGCGACAAGATCA
>Ga0138256_10005003_pt1 | contig 14051 bp, 2 predicted proteins | sample KNB2016incub_MG_FD_105486 | JGI IMG/M metagenome (GOLD analysis project Ga0138256, IMG submission 105486) | Active sludge microbial communities from wastewater in Klosterneuburg, Austria - KNB2014incub_MG | ecosystem: Engineered > WWTP > Activated sludge > Unclassified | place: Austria...
ACCTTGTAGTCCCCGGAAGGAAGTCCGGCGCGAGATATGTAGTAGCCCGATGCGTCGGTTGTGGCGGACGAGGTCACCCCAGCACCGCCTCGCGAAAACACGCTCACGGATGCTCCGCTCAAGGGAAGGCCGGTCACCGGGTCGGTGACCGTCCCCGAGATTCGGCCGCCGGGCGAGAGATGGAAGTCGATGCCAGCGGTGGTGAGCCCGACGGTCACCGGGATCGGTGTGCCCTCCCCGGGCAGGCAGCTGATGCAAGGCCTGTTGTCGTAGATCTCGTCCACGTATCCGGCTGAGTTGTTTGTGCTCAGGTAGTACGTTCCCGAGGTGAGTCCCGCTGGCGTAGTGAAGACACCACTGCTGTTTGCAGCGAACGACACGACGGCCGAGTTTCCTGTCGAGGTATAGAGATTCAGAGATACTCCCGAGATCGCCAGCCCGGTTACCGCATCCGTCACCGTGCCGGATATCCGGCCGCCGGGCGTTAGAGCGAAGTCGATGCCGCCGACCAGCGAGCCTGCGACCACAGGTATCGACGCACCCATGCCCGCGGTGCACAAGACGCATTGCACGTCGCTGTAGACCTCGTTAATGTAGCCGAGGGAGTTGCTCGTACTCAGGTGGTACGAGCCCGTGGGAAGTCCCCGCAGCCGGTAAGTGCCGTTCGCCGCCGATGCCGCGGACGCAAGAGTGGAGCCGGAGGCCGAGAGCAGGCGAACCGTGATGCTGGCCTTGGGCAAACCGGTGCTGGCGTCGGTGACGGTTCCGGCGATTTCTCCGCCTGGAGACAGCGCGAAGTCGATCCCGGCCGTCGTCGTCACCTGAGTCACGTTGATGGGGGTCCCCGAGGTCGCGCTGCAAGCAAGGCATGAAAGATCGTTGTGGGCCTCGTTGATATAGCCGAGGGTGTTGGAGGTCAGGGCGTAGTACGTGCCGGGCACCAGACCCGCACCGCTCGTGTACTGCCCCAGCGAATTCGTTGATACCGTGACACTGAAGTTCCCCGGCGACCTGATGGAGCTCCCGGACGGCGAGTAGAACGTGACGGTGACCCCCGATAGAGGTAGACCAGTCGTCGCATCGGTGATCGTTCCGGAGATCCGCCCCCCGGCGGTCAAGGCGAAGTTGATCGAACTCGTCACCACGCCCGCAGTCACGTCTATGGATGTTCCTCCGGTCGCGCCGCAACTCAGGACGCACTGGGCATCGTTGTAAAACTCATTGATATACCCAAGGGAGTTGGACGTCCCTACGTAATACGTTCCCGTCGGAAGGCCGCGAAGCCGATACACTCCCGCTGCGTCGGTGGTCGCAGTCAGAGGATTCGACCCGCTTGTCGTGAACAACCGCACGGACACGCCCGGTATCGGCAGACCCGTTCCCGCGGCCGTCACCGTCCCCGCGATCTCGGCCCCCGGCGTCAGCGCAAAATCGACCCCACCCGTCGTCGTTCCCAGGGTCACCGGAATCGCGGTCCCCGAGGTCGCGCTGCAAGCAAGGCATGAAAGATCGTTGTAGGCCTCGTTGATATAGCCGAGGGTGTTGGAGGTCAGGGCGTAGTACGTGCCAGGCACCAGACCCGCACCACTCGTGTACTGCCCCAGCGAATTCGTTGATACCGTGGCACTGAAGTTCCCCGGCGACCGGATAGAGCTCCCGGACGGCGAGTAGAACGTGACGGTGACCCCCGATATGGGCAGCCCCGTCACCGCGTCCGTGATCGTTCCCGAGATCCGCCCCCCGACGGTCAAGGCGAAGTTGATTGAACTCGTCACCACGCCGGCAGTCACGTCTATTGACGTCCCTCCGGTCGTGCCGCAACTCAGGACACACTGGGCATCGCTGTAGAACTCATTGATATATCCAAGGGAGTTGGACGTCCCCACGTAAAACGTTCCCGTGGGGAGACCACGAAGCCGATACAGACCGGTCCCGTCCGTGGTCGCGGTCAACACGTTCGACCCACTTGCGGTGAACAACCGCACGGACACGCCCGATATCGGCAGACCCGTTCCCGCGTCCATCACCGTCCCCGCGATCTCGGCCCCCGGCGTCAGCGCAAAATTGACCCCACCCGTCGTCGTTCCCAGGGTCACCGGAATCGCGGTCCCCGAGGTCGCGCTGCAAGCAAGGCATGAAAGGTCGTTGTAGGCCTCGTTGATATAACCCAGGCTGTTGGAGGTCAGGGCGTAGTACGTGCCGGGCACCAGACCCGCACCACTCGTGTACTGCCCCAGCGAATTCGTTGATACCGTGGCACTGAAGTTCCCCGGCGACCGGATGGAGCCCCCGGATGGCGAGTAGAACGTGACGGTGACCCCCGATAGAGGTAGACCAGTCGTCGCATCGGTGATCGTTCCCGAGATCCGCCCCCCGGCGGTCAACGCAAAGTTGACTGAGCCTGCGACGGCGCCTGCAGATACGGTCACCGGCGTGCCTCCGGTACTGCCGCAGGTCAGCACGCACGGCGCGTCGTCGTAGAACTCGTTGATGTACCCAAGGGAGTTCGCGGTTCCCACGTAGTAGGCCCCCGCCGGCAGACCGCGGAGGCGATACCGTCCGGTCCCGTCGGTGGTGGCCGTCACCGCGTTGGCCCCGCTCGCGGTCATCAGACGCACGCTGACGCCGGATAGCGGCAGGGCTGTTCCTCCGTCGACCACTGTCCCCGTAATCTCTCCGCCGAGCACCAGCGCAAAGTCGATACCCGTCGTCGGGGCTCCAACATTGACAGTTATCGGCGTACCAGACGTCGCGGAGCAGTTCAGGCACTGGATATCGTTGTATGCCTCGTTGATGTACCCGCCGAAGTTGCTGCTACGCGCGTAGTACGTTCCCGGGGGGAGGCCACCGCCCGTGAGGTAGTTCCCGGAGACATCCGGCGAGCCATTTGTGACCCACATCCCAGCCGAATTGTAGAAATCCACCCACCCGCCGGAAAGAGGCGCGCCGGTGGCCGCGTCGGTGATCCTCCCCGACACCCGACTGCCCAGGGTCAGCGCAAAGTCGATTCCAGTTGTCGTGCCTCCCGCGATCACAGTGATCGGCGTCCATGACGTTACTGAGCACCCAAGGCAGTCATGGACATCGTTGTATGCCTCGTTGATGTAGTCGCCGAACCTCCACGTGCGCGCGTAGTACGTGCCCGTGGGCAGGCCGGTCGCGGTGAGATAGTGCCCGGTGGCGTCGGGAGTTCCGTTGGCCACCCACGCTCCCGATGAAGAGTAAATGTTGAGGTAGCCCCCGGACAACGGCTGACCCGTGGCTGCATCCGTTATGGTGCCGGAGATCCGGCCGCCCGGGATCAGCCCAAAATCGATTCCATACGTCGTGGCCCCAGCGGCCACCACGATCGGCGTCCCGGAAGTCGCCGGGCATCCGAGACACTGAACGTTGTCATAGAACTCGTCGACGTATCCGAGGTAGTTTGCCGTGCCAACGTAGTACGTCCCGGGTGGCAGGCCTCGAAGGCGGTAGACTCCTGCTGCATTCGTTGTGCCTGCAAAGGCGGTCGAGCCACCGGGTGCCTTCAGGCTGACGCTCACGCCCGACAAGGGCGCGCCGGTTCGGGCATCCGTCACCGTCCCTGAGACCTCTCCCGTGGATGGAGCGCAGGCGCCGAGCAGGATCGTCACGCTCCCTGGGTAGGAGACGTTCGGGAGGGCCAGGTCATGCTTTCCATCCCCATCGAACTCGCCCACTGCAACCCAGTACGGACGACTTCCGGCCGCCGCCGGTGAGCCTGCGGCAGGACTGAGGTGGCCGGTCCCATCACCCAGCAGGATACTTACATCGTCGGAGCCTCCGTTACTGACGGCCACGTCTTGATGCCCATCCCCATTCAAGTCCGCGATGGCAACGTGATTTGGGCTCGTGCCGGTGGCCAAGGGGGACCCGGGCCCAGCCGCAAAACCTCCTACTCCGTTTCCCATAAGAATCGTCAAAGTGTTCGAACCCTCATTTGCCACGACGAGGTCCTGCGAGCCGTCCCGGTTGAAATCACCGACGGCAACAGACTTCGGCTGGGCGCCGACCGAAACAGGGGAGCCTGCGGCCGCGCTAAACCCTCCGGTGCCATCTCCCAGCAGAATCGCCAAGCTTCCGGGGTAGTAGTTCGCAACGACCATGTCCCGCTTGCCGTCCCCATTGAAGTCGCCCAGAGCCAGGTCTTCCGGCGCGCCGCCGGAACTCGCCAGCGCGACCGCGATGAAGCGGCCGCTTCCGTCTCCAAGGAAGGTGGCTACGCCTCCGGCGCCGAACAGCGCCAACGCCAGATCCTGCGCGCCGTCGCCGTTGAGATCCCCGATAGAGACGGAATATGGGCTGCTGCTCAGCGGCAGAGGAGACCCGGGAGCCATACTGAACCCGCCACTCCCGTCCCCTAGCAGGATCGCGACCGTCGGTAAGCCGCTGTTCGAGTAATCGGCAACGGCAAGATCCTGTTTCGCGTCGCCATTGAAGTCACCCACGGCCACGGCAATCGGAGTTTCCCCGGCGTTTACGGGAGAGCCCGCCGCCGCGCTAAAGGCACCCAACCCATCTCCCAGGAGTACGGCGACGCCGTTCGAACCAGTGTTGACGACGGCCAGGTCTTGCCGCCCATCGCCGTCGAAATCACCCACCGCGAGGGAGTTTGGGGACGTGCCCACGCTCAACGGTGAGGCAGGCGTCGGCTCGAAGTAGGCCGTGCCGCACGCACTGCTGATCACCTGCTGGATCAGAATGGCCGAACTCATCGAGTAGCCCGCGTCGCCGCCAAAGTCCGCCGTGATCGTGTGGCTTCCCGGGGACAGCCCGGTCGCCGTAAAGGTCGCCCGCCCGCCCGATAGCACCACGCTCCCAGAGGCCAGCGGCAGACCCGCATCCTTGAACGTCACCGTACCCGCCGCATCTACCGCCACTTCGCCTGAATCTGCCGTGCGTACTGTGGCGGTGAACGTCACCTCCTGGCCGAAGAGAGGTTGGTCTGCGGAGGAAGCGAGGGTGGTGATCGTCCCCAACACAGCCGCCGCCTGGTTTACGCTGAAGGTCTGGCCTGCAATCGTCAGGGTGCCGCTGCGCGCAGGCCCCGGATTCTCGTCCACCAAATAGCCCACGATGGAGCTTCCCGTTCCGCTGAGGCCGGACGTGACCCTGATCCAGGGGGCACTGCTTGCGGCGAACCAGGCACAGGCGTCGGTCATCGACATCGAGACCGTTGCGGAGCCCCCGGTGAATCCGAAGCTCTCACTGGCTGCCTCTAGGGCGGCTGAGCAGACGAGGATGCTGAAATCCTGCTCTGCGGTGCCTCCCCCGGCGGAGGACACCCGCAGCCGGAAGGCGTGAGCCCCCGCTACAGCCGGCGCGCCACCGATAACCCCAGACTCCTGAAGCGCCAATCCAGGCGGCAAGACGCTCGAGACCAAGCTCCACACATACGGTGCGCTCGCGCCAATGGCCTGCAACGGCCAGTCACGGTCCTGACCCACGAGTCCGGTTGGCAGAGTGGCACCCGTGCCAATGAACAACGGGCCCGGCCAGTTCAGCGTCAGAACTACCTGGCTCCTGTTCTGCAGTGGCGATGCGTCGGTGGCGACCACGGTGAGCTGGTTCTGGCCGAAGCCCAGGTCAAGCGGCAAGCTCCAGGAGGCGGTCGCGCCGGCGGCGGCGACATCGTTCAGTGCCCTCTGCCCGTTTATGGTGACGCTGGTAACGCCGCGCTCACCAAGCCCTGCATCAGAAGCCGCCCCAGCCAGCGTGATGAACGCCGCGCTCACGCGCTGCCCGCTGGTGTGACTCGTAACGATGAGCGATGGCCCCTGGAGATCAGGTGTCGGGTATTGCGTGACGACGCTTCGCACGTTCGAGTAACTGATAGCACCCGCGTTGAAGGCCTGGAGTCGGTAGTAGTAGAGAGTACCGGGCTGCAGGCCGACATCCGCGAACGAAGTACCCGTTCCCGCAAGGCTCGTGACCACGATCCAGGTGGTGGCGTCCGTGCTTCGCTCAACCCGGAACCCGCTGTGGTTCGTGGAGGAGTAGGTCCAGACGAGGTCGGCCGCCGTTGTCGATGACGAGGTCACGGACGTGAGCACGGGTGGGACGATCTGGCTCGCGGCGACGAAGTCGATCGGCCATCCTTGAGCGCTCTCATAGACATTCCCGGTGTTGTCTTCGACGTAGACACCGACAACATACAAGTTGCCCTCGAACCCGGTCGAATCCCACGTGCCGGTGAATGTGTCGCCCGCCCCTCGGTTCAAAACGATCTCTTGAATGAGGGCGCCGTTCGCATCACGCACCCTTGCCTTTGCGGAGACGTCCTTGATGCCCGATGAGGCATCGCTCAACACGACCGACAGTTGGAAGGTCGTGCCCCTCGCGAAACCCAATGCTGGCGAGAGGGTGAAATCAGAAGCGGTGGGCCGATCGCCGTCGACTCCGAAGACACGGATCTCGGCATTGCTCATTCCGACGGCGAGGAGTTGCTTGGAGTCGTTCCAGGCCAGCGATCTCACGCCGCCGGGGAGGGTGGCTTCAAATACGAGTCCTCCCGCCGGGTCGTAAATCTTGAGAATCGGGGTAGACCAGCCGCCCACGGCAACCAAGTTCAGTCCCTTCAGGAATGCGACGCGCTCGTAGTAAACAGCGTCAGGAATCTGGGATGTAGTGAGGTCTATCGGGTTGATGAGAATGACACCGGGGAACTGTCCCACCACAGCCAACCGATCACCTGTGCTCGAGAAGCTCAAATCCCGGATGCTCGTACCGTTCGTAAAGAGGTCCTTCCTCACAAAGAGCGACGGATTGGCTCCTTGGTGAATAAAGACGGAAGAGATGTTTCCACCAACCCGTGTCTCCTCGATGGCATAGGCCAGTCGGCCTATCGCGGGGCTGTACCGAAGCGTTGAATCCGGCTTTTGATAGCCGTCAAAGTCTTTGATTTGCGAATAGGACCCGGCGCCGGAGGGGTCGAACCAGTAGAGACCATGTGTCTTTATGTCGTCCGCAGAGGAACCGCTTCCCTCCACGATGGCCGCCAGCCTGCCGCCAACCCAATCAAGGCCCATTACGTCGGCGCTCTCGTCGCTCATGATGATGCGGTTTCCGGCCAAGTCGAAGACCTCTATGCCCCCACCCTCTTGCCCAATCGCTATCCGAGAACCCACAGCATCGGTGGCCGCGGACCGCCCATAGCGCCTCAGGCCACTGAGCGCGAATCGGCTGGACCAATCGGACGTTAGCCAACTGTGGAGTTCCTTGTCGGGGTTGGGGGTTCCAAACAACTGGGCGCCATCCGGTGTCCACACGAGCGTCTCAACGGGGCTGCTCATATTCAGGCTCTTCACCGAGTAGAGCCTCAGTCCGCTCGCCTGCTGCGACGCAGAGGAAAGGAACGTTGTACTCGTCTTGTAGTTCCCTTCAGGGTAGTCGAGCGTCACCACGACGTGGCCCGCGTACCCCGAGACGCGCAACTCAAGGTCGGCGCCGCGGCCAACAGCACCATTCGCGTCGGTGGGATCCGTGAAGGTGGCGCCGTAGTTCGTGCCCAACTCCCAGAACTGCCCTTGCGAGGTGGTCAGCGTAACCCCGGCGTGCTGAAGCGGGACGCCTCCGCGACTCAGGACGGCCTCGACAAGATACCGCGCGCCTGGTTCGCGATTCTTAATGAACACCGATGCGGACAAGTCGCCCGGAATCTGATTGACTTGCAGGGTGTGACTAGCTGTGACGCTATTCGGAGCCTGGACGGCGATGACCGCGAGCCCGGGCGAGGAGGGCTTGAAGTACTTTCGCACTACGCCTAGGCTGTCGGTCGTCCCCGAGGTGCCGGGTTCGTAGGACGGCCCGGGGCATCCTGGTGGCGGATAGCCGTGTAGGGCGCCCGGAAACGAGGTGGAGAACGAAAGCAGCTGCCCCGGAAGCGGATGACCGCCCGAGTCCGCTAGCGTCGCTGTGAGGACGGTGCAAGTGTTTTCCTGAATAGAGGATGGGCTGGCCGAAACCAAGAGATTGCCACCTCCCACTAACTGGCTCACGATAGGGCCGCCCAGCGTAGGCGTGGAGACGGGCGCGTCAACGCCATTCTCAAAACGGAAGTAGTATGAGTGCATGCCCGCCGAGAGGGTGGCGACATCCACCTTGTAGGTTCCGGCTGCGGCGTTTTCCAGAGTCATCTGGCGTGCTGAGCCGTCGAGGAACAACTGCCGCACGGTTGGCGCCTGACCCTCAGGATCGAAATAGTCCACCCGGAAGGTGAATACCGTGGAGGGTCCACCGCTTGCCGGTTCGACCACCCGTGGGGTCAGGGCAAAGGCTCCAAGTGGCGCGAAGGTGGCGACACAGACGCGTGACGCACTCATCGTCACCGCACCGTCGAGACAATCTGGATCCCCGCTCCAGCCCGCGAAGCCCGAGAGCGGGCTCGGCGACAGCGAAACTACTTGCGCTGGGTCTGTGGGGACAAAGTCCGCGCTGCACATCGCGGCACTGCAGGAAATGCCAGGCGGTGTGCTCGTCACGGTACCGGGGCCGTTGACAACTACGGACAAGCGTACGGGTTCGCAGGCTGCGGTGGTGAAGCCCTGCGGGTCCGTCTTGGCTGTACCTGCGGCGTTGGACGCAACGAGCCTGAACTCATACGAGGTACCACATTGGAGGTCTGCAATGACAGCTTCCACGCTCTGAGCCGACGAGCCGCCTCCTTTCGGTTGAACCTGTGTCATCTGGGCCGGTGCGACGCCGCCTGCGGCACCGTAGCTGAATGCCACACCGGTACTTGTTCCGTTCGGGTTTACGGTCCCTGCCAGCCTGGCGCTTGTCGCAGTGATCGCGGTCGGCGCTGACGCCAGCAGGGTCGGAGTCGGAGTCGGGGAACAAATCCTGGCGTACTCGCAGAGCAGGGGTGCTGTCCTGGAATCGTTGAACTTTTCGAGGAACTCGGGGAGGGTGGGCCATCCACCCATGAATTCCCACAGCTTCTGTTCAAGGTCTTCCGTCGGCCCATCCAGAGTGTCGAAGGTCTCGTTTACGCCGTCGGCCAAGTCCCAGAGCGCGGCCGTCGTTGCACCTTCAACGCTCGGCTCCTTTTCGGTCTCGCCGACGCAACCCCTTTCGATGTCGTGATGGATGTTCGGAACGGCCCGGTTCTTGAGTACTGCTCCAGCAAAATAGGTCGCCCAGCCATCAGCAAACGCTGCTTGCTCCCCTGTCGCGAAGCGAAACCAAGAGGACGGGGTCGGCACACAGAACCAATGCTCCCCTGCGACAGGGACGACGAAGCCACCATTGAGGGAATCGTCAACGTAATGGCCGTACTCGTGGAGAATAGTGCCCTCCTCGTGGGCGAAGACACCGTCGAGATAGACGAAGGAAGGGCCGAAGAGAGGATTAGAGTAATAAGCTCCGCCCCCCGCTCCCATCCGGATCTCGATGGGATCCATCGGTCGTCCGCGGTCGCTCGCGTACTCAGCACCCTTCCTCGCGGTGTCTAGGACTTGCAGTGCTTTCCGGATGAGCGGGTCCTGAGACTCGTGGCTCGAATTCACCTCTAGCACACCGAAGTCTGGCTGGTAGCTCCCCGCCCAGATCCGGACGTGAGGCACTGTCCCTTGTGTGTTCTTGACTGTCGCGGAAGCGCTTTCCGCCACCGCGAATACCTCCCAGTACGCCCCAAGCGCGGTCAACTGCCCTGAGAAGCGGCCATCGTCGTCCGTATACTCGGTCACACACGGCGGACCCAGCGCACTTTCCCAAGAACACACTTGGTTCCCGGTCCGGATCTCGATCCTCACGTCGCGCGCTTCCGTGATCTGGGTCGTCAGGTCCGCCGAAAAGCAGGGATACGCGTCGGCGGGGCAGCCCTGGAAGGTCCTCGTTAGTTTGCCGCTGTATGACTGCTGGGCCAATGCGGGCGCGGTTCCCGCAATCCACAGACCCACAATCGTCAGGACGTTGACCAAGACGTGACGCCAATTGGCGATTCTGATCGGGCATATCCGCGCAGATGAGTTCCACGAGGTGTCGAGGTGCGGATGCCACGGGGGGGCAACCAGTCCTAAAGCACTCTCAAGCCAAGAGATCCGCTGCGAGTCTTGCGAGTCTGCCATGCAACCCCCTCGAATGAGTCGATCCCAAGCCTGTGAATGGGGCCTGGGTCGCCTATTTATCCTCACCGCCCGGTGGCGGGAGTATGGGCCGGGACCGGGAGTCCATCAAGGACTTTGAAGCGCCAAAATGATTGATGGCGCGGTTTGGCGTTCGTTGACGTTAAGCCGTCCAGCCGGGTCAGGAGCGAAGAAGAATGGATTCCAGCAAGGAGGGGTGCCGGCACCGTGTCTCGTCAGAGCCCACCCGGCGCCCCGTTCCCCTCGCGACAGACGTCCATCTGCGGTTCTTCCTAGGACCCGGCGCGGGTCGCCGCCTCTCTCCGCGCCCTCGCGAACGCCGGATCCCCTACCACTTCACTCAACGGGACGAACCTCCCGCCCCGCCACCGCAGGATCTCGGATAGCTCCTCCTCATCCCTGGGACCAAACGGGTGGTCGAGCCTCCCCGCCCGCTGGAAAGCCTTGTGAATGGAGAGAAACCCCCAGCCCGGAGCGGCCTGCCGCAACCCAAGGTCCTCGGCGGAAAGCGTGTAGGTGATCGCCCCATCGACGGGAATCGCCTCTCCCGGTACCAGGGCGCTCAACTGCCGCACCGAGACCACCAGTTCGGTCTGCCCGGTCAGACGCGCGTCGACCACCACCGCCGAGCCCTGCCCGACCGTGGCTTCGTTCAGGGCATCGGTGGCCGGAAAGACCAGGAACTCCTCCGGATCACCATGCGCACAGTTCGTGCATCGATAGGCGGGGTTCTCCGCGGGCGCGACGCCGCTCGCGCGGTCGCGGTCGAGAATGGCAAGGCTGCCTCCACGTCGCTCGTTGTTGTAGGCGCCCACCAGGAGATACGAGCGTCCTCGCAACGTCGCGGGCCGGACGCTGAAGATGTATCCGTTGCTCCAGTACTCGGAGCGGATCTCTCCGGCGGGGGAAATCTCCTGGAGGACGCTCGGGAACCAGGGCACGTTGGCCGCGCTGACCCAGAGGCTGGGCGGACCGGCGGCATTCGGAAACACGTAGATCGAATAGGTGTTGAATCCCTGATAGGACTTCGTGCCATAAGTCACGGGCCTCCCGGGCACATGAGTGAAGCGCTGGGACCCGTCGGCGTTGAACACACGAAGACTGCCCCCCGAGCCCGACGCCGGGTTGACCAGCAGGAGCACCTCGTTCCGGCCATCGCCGTCGAGGTCTTCCACGGCTATGTGCCTGAAGGGATTGCCCTCACTCAGGGCGCGGCGGGTGTCCACGCCAATGCCGTTGGGAGCTTCGATCCGCGTGGTCCAGATGGGCCGGCCGTCCGGCCCCCACGCCCGCAGGACGTTGCCTTCGAATGCTGCGCCCACGGGGTTGGGGCCCTTCTCTGCGCCGACTCCCATCGCCGACGTGTTCGCGAGAGTCATCGCGATTCCCCCCAGGCCGACCAGTACGATGGCGGACCAGATCCAGGCCCGGTTGAGCGGGCGCTGTGGAACCGATGGCGGAGGTGTCATCTCCGCCGCGGCCACCGGGATCGTTGGGATTCCGTTGTCGCCTGCATCACTCTCGCCGCCCGGCGACGCGGAGGCGCCCGCAGGCACCGGATCGGTGTCCCGGGCCTGGCCGCCCTTCAGGATCCAGGCGTCGATCTCGCTCTTGAGCGCGTAGACGATCTCGCCGCCCTCGCGACCGAGCCGGCGCACCGGGAGACCCATCTGGACCTCCCATCGCTGCACGGTTCTCACGCCCTTGCTCAGGTAGCCGGCGATCTCCTTCCAGCTGTTCAGCCGGTCCGCGGCGGTACCTTGCGGATCGGCGCCGTTGGGTGCGAGCGGGTTGTCATCCACCATGAGTCTGACCCGCGCGAATTGTACGCTGGTCCGTCCCCTGGAAAGTCGCTCTTGATCAGGCGGTTACCGGATACGGGGAGACCCGATGGCGTGAGAAGGAGGTGGGTCCGGCCCTACGACCCCGCGCGGCTCGGCGCCGTGTCACGCGCTCTGGCAAACACCGGATCCCCCGCTGAGTCCTTCAACGGCACGAACCGCCCGCGGCTCCATCGCACGATCCCGGCAAGGTCGGCCTCGTCCTTCGGCCCGAACGCGTGATTCATCCGGCCCGTGCGCTCGTAGGTCTTGTGTATCGCGAGATACGACCACCCGGGAAGGAAGCCACGGAAGGACAGGTCCCCGACAGAGAGCGTGTAGTTGATCGTCCCCTCGAGCGTTGTCGCCTCTCCGGGCACGTTCGCCGAGGTCTGGAAGACCGTCACCACCACATCGTCCTGGCCGGTCAGGCGGGCGTCCACGACCACCGCCGAGCCCTGAAACTGCGTGGTCTCATTCATGATGTCCGCGCCGGGGAAGACCAGAAACTCCGAAGGCTCCCCGTCCGCGCAGTCCATGCAGCGGTAGGCCGGCTTCTCGGCGGGCGCGGTGCCGCTGGGGTGCGCGAGGTCCAGGAACGCGAGACTCCCGCCGTGGCGCTCATTGTTGTAGCCGCCGATCAGGAGGAACGGCCGCCCTCGGAGCGTGGCCGGGCGGATGGTGCGGATGTGCCCGTTGCTCCAGTACTCGGAAAGCACCTCGCCTCGGGGTGAAATCCGCTGGAGGAGGCTTGGGAAGAACGATACGTGCGCGGACGTCACCCAGAGATCGGGAGAGCCGTCCGCATCGCGGAAGATGTACAGGGAGTGTGTGTTGAATCCCCGGTAGACCTCCGAGCCGAAGGTCACCGGCCTTCCCGGCACGTGCGAGAACCGCGCCGACCCGTCCGCGTTGAAGACGCGGAGACTGTCGCCGGACCCGGTGGCGGAGACTGCGACGAGCAGAATCTCGTTGATGCCATCCGCATCCAGATCCTCGACCGCGATCCGTCTCACCTCTCGGGCCGGGTCGAGGTTGATTCGGGTGTCCAGCCGCGTGTCCGCGGGCGTCGCAATCGGCGTTCTCCAGATTGTCCTGCCATCGCTATCCCAGGCGCGCAGGAAGCCCCCCTCGAAGACCGCTCCCACCGGGTTCGGGACGGTTTGCGCGCGAAGGCCGCCCTGGCGCTGGGCGAGAGTCGCGGCCATCGCTGCGAAGCCGATGAAGATCAGGATCGCCCAGGCCCAGAGTGGAGCCGCGAACCGCGGCGCCGCGGCCGGTGGCGGTGGCGACACCTCGGGCGTAAGCACGGGGACGGGCGCGACTTCGGGGGGCGCATCGGACGTCTCCTGCGGGTGATCGGCCCCGGCGGCGTGGCCGCCGCTGAGGATCCAGGCGTCAATCTCGCTCTTGAGCGCGTAGACGATCTCGCCGCCTTCCCGACCCAGGCGGCGCACGGGAAGGCCCATCTGAACTTCCCATCGCTGCACGGTTCGCACGCCCTTGCCCAGGTAGCCCGCGATCTCCTTCCAGCTGTTCAGCCGGTCGGCGGCGGCGCCGTGCGGATCGGCGCCATTGGGTACGAGCGGGTTGTCATCCACCATGAGTCTGACCGTGTCTCATTGTACGCCGGCGCCGACCCGGAACTTTGCGCCGGATCGGGGCTACCAGATATTGGCCGACCCCACGACTTTCCACACGGGATCCGTGGCCGTGAAGGGCAGGAACGAGCCCGTCCCGATCCGCGTCGTCCCGTTCATGAACCACACCGAGAAGATCCCGGTCGGCGTCGGGTTGTGCCACAGCAGGTCCGCCAGGCCGTCGTCGTTGAAATCCGTCTTCGTCGACACCAGCGTGTACGCCGGCGACGTCACCTGTGTGTTCGTGTACGTGATCGTGCCCGTCACCGTCGTGCCCGTCAAGTTCCACGCCGACACCTGCCCGGTCGCCGAGTTGTACAGCGCCAGCTCGTCGTCGCCGTCGTTGTTCGCGTCCACCGCCGCCAGGCCGAAGACTCCGGAAGACGTGGTGGAGATGGTCAAGGGCGGTCCGATCAGCGACGAGACGCGCGCCATCCGCTCCTCGCCCCGGGCCGTGGCCAAGGCTCCGACGGGAGTGGCAGTCGAAG
>Ga0138256_10005004_pt1 | contig 14047 bp, 11 predicted proteins | sample KNB2016incub_MG_FD_105486 | JGI IMG/M metagenome (GOLD analysis project Ga0138256, IMG submission 105486) | Active sludge microbial communities from wastewater in Klosterneuburg, Austria - KNB2014incub_MG | ecosystem: Engineered > WWTP > Activated sludge > Unclassified | place: Austria...
ACTTTTAAAGTTCTCGCTATGGCGGCAGGGATTAACGAAAATGTCATTCAACCAGAGACAATTTGTACAATCTGTGACGGTCAAGTAGAAATTAGCGGTTATAAGATTTCGACTTGGGATAATAAATATCACCCCAATTCCACCATGACCGAAGTGATTCAAAACTCTGACAACACGGGAATGGTATTTTTGTCCCAGAAACTAGGGTTCGAAAAATTTCATCAATATCTAAAGAATTTTGGTTTTGGGGATCTAACTGGTGTCGATATTCAAGACGAAACATATGGGGTAATAAGACCAAAGAAAGACTGGGGGGAAATAGACTTAGCGACTGCATCTTTCGGTCAAGGAATTGCCGTTACCTCGATTCAAATGGTTAAGGCGGTCTCAGCTATAGCAAACGGGGGAAAACTCCCAACTCCACACTTTGTCTCCGAAATAATAGACGGAGATAACCCGCTTAAAGTTTCTCCAGATAGTAATTCATTCAAAACCATAATTACCAAAGAAACTGCCGACAAAGTTACAGAAATGATGGCCAAAGCAGTAGTGGCAGGGGAGGCTCATTACAAAATTCCAGATGGTTACTCCTTAGCTGGCAAAACTGGAACAGCACAAATTCCTGTTGCTGGTCATTACGACCCAAGTAAAACAATCGCAAGCTTTGTTGGGTTTGGCCCATTGCCCAATCCAAAATTTGTAATGTTAGTCCGATTTACAGAGCCCAAAAGCTCGCCATACGGTTCAGAAACAGCAGCACCAACCTTCTTTAGGATATCTTCAGAAATTTTTAGACTTTGGTCAATTCCTCCAAATCTTTAAGTCCTAGCCGATTTAGATTAGAATATCGAATAATGAACTTGCAAAAAATAAAAAATATTTGGCACCTAGTTAACGCCATCATCGCCAATATTTATTACATGTTTCCAACCAAAAAACTTATCGTAATTGGTGTTACAGGAACTGATGGAAAGACAACAGTTTCTAGTGCAATCTATCACATATTAAGAAAATCGGGAAAAAAAGCCGCATTAATATCAACTGTTGGTGCAGAAATAAACGGGAATTTTATTGAAACAGGGCTTCATGTTACGACCCCAGGACCTTTCGAAATTCAAAAATTCGCCAAACTTGCCATAAATGCTGGTTGTAAATATTTAGTTCTAGAAATAACTTCAATTGGTTTAGATCAGTATAGAGACTTTGGTACAAGTTACCAGATCGGACTTGTAACAAACTTAAGCCATGAGCATCTTGATTACCATGGGACGATGGATAATTACGCGAAATCAAAATTTAAATTACTCCTAAGATCAAAAATAAAACTTGTTACCTTAAATTGCGGGCCAATTAATGATCTGAGCCAAAACTTATCCAATCTCCACACATATTCGTTTAATAAAAATACAGATTTTACAAAAACCAACTTTAATATTCCAGAAATTATTGGTGACTACAATAAAGAGAACTTAGTTGGTGCGGCAAGTACAGTAAGTTTGTTGGGTATTGATAATGAGAAGATAAATACCGCACTTAAATCTTTTCAACTCCCCAAAGGTCGAATGGAAAAATTTTTAGGCAAAAACAAAGAACTATTTTTTATTGATTTTGGACACACACCACAGGCTCTTGAATCCGCACTCTCATCAATCAAAAAAGAATATCCAAATCACAAAATTATCTCGGTATTTGGTGCGGCCGGACTTAGAGATTATTCAAAAAGACCGTTAATGGGCAAAGCTGCCTCCAAGTATAGCGATATCATAATAATTACAAATGAAGATCCAAGAACGGAAAATCAAGAAAAAATCTCAAGTGACATAATTTCAGGTATACCCAAAAACTTTAGCAAATCAAATCAAATTTTAGTCATTAACGATAGGCAAGCCGCAATCAAAAAAGGCGTCGAGCTATCAGACAACAAAACTATTTGTTTATTTTTTGGTAAGGGTCATGAAAAATCAATGAATATTTCTGGGGTCGAAAAACCTTGGGATGAACAAAAAGTTTTAGTTAAGGCTTTAGGAAAATAAGTCTTACAAAAATGAACGAAGATCAAATTAAAATCATAAGCAGTACGCTTGGCGCCGAAAGAATTCTTTTTGACGAACAGTTAAAATCGCACACATATTTCCATCAAGAAACCAAATCAAGGATGTATTTTGATGCGCTTAATTCTTCAGATTTGGAGTTAGCAGTCTCAACTTGTATTAAAAATAAAATACCCTTTATTGTTTTAGGACTAGGAGCTAACACCTTTCTACCTGAAAACAGTGAATATTTTTTGATAAAAAACCTATCTCACAATATTATCCTCAAAGGATTTAGAACCTCAATAATAGAAAAAAAAACAGTCCCAGAAGTATTAATACAAGTTGATTCTGGTGCTTCTTTAACGATGCTAGCCAGATATTGCATTCATGAAAAAATTGACGGATTAGGATTTCTATTAAGTATTCCAGGCAGCGTTGGTGCAGGGATTAGAAATAATATTTCACTAATGCCGACGGTCAAAAATATTATAGGTAATTATCTTTCACTAGCTGAAATAATTGACGCCAAAACTGGTGAAAAAAAACTTGTCGACAACTCATACTTTGAATTTGATTATGATCGGTCCAAGTTGCAAGTTACTCGCGATATCGTAATAAAAGCAGTATTCAAATTACCTAAAACCTCACCTAATAATCCATGGTCAACTGGTAGTAATGATGGTGTTATTAATCATTCGCTTACTGGTCCAATTTTTAAAAACATTTCACACAGAGATGCTGTTAGATTATCAACCAAGCATTTCACACTCTCACCGTCATACTTAATCAGACAAATAGATATTGCTGGTTATAAAATTGGAGGTGTAACGATTTCAAGCGAAGATCCAAACACATTTATTTTGGACAATGATTTTAAAACCGAAGACATTGCCAGAATGATGCGTTATATTAAACGTAATATTAAAAATAAATTTAAACTAACATTAGAATCACGGGTAGATATTATTAACAAAATATAAATGAATTATTTTAAAGTCCTTAAAGAGGTTAAAACACACAAAAAACCATTTCACGTTGCACGCGCATTAAGTGCAAAATATTATTTGTTATTAAGTGCTAAAACCGTCGTCGGTGTGACGGGTAGTGTAGGTAAAACTACAACAACCAACGCAATTCGTACCGCACTAGGCAAGGAAGCAATTTCTACCACAGAAAACCTTGATTCAATTTTTAATATTCCAATTACTGTTCTCAAATCTAAAAAATTCAAATATTTAGTGTTAGAAATGGGCGTTCAATATCCCAAAGATATGGAATTTAATAGCTCAATCGCTCCAAGTGATATTGTCGTTTTCACTCAAATTTCTCCAGCTCATACACAGTATCTATCTTCTTTGGAAAAAATATTTACAGAAAAATCAAAAATAATTACCAAAAAAACAAAAATCGTGATTTACAATTATGACGATAAGTTGTTAAGAGAAAAATTTTCTAAACTTAATATTCCGGTAATTAAATATGGAATTTCTAAAGAATGTGATGTCAGATTGTCAGTAGAGTCGCAAAATCTTAAAAACACAAAAATTAATATTTACTATCAAGGAGAAAAATTTAATATAACAACATCTCTTATTGGTCAACATCAATGTCTATCACTTGGTGCGGCTTTTGCGGTCGGCACTTTTTTAGGTATTGATAAAAAAATATTGATTAAAAATCTTTCAAAAACTAAATCTGCCACTAACAGATTTAATGTCGTAAAAATTGCCAACGCTGATGTGATAAAAGATATTTATAATTCCTCACCACTGGCGCTCTCAAATGCAATTAATTTTGTAAATTTACAAAAACATAAAACTAAAATTGCTATTCTTGGCGATATGCTTGAACTTGGTAAGATGTCGGAAAGTGAACATATTAAAATTGCCAAACAACTGCTAAATTCCAGTTTTGATCAGGTTTTTACTTACGGAGAAGAGGCACAAAAAATTTATTCATATCTGTCAAGCAAAAATACCAAACTTAAACTTACGCACCTAGAAAAACCGTTCAAATTAGAACAAAAAAAATTCGACAATAGTACGTTAATCTTAGTTAAAGGATCTCACGGGATGCACATGGAAGACTTTTTTAGCTCCTAAAACTGTATAATTAAATATTATGATTGGGCTGTTATTGTTAATACTCATATCTTTTTTTACCGTCGCAATTTTGTCGGTTCCTTTTATCAATCTTTTGTACAAGATTAAATTTCAGAGGCAAAATCAACAAACGCGCGACATGTTCAACAAAAGAACACCTATTTTTGACAAGTTTCATGCTCACAAAGCAGGCACTCCATTAGGTGGTGGGGTATTAGTTATTTTCAGTGTCGTTGTGCTGTTTTTACTGGTTGGCTTGTTCCGCGAAGTTTTTAATATTGAATCTACATCCGTCTATCCATACGCTCAGGAAGTTTTTATAATTTTATTTAGTGTAGTTTCATTTGCGATTTTAGGTTTAGTTGACGATGTCCGAAAAACATTTCAATTAAAAAAAACTAGCTTTTTTGGATTAAGATTCAGACAAAAATTCTTAATTCAAGTTGCTTTGGCGGCGTTTATCTCAAGCTATTTATATTTTGTCTTAAAAATCGACATTGTTAACTTAAGATTTATTGACGTTTTTCATATTGGTCCTTTGTTTATTCCATTTGCGATGTTCGTAATTGTTAGTTTTGTAAATGCAGTAAATATTGCTGATGGTCTTGACGGTCTTGCTGGGGGGCTACTTCTAATTGCCTTAATTGCATTTCTAATGATTTCATCTTCAATTCTTGATACCACTCTTTCTTCCTTTTTGGGGTTATGGATTGGTGCCTTAATTGCTTTTCTGTACTTTAATATCTACCCAGCCAGAATATGGATGGGGGATGCTGGGGCATTAGGTTTTGGTGCGGGTCTGGCGATTACAGGACTTTTGTTGGGTAAAACTCCAGCTCTAGCAATAATTTGTGGAATGTTTGTTGTCGAAGTAAGTTCTTCTTTGCTGCAGTTGATTTCGAAGCGCTTTTTTCATCGCAAATTAATTGAGGCAGCACCATTAAATTTATATCTCCAGCACAAAGGCTGGCCTGAGCCCAAAATTGTTATGAGATATTGGCTAGCTGGTATCTTACTTGCCGTAATGGGGCTTTTGCTCGCATTTATTGGTTAAATAATAGTATCCTCCATTTAAGAGAAGTTTTTGTATGGATAAATCTGATTTTAAAGATAAAAAAATTCTAATCATGGGTCTGGGATTAAATGGCGGTGGACTTGAGGCTGCTAAGTTTTTTTATAAACTCGGGGGGAAGATTACTGTTACAGATTTACAATCCGAGGATATTCTCAAACCAACAATTGAACAACTGAAAAGCTGTCCAGAAATAGAATATCATCTTGGTCATCATTTAGAGAGTGATTTTAGTAACACAGATATTGTTATTAAAAACCCTGGGGTTCCACCAACTTCAAAATTTTTGGAAATTGCCTCAAAAAGTGGGGCGACCATCACTTCTGACTTAGAAGTGTTCCTAAACTTAGCTACCCCCAAAAAAATAATTGCAGTAACAGGAACAAAAGGAAAAAGCACAACAACTACATTTATTAGTCAAATATTAAGTTCACTCGAAATTGAAAATATTCTTGCTGGAAACATTGGCAAATCACCACTTAATACTCTGGGTTATGAAAAAAATAAATATGTAGTTATTGAACTGTCATCGTTCCAAATTGACGACCTTGGCAAAAAAATGCCTTATTTTGACACAGTTGCATTTACCAATATTTTCCCTGACCACCTAAACAGATATGGCACTTTTGACAAATACCAAGAATCAAAATTGAGATTAATCAATTATCTAAAACCGGACGGTACAATTGTTTATCCAATAGATAACTTTCCACAAATTAAGCATTTAGATTCACAAACTGCAGTTCAGTTTGATGGTGGTTTTAAAATTAATCTTGAAAACGACACACCTCAAAATATTCTTAACTTTAACGCCGCCCTTCTCGTTGTTTCCAATACAACCAAACTTGCTGTTGATAAAATAATTCCTAAAATTGGCACTCTCACCCCACCGAGGTTTAGAAACCAAACAATTCGCACTATTGACAACATTTTATTTATTAACGACTCAACTGCTACCAATCCAACCGTGACCGTAGGAACTCTCAAAAATTATGACCCAACTGAATCAGTTGTTATTCTTGGGGGATCTGATAAAAATTTAGATTCGTCGATTCTCTCAAAGTTTATAAACGATAAACAATTCCATGTCGCATTACTTAATTCTCCAGTTGGGGAAAAACTTTCGTCACTAATTCATAAAGATTTAATTATTTCAAACTGCACGCAATTCGAAAAAGCAATTATAGATTCCTATGATTTTGTAAAAAAAATAAACGGAAAATTTGTCATTCTATCCCCCGCAGCTGCTTCGTTTGGAATGTTTTTAAACGAATTTGATCGAGGTGAACAGTTCAATGAAATAGTTTCTAAGCTTCAATGAAAATATTTTCAACGCAGAATAGAAATATTATTACACTGATTTCAACAACTTATTTATTAATATTAATCGGCCTTATCTTAATTTATAACGCCTCAGCTGTTACCAGCCTTAGGGACTTCGGCGACCAAAGCTATTTACTTAAAAAACAAGCTGTGTCTGTATTGTTAGGAACAGTCTCTCTTTTTTTATTGTCATTTATTAATTATCGAGTTTTAATAAGTTTTTCAAAAGTGTTTTATTTTGGATCATTAGCACTTTTAGCTGCTCTTTACATACCGGGTGTGGCAGATAGTATTTATGGTGCCAAAAGATGGATTACTATTGCAGGTCAGCAATTTCAACCATCTGAAGCAGCTAAATTGTCAGTAATTATTTATTTGTCGCAATGGCTTGGGAGTTCAAAAATTCCCAAAAAACTATATTTTCAGTCACAACATGCGAACTTAGCATTAGTACTGGGGCCAATTTTGGGTCTTATATTTTTTGAGCCAGATCTGAAATCAACAATTATTATCGCAGCCACTGCTATTACTGTATATTACGTTTCAGGTGCCGTAAAAGCTAAATTACTATTATCTTTAATACCGCTTTTTTTAGTCAGTGTGATGCTTTTAATATTTACACAAAGTTACCGCATCGACAGGCTTAAAACATTTATTGACCCAACTGCTGATACACAAAACACGTCATATCACATCAATCAAATATTAATTGCTCTTGGTAATGGCGGATGGTTTGGTGTCGGACTTGGTCAATCAAGGCAGAAATTCGAGTTTATTCCCGAAATAACTACAGATAGTATTTTTGCCATAGCTGCAGAAGAATTAGGATTTGTGGGGGCGTTAACAATCATTGGCGTTTTGTGGTTTTTGCTCATCAATTGTTTTGCTGTTGCTGGTTCAGCAAAAGATAATGTAGCTCGGCTTTTATCTGTTGGAATAACAACATCACTTGCTTTGCAAATAGTAATTAATCTTGCGTCGATGGTCTCATTGTTGCCATTAACAGGTATCCCTTTGCCATTTTTGTCGTACGGAGGAACTTCACTAATCATGGCAATGTCGTCAATTGGTATTCTTATTAATATATCTAAAAATCAAACTGAACCAAGAGCAAACATATATCGGCCAAAAAAAAGAAAATGGAAAAAATAAAAAAAGTTGTAATAATTGGTGGACACCCAACCCCAGCCATCGCTCTAATTGAGAACCTGGAGAAAGAAAAAAATATAGAAATTTATTTTTTTGGTAGAAAAAAATCGACTGAAGGGGATAGTGCTCAATCACTCGAGTACAAACTATTATCAAATAGAAAATCAATAAAATTTTATTCGGTTACAACAGGTAGACTGCAGAGAAGGTTTACGCAATACACTATTCCATCTTTGTTGAAAATTCCTTTTGGATTTTTACAATCTTTATTTTATTTAATCAAAATTAAACCTAATTTAGTTGTTGGGTTTGGCGGTTATTTGTCTGTTCCTGTGATTATCGGCTCGTATATATTAAGAATTCCAATTTTCGTTCACGAACAAACATCAATTCCAGGTTTGTCAACCAAAATTACAGGCAAGCTAGCTAAAAAAATTTTTATTTCGTTTAGGTCTTCCTCAAGATTTTTTAACAGTCAAAAAATTATTTTTTCAGGTAATTTATTAAGGGATGAAATTATTAGACCTAGTCCTTTATCTGACTCCGAATTAAAAAAGTTTTTAAAACTTAAAGAACCGTTAATATACGTTACAGGCGGTGGTCAAGGTTCCAAACTAATTAACGATTTTGTGATTAACAATTTTGAAGAACTTGTAATAATGCCTTATAGATTTATCATTCAAACAGGCAGTCTTAATAATGCCAAAAGCTACTCTGACCTCAAGTACAAAAAGTCTCTTCAGGATAATTTGAGACAAAAAATATTTATTGTTGAACACCTAAGCACTAGCGAAGTAGGGGCAATATTAAATAAAAAACCAATTATTTTTGGTAGGTCTGGTGCCAACACCATTACAGAGATTGTTTATCACCATATACCTTCAATTCTCGTACCACTTGATATTGCAGCCGGCTCAGAACAGTTACAAAATGCTCAGCTTTTAACAGCCAAAAATCTCGCCAAAATTATTAAAGCCAAAGATCTTAACTTCACATCCTTTTCTAATTCGCTCACCACCCTACTCAAATCTTTTGATTCAAAATCCTTCACACTATTAAACGAGGAAATAAAAATTGATTTAGATAACCAGCTCGCCAAACAAGTCAAAAGTATTTCAGATATAAAGTGAAGTATTCATCAAGGCATCACAAACTCAAAACTCCGAGAAAGCCATTAAATTTAAATAAAAAAAAACTACTTAAATATTTCACATTTTCTTGCGTTGTAATTGGTTTAGTTTGGGGAATAATGTTTACCAATCTTTTAAAAATTCAATCATCTAAGTTTAATTTTCCTAGTAATTTTAATTGCTCTTCGGTCGAGTCTTTTAATGGCTATGACCGTACAGGCCAGTCAATTATATTATTCAACACTCGAAAACTAGAGGAAGAGATCGAAAAAAACCCATGTATTGAAAGTGCATTTGTTGAACTCACACCAAATAGGATTTTAAATATTACTATTACTCAGACTCGTCCAATTGCGAGCTTATTTATTAGTCCAAAATTAGAAGAAATAAATAAAATTGCAACCTCAAGTGTCGACCTTAGATCTGCAACAGTTTCAGCCATCCTAGAATCGTCTCAACTAGTCGACACAAATAAGGATCTTAATAGTCGTTTGCTTTTACAAAATAGAGTATCTACTGAGTCATCTTTGCCAAAATTTATTATTCCCGAAAAGCAAAAAAGTGATAACTATACAGATTACAAAATCAAAAATGTACTTGATTGTTTAACAGATAATCTTATTCAGACAACTTCTTTTTTAATTATCAACCAAAACTTAAATATATATTTTATTAATGTTAATAACGGATTTACTACTCTCGATGCCAAATTATTTGTCAGCCCAATTACTATAAACGAAAAGTTTTGTCCAGCTTTGCAAGAAATAATTCAAAAAAGTACAATAGATGGTATCAAGCTAGATTCAATTGATCTAAGATTTAAGGATCCAGTTGTAAACATAAAAAAATAAATTTAACCTTTAATTTATGGCAAAAGACAGAGTTATTGTTGGTATAGACATTGGATCATCTAAGATCTGCACAATTATTTCGACTATCGACGAAGATCAAGTTCCTCACATCATTGGAGTTTCTTCTATGCCATCAAAAGGCATTAGAAAAGGCCAAATAATTGATATTGAAGAATCAGTTGGGGCAGTGACAAAATCAATCGAAGCCGCTGAAAGAATGGCTGGTTTTTCGGCTGGAAGCGCCTTTGTCCTGATTGGAGGAACACATATTGAGTGTCAGAATTCAAAAGGGGTCGTTGCAATCAGTAGTTCAAGCAGCGAAGTCGATCACGCGGATATTAATAGAGTTATAGAAGCCGCCAGAGCTGTCTCTTTGCCTTCTTCTCGAGAGGTACTTCACGTTATTCCAAGACACTTCTCAATTGACTCTCAAACTGGCATCAAAGACCCTGTTGGGATGACGGGAGTGAGATTAGAGGTTGAAACTCATTTAATTACCGGAGCAACTACAGCTATTAGAAATTTAGGAAAATGTGTCCAAACCGTTGGGGTCGGTGTTGAATCAATGGTTTTTTCAGGATTAGCTGCTGCCGAAGCAGTTTTGTCGGATACAGAAAAAGAACTTGGTGTCGTCGTCGTCGATATAGGTGGTGGTACCACCGATGTTGTGATTTATGTTGATGGTGCGGTTGCCTATTCTGCTGTTTTGCCAGTTGGTGCTAAAAACATCACCAACGATATAGCAATCGGTCAAAGAATTAGTCTGGAATCAGCAGAAAAAATCAAACTTCATCTTTCCAAGCCATCAGTATTAAAGTTTTTAAAGCCTCAATCAGAAAAACCAACACATAAAAAAGACGACTATTTAGACTTGTCGAGTCTGCGTTTAGACGAACCAGTCGAAAAAGCCTCGTTCAAAATGTTGACTGATGGTTTTATTAAGCCGAGAGTGAACGAAATATTAAAAATGGTAAAAGACGAGATTAAAAAATCCGGCTTTGGCTCACTTACACCAGCTGGCGTTGTTCTTACAGGTGGGGGAGCGCAAACTATTGGCATTGTCGAACACGCCAAAAGAGAACTTGCCATGCCAGTAAGGCTAGGCAAGCCTCAATATGCTAAGGGCCTAATTGATGAAATCTCAACCCCAGAATTCGCCGCGTCATTAGGGTTAATTCTTTTCGCTCTTAAGACTGATACGTACGAAGATTCTAGAATGCCGATTGTTGGCAGAGTCGAAATCAAAGAGAGCGTGACAAAAGCGGTTAATTGGGTAAAGTCTTTACTCCCCTAAAAATAGAGAAAAAAATAACTTGAATAAAGTTATATAATTTGTTAGAGTTCGACTAGACAATTTAGTCTAAATTCTTTCCCTGCCATAAGAAATATTAACGAGGCTAAATTGCAAAATGATTAAAAAAAGTGTTCATTTTGACATAAAATGCTTGTAAAACCCGAAGTAACAAATTTCGCAAAAATTAAAGTCATAGGTGTAGGCGGTGGTGGTGGAAACGCCATTAATTCCATGATTGCTGGCAATACGATTCATGACGTCGATTTTGTGGTTATTAACACCGACGCACAGCAATTACTTTCCTCCCTCGCGCCAGTTAAGGTTCAGCTTGGTGATCAACTTACCAAAGGGTTAGGTGCTGGTGCCGATCCAGAAATAGGTCGCCAAGCCGCCGAAGAATCTATTGATAAAATCCAAGAAGTGCTCGAAGGATCAGATATGGTTTTTGTTACCTATGGTGGGGGTGGTGGAACCGGTACTGGAGCAGGACCTGTTGTAGCTTCAATTGCAAAAAAATTAGGCATCCTTACTGTTGCAGTCGTAACCAAACCTTTTGCTTTCGAGGGTACCAGAAGAATGTTAATCGCTGAAGAGGGTATCGCGAACCTTCGAGATAACGTAGACACTTTAATTGTTATCCCTAACCAAAGGCTTATTGAAGTTGTTGATAAAAAAGTTTCACTAATTGACGCGTTCAAGTTGTCAGACACAATTTTAACAAATGGCGTTCAGGGGATTTCTGATTTAATTACTGTCTCAGGCAACATTAATGTTGACTTTGCAGATGTAAAAGCCGTAATGAAAGATTCAGGGTCAGCGCTAATGGGTATGGGTATAGCTTCAGGCGAGAATCGAGCAATTAATGCCGCACGCCAAGCTGTTGTTTCTCCGCTTCTTGATGTTTCAATAGAAGGCGCTAAAGGACTTTTGTTCAATATTACTGGTGGACCAGACTTGTCGCTAACCGAGGTTGATGAAGCCGCTCAAGTTATTACCAAACCAGCTGATCCAGACGCGCAGATAATTTATGGTTACACAATCGACGAAAACATGGTCGATCAAATAAAAATTACGGTTGTGGCTACAGGATTTGATGACGAGATTAAACTAGGTGGTGGTTACGCCACAAGCTCGTCATATGCTCCAAGACCTGTTAATTATCACGACGATAATGAGGAGGAGGAAAAAGATGATTCAGAGGAACACTCTTATTCTCGTCCAAATATCCAATCTTCAAGTCAGCAAAACGAAAATCGCGATTTTGAACAATCAAGCGAAACGCTTAAATCCACTGCCGAAAATAAAGAGGAATTCGTCGAAGAGGATGAGTGGGATGTTCCAGCCTTTCTTCGCCAAAGAAATTAGGCTAACATAGATACAGAAAATTAAAATAAAAATAAATTGGTGGTCAAAAAACCTAGAAAATACATTTTTGTTTCTGGTGGTGTTATTTCCGGAGTCGGAAAAGGTATAACGACCGCTTCAATCAGTTTACTTCTCAAAAGTCACGGTTATAAAGTTTCCCCATTCAAATGCGATCCATACATTAATGTTGACGCTGGCACCATGAATCCTACTGAACATGGTGAGGTGTTTGTCACAGATGATGGAGCCGAAACAGATCAGGATCTTGGTAACTACGAAAGATTTTTAAACGAAAATTTATCCAAGCTGAATTTTACAACGACTGGAAAGGTATATTCAGAAATCATAGACAGAGAACGCAGACTAGAATTTGAAGGTCGTTGTGTTGAGGTTGTACCTGACGTGCCAAACCAAATTATTAGTCAAATTGACCTGCTTGCTGACAAGTCAAAAGCGGATATTGTTGTAGTAGAAATAGGTGGTACGGTCGGTGAATATCAAAACACGCTTTTTTTAGAAGCCAATAGAATTCTTAAACTTTTGCACCCTAAAGATGTTGTGCATATACATGTTGGATATTTGCCCACCCCCAAGTCGATTGGTGAAATGAAGTCAAAACCAATTCAGCAATCAGTAAGAATGCTTAATTCTTTCGGGCTTCAGCCAGACTTTTTGATTTGCAGGTCAGAATTTCCCATGGATCAAAAACGCAAAGACAAACTTTCCCTTTTTTGTAACATGATTCCGGAAAATATTATTTCCAATCCCGATGTTGAATCAATTTATGATATTCCGATAATTCTCAACTCTCAAAAATTTTGTAATCAAATACTTAAAAAATTATTCTTAAAAAAGAAAAATTCCAAGATTGCCGCTTGGGAAAAATATGTACAAAAAACCAAAAATCCCAAAAAAACCATTAACATAGCCGTCGTCGGAAAATATTTTAATACTGGAGATTTCAACTTGTCTGATTCGTATATCTCAGTAATCGAAGCAATTAAACACGCCGGAGTTGCCAACTCTGTTGCTGTTAAACTTTCTTGGATTGACTCACAAACTCTCGATTCGGATAAAAAAACCAAAGAGGTTCTTTCTGAATTTAGCGGTATTGTAGTACCTGGTGGTTTCGGTGTACGAGGTGTGGATGGAATAATTAGAGCGATAAAGTATGCCCGAACAGAAAACGTTCCTTATCTTGGTCTTTGTTATGGACTTCATTTGGCTGTTGTAGAATTTTGTAGAAATGTTTTAGGTATTAGTGATGCCGACACCACAGAAATAAGTCCCAAGACCAAAAACCCTGTTATCGACATTATGGAAAGTCAAAAAATCAAACTTGCTAATGCTCAAATGGGCAACTCAATGAGATTGGGTTTGTATAAGTGTAAATTATTCCCATCAAGTCTTGCTAAAAAACTCTATAACAAAAGCATAATTTTTGAGCGCCACCGACACAGGTATGAGGTAAACAATTCTTATGTCAACAAATTCACCAAAGTGGGTCTTGAGGTTAGCGGAATTAATCCCGAGTCAGGTCTTGTTGAAATTATCGAAATTCCAACCCATTCATTTTTTATCGCCAGTCAATTTCACCCCGAGCTATTATCGAGGCCGCTTTCGCCTCATCCAATGTTTGTAGGTTTTATAAAATCAGCGATTAAATAAAATCCGATTGTAATTTTTGCCAAATTTTTGGCATAATCAGCCACACACCAAAGTAACCAA
>Ga0138256_10005005_pt1 | contig 14044 bp, 9 predicted proteins | sample KNB2016incub_MG_FD_105486 | JGI IMG/M metagenome (GOLD analysis project Ga0138256, IMG submission 105486) | Active sludge microbial communities from wastewater in Klosterneuburg, Austria - KNB2014incub_MG | ecosystem: Engineered > WWTP > Activated sludge > Unclassified | place: Austria...
CAATCTGATCTGTCCAGCGGGGTACATATCTGGTATACGGGTATAAATTTAAGCCCTGCTGATTTATATCCACCAAATAGAGAATAAACTCTTGAAAAATGGCAAACACCCCTACGTATAGGGGTGTTTTCGTTTAAAATATTCCCATAAACAATCAACCCATTTTTTGCTATCTGCCGACAGATTGTCTAATCCCAGAACCTACCTGCTTTATACTGATACTATCTATTCATCACTACAGGCAGGTTCTATGCAGAATTATTCAACCATACTAGATCAAACCACATGGGGAATCTATCTCAACTCTGAGGGGCATTTCGCCTCCCCACCAAACCCTCCATCCTGGCTTACTCAGCTTCAGCAGCAAGATTGGCAGCAGCGAGGAGTTGTTCTATGGGATGCAGATCTTCGTATTGTTACGCATCTATATGCAGGATATGCGATTGAACTTCTTAAGCACCTGCAAGACAATAGCGCATGGAAGACCAAAGGTTTGGTGGTTGGTTCACCAGCCTTCCAACTTTCAAGCAATAGTGCAAACACTCCATCAGCAAAGGTCGGAGGAGATTTGGTGCTGAAAAACCAAATAGGACTTGGCCCAGATCAAGCAAAAACTCTTGTTGAATTTCTCTCAGCACAGGAGAGCTTGTTGAAACGTATTTCAGTGTACGACAAAGAAGATGCGAAACAAGCCCTCAACAAGGTGTATCGGCTAATCGCTGACTACGGCAGAAAAGTGCGGGAAAGAAAAGGGGACAGAGAACTGATTGAAACCAGGGAACCAAAAGTCATACCTACCTCGATCCTACGAGGCAGGTATTTCACGGTTTATCAGGCTGCACAGGTTTGCCACGCCACGTCAAAACAGATCCGGGCATGGATCCGCATAGGCAAACTTGAAGCATTCGATTTGCCAGGATTGGGAATCATCATTGAGGCTGGAACGCTAAATGAGTTTTTGAATCGGAGAAATTCGGAGTCCAACTTGTTATTGCGATGAATCCCCACCTACGTGGATTCTGGGGGACTCACAAAAACCATGCACTTGCACACCCGCGGTCGTGACCAAATATCAGAAGCGAATTTCCGGTCCATTGCTCGACCGCATCTACGTTCACATCGAGGTCCCCCGAGTCGATTATGAAAAACTCAGTAGAACTAAGCTCGACAAAACCAGCGAGACCATCCGCAAGCGCGTGCAAACCGCCAGAGATATTCAACACCACCGATTTACCGACCACCAATCTATCGATGTACTATGCAACGCCGATATGCGCATCGGGGCGATAAGGCAATTTTGCCAGTTGTAGGCTGAAGTGTCAGAGCTTGATGCGAGCGGCTATGAGTCAACTGCAATTATCATCACGCGCCTGTGCACAGCACTATGTCATCGCATCTTGAAGTCCTCCGCACCATAGCAGACTTGGCGGGGAGTGAAGAAATTCAGCCTATGCACCTGGCGGAGGCATTGCATACCATCCAAAGATCATGATGGGATAGGGCAAACATTTTTCCTGGTAGGTAGGAGACACTAACGTGGGTGTCTCTTTTGATTTAATTAGTGAAATAGTGTTTTTTAGTGAATTTCCTATTGACAATAAACGACAGATTTGTTATTATAATTTTGTTGTTTTTTGTTGAATCTAACGAGAAACAATAAAATTCATTAAAAGGATGACTTGTGACTACTTACGAACGTCGTCAATCTTTGTTAGATGTACTTCGCAAACAACCAGGCTTACGTGTTCCTGAATTGGCGCAGGCGTTGAATGTATCGGAAGGTACCGTTCGAAATGATTTAAATGCGCTTGAGGATGAAGGAAGACTAAAGCGTGTACACGGGGGAGCGGTTTTGAACAATCAAGATCAATTCCAAAATAATTCGTTTGTGCGCCGTTATAAACAGAATGTATCTGCCAAGTTCGTGATTGCGCGTGAGGCGGCTCTTTTGGTTAAAGACGGCGACTCGCTTTTCCTTGATGCGAGTACTACTGATTATTATTTGGCACGCGAACTCTCAAAACGACAGGAATTACGTGTTGTGACCAATGGTTTTGAAGTGGCGCGTGAGTTGGCGGAGAATCCGTCCAATAACGTGATTCTTATTGGTGGGGTGGTGAATAATAATTCTTCGTCGGTTACTGGTTTGTTGAGCGAACGCATTATTGAAGAATTAAGTATTGAAAAGACTTTTCTCTCTTGTAGTGGATTTAGCCTGGAACGCGGTATGACTGAAGTTCTTTTCGCCGAAGCGCAGATCAAGCGCAAGGTCATCGAATCTTCGCAACAATTATATGCTCTGGTGGATTCAGCCAAATTTGGAAAAGAGGATCTGACCTCCTTTGCGAATCCAAAGAAGGTTACCCGCTTGTTTACGGATGAAGGGGTATCACAGAATTGGATCGGCTCTTTACAAGAGATCGGCATTGAATTTACGATTTGCAAAGAAGAAGCAGTGTTTGCCAAATGAAAGATTTTGTTGGCGGCACTGCTTGTTTTGTTTAAATGTTAGTTGTCGCAATGTGGCAAAAAATAGCGGCACACATGCTCCACAGAAAAATGCCACATTCGTTTTCAAGCTGAACCCGCGGCCTGCAGGTGATCAGACTTTATTTAGAAAGGATATCTGCCTATGAAGTGATGTATACCGCTGTCTCCTATTGTAAATCAGTTCCCCTATTTCAACACTCGAAAATAATCTCGGAGGAGATCATGAAAAAGAATCAAATGTTATTTAAAATGTTAAGCATAGTATGCTTATTGAGTTTACTGGCGGCATGTGGGCCTGCTGCCACTGAAGCACCAGCCGCAACAGACGCCCCAGCAGCGACAGACGCTCCGGCAGCAACTGAAGCCCCTGTAGTCGAACCTGTCACACTTAGTTTGCTTGGACCCGCTAATGAAAATGATATGTTGATGGTCAAGGCGCTCACCGATGCATATACAGCTCTTCATCCCAATGTAACCTTCAATATTGAAGTGGCTGCCAGTGGTGGATCTGAAGTTGACAATCTCGTCAAGACACGCCTGGCTACAGGCGAAATGAACGATATTTTTTACTACAATTCAGGAGCGTTGCTGCAAGCGTTGCACCCGTCTGATACACTACTTGACCTTTCAAAGGAGCCATTCATTGATAATATCGCCGAATCCTTTATTCCTACTGTGTCACAGAATGGCGGTACTTTCGGGGTGCCTGTCGGTTTTGCAAGTGGCGGCGGTATCTTGTATAACAAGAAAATCTATGAACAACTTGGGTTAAGCATTCCAAAGACTTGGGACGAATTCGCAGCCAACAATGAAGCGATCAAGGCGGCTGGAATCCCCCCTGTGCTGCAGACATTCGGTGACACATGGACTGCTCAATTATTTGTGCTTGCCGACAACTACAACGTTGCTCAAACAGACCCAAACTTTGCCGAGGATTATACAAACAACAAAGCCAAATACTCAGATTCGCCTGAAACTATGGCTGGATTTGACCATCTTCGGGAAGGTTTTGAAAAAGGATGGTATCAGCCAGATTTTGAAACAACACTTTTTCCACAAGGTATGGAATTGATCGCCAACGGCAAAGTCGCTCATTGGGCTATGGGAACCTTTGTGATGCCAGCTATCGCATCCAACTATCCTGACAAAGTAAATGACCTTGGATATTTCGGCATGCCCGGTGCAGACGCGTCCAAAGCCGGCACAACCCTCTGGATGCCGCTCGCGTTCTATGCCCCGAAAACCACTGAACACGCTGACGCAGTCAAGGATTTCTTTGCTTTTGTCTCATCGACTGACGGTGTGGATGCAATCAATGCTAAAGTTTTACCGTCAGGGCCTTACCTTATCAAAGGCTCATCCCTTCCCGATGACGTCGCTCCGTTCGTAAACGATCTCAACGCTTACATTGAATCCGGTAAAGCCTACCCGGCGCTTGAATTCCTTTCTCCAATAAAAGGACCCAACCTCGAGCAGATTTGCGTATCTGTCGGTACTGGTCAAATGACTACAGCAGAAGCTGCAGCTGCTTATGATGAAGATGTGAAAAAGCAGGCGCAACAGCTTGGCCTGCCCGGTTGGGACAACTAACTAAATTGTTGTTTAATCGAGGGTTGGAGGTTACATAACCTCCAACCCTCAAATTTATTCCCTCAAACTGTTAGGATGTGAGGTCGTATGGAAAATCAGCCTCGGGCAATAAGTGTTTTGCGCTCTTATCCGTATTGGTTCTATCTTCCAGCCGGATTTCTATTTGTGGTGTTCTTTTTGATACCGACAGCCATGTCGTTTTACTACAGTCTTACACGTTGGTCATTATTTGATGCGACGTTTATTGGGCTGGACAATTACAAGGCTTTTCTGGAAGATTCTCAACTCAAGCTTGCTTTTCGTAATACGATCATTTATGCCTTTCTCACCAGCGGCCTTAAGGTGATTATAGGATTACCTTTGGCTATGCTGCTAACATCCAGGATTAAACTCCCTGGTCTTTACCGTAGTCTTATCTACTTCCCCGTTCTAGTCAGTACAGTTGCCGTAGGTATCACATTTTATGCATTGATGCAGCCATCCACAGGGTTAATCAATGTCACTCTTGGTGCTTTAGGTGTTTCTCGTATTAATTGGCTTGGAGACCCAAAACTTGCGCTGTATTCGGTAATCATTGTTGATATCTGGAAAGGGGTTGGTATTGCCATGGTGCTGTTCATGGCGGGAATTCAATCCATCCCACTTGAATATTTCGATGCGGCGCGTCTTGAAGGAGGAGCCTGGGTCAAGTTCCGTCATGTAATCCTGCCCCTAAGCCGTAATACAACATTTACTGTTATTTTGCTTTCGTTTATTGGAGGCTTACGCACCTTTGACCTGATCTGGGCAATGACAGGTGGCGGTCCTGGGTTTGCCTCCGACGTATTGACTTCCGTCATTTTCAAACAATATCAGGCTGGTTTCTATGGATTATCCACTGCCGGAAATGTAATCATGTTCGTTCTTGTTACGATCATTGCCTATCCACTTATGCGCTTCTTTAACCGGATGGAGATTGAACTATGAATAAAATCTGGAAACTGATTAAAGACTATTGGATTGATGCTTTAATTTTGCTTTTTGTTGGAATCGTATTTATTGTGCCCTTCGCCTTTATCCTGTCGATTGCATCAAAATCACGGCAGGAAGCCGGACTTTTCGAATTCACCTGGCCAGGCAAATTTCTACTTTGGGACAATCTGCTTGCTGTAATCAAATCTAATAATTACGTTATGCTTCTGGCGCTTCGGAACAGTGCTCTCCTGACGGTCGCTTCGGTAACATTGATCGTTTTCTTTTCGGCCTTTGTGGCATATGTGATGCAACGGCGCAATGACCGGGTTGCCAATTGGGTTAACTCGATCATGTTCGCCGGTCTAGTACTTCCACCCGCAGTGGTGCCCACCATTTTTTGGATGCAAACCCTTGGTATTTACAAGACCATCATAAGCCTGGTTTTCATTGAAGTCGCGCTGGCTCTGCCTTTTTCAATCATCATCTTGCGCGCCTTTATTGGCACCATCCCGAGAGAAATCGATGAAGCTGCCATTATTGATGGGGCATCGCCGATGCGCCTGTTTTTCTCGGTTATCCTGCCACTTCTTAGACCTGCGATTGTGACCATTATTGTTACATCCTCAGTGGCGATTTACAACGACTTTTCCAACCCCTTATATTTCCTGCCGGGCGCTAAAAACGTGACCGCTCAAATGACCCTTTTTAGTTTTATGAGTCAGTACAATTCGCAATGGAACATGGTTTTTGCAGATGTGGTACTTATCACGATCCCACCCCTAATCGTATTCATGTTCTTTCAAAAACAAATCGTTTCGGGTTTAACTTCCGGTGCTGTTAAGGGATAGACAGATTAGCGGCGCTGTCTAAACACTATCCTGTATAGTGTTTAGACAGCGCCGAGCACACGTTGGCCATGGCATCTGGAATGTTGCCACATCCCGTTTCAGGAAATTTTCAAATGACACAAATATCTTCCATAAATCTTCAAGTTGAACATTTTCGTGAACCAATTGGCATTGGCATCGCGGAACCCCGTTTATCGTGGAAAATAGAAACAATAGCCCAAAACTGGTTCCAATCTGCCTATGAACTCGAAGCATATGACGAAAGCGGCAAGTTAAAGAATCAAAGTGGACGAATAGAGTCTGACCAATCAGTTCTGGTTGCCTGGCCATTCCCGCCGCTCGCCTCGCGTAAACGACTATACATTTGCGTCCGTGTGTGGGGAAAAGATGGCAGCATCTCAGATTGGAGTGAACCTGTTGCCATTGAAACAGGCTTGCTCTCTGCTTCCGATTGGAGTGCCCGCTTCATTTCCCCGGACTGGCAAGAGGATACAACCAAGTCTAATCCCTCTCCGTATCTGCGCCGCGAGTTCGACCTTCGTGCAGACATCAAGTCTGCGCGGTTGTATATCACTGCATTGGGTTTGTATGAAGCGGAGATCAACGGTCAGGTTGTCGGCGATCTTGTCTTTTCGCCCGGCTGGACGGTGTACGATGAACGTCTGCGATATCAAACCTTTGATGTCGCCACGATGTTGAAAGAAGGAAAAAATGCCATCGGCGCAATTCTTGGCGACGGTTGGTTCCGCGGGCGCCTTGGCTTTGCGGGCGGACAGCGCAATATTTATGGCGAACGACTTGCCTTGCTTGCGCAATTGGAAGTTCAGTACACTGACGGTACCAGCGAACGCATTGTCACAGATGACTCGCAAGCATGGCGCGCATCGACAGGTCCCATTTTAATGAATAGCATCTACGACGGCGAAACCTATGATGCGCGTCTCGAACATTCAGGGTGGACTCTGCCTGGGTTTGATGATTCAGGCTGGAGCGGAGCTCGAACCGTGGACTGGGATTTGAAAACACTCGAAGCACCGTTGAATCCTCCTGTTCGCCGCATCGAAACTGTAGCGCCGATTTCCATCACAAAATCCCCGTCTGGCAAAACGCTTGTGGATTTTGGGCAGAATCTGGTTGGCAGATTATCTATCAAAATAAAAGGCTCTGCCGGGCAGACGATTACCCTGCGTCATGCAGAAGTGTTGGAAGACGGCGAACTGGGCACACGTCCGCTGCGTTTTGCAAAGGCAACCGACCAGTACACGCTGCGAGGAGACGAGTCTGAAACCTGGGAGCCGCGCTTCACTTTCCACGGTTTCCGCTATGTGGAAGTGAATGACTGGCCTGGTGAATTGAATCTCGATGACTTGAGCGCTGTTGTACTGCATTCTGATATGGAGCGCACAGGCTGGTTTGAATGTTCTGATGAATTGCTCAATCAACTTCACCAGAATATCGTCTGGGGCATGCGTGGAAATTTTTTGGATGTGCCCACCGATTGCCCACAGCGTGATGAACGGCTGGGCTGGACGGGCGACTTACAGGTGTTTTCGCCCACCGCTTCCTATTTATATGATGTGAGTGGCTTTCTTCAATCGTGGTTGAAAGACCTGGCAGTGGAACAGCGCAAATTTAATGGGAGTGTGCCCCCTGTTATTCCGAATGTTTTGGGCAGTGCCTTTGGTGCAGGGGCAGCCTGGGCAGATGCGGCAACGGTTGTGCCGTGGGTTTTGTACCAACGCTTTGGAGATACCCAAATCCTTGCAGACCAGTTTGAGAGCATGTGCGCATGGGTAGACCATATCGCTTCGGCAGCAGGAAAGAGCCGCCTCTGGGACAAAAGTTTTCAATTTGGTGATTGGCTCGACCCCACCGCCCCACCCGATAAACCCGCGCAAGCACGCACCGATAAAGCCATTGTAGCCAGCGCCTACTTTGTTCATTCTGCAAACCTCCTTGTGAAAGCAATCAAAGTATTAGGACGAGTTGATGAACAGGAGAAATATCAAACGATAGCGGCGGAAGCACAGGCGGCATTTGCGCGGGAATATATTACCCCTTCTGGACGTTTGATGAGTGATGCCGAAACCGCATACGCCCTCGCCCTGGTCTTTGATCTGCTTCCCACTGCCGAGCAACGCAATCACGCTGGCAATCGCCTGGATGAACTCGTGCGGGAAAGCGGCTACCATATCCGCACCGGCTTTGTGGGCACTCCTTTGATCTGCGATGCGCTTTGCAGCACAGGGCACTATCGGACTGCGTATCGACTATTGATGCAGCAGGAATGTCCTTCATGGCTGTATCCAGTAACGATGGGAGCAACTACAGTATGGGAACGCTGGGACTCGATGTTGCCCGATGGCTCAATCAACCCAGGCGAAATGACTTCCTTCAATCACTATGCTCTCGGAGCGGTGGCAGATTGGATGCACCGGACCATAGGCGGTCTGACTCCGACCGAACCTGGTTACCACCGCATGGACATTCGTCCACGCCCGGGCGGTGGACTCACGCATGCTCACGCTCGACATGTCACTCCTTATGGCGTGGCAGAATCCTCATGGAAAATCGAAGACGAAAAATTCCATTTGGATACAACCATTCCACCAAACACAACAGCGCTGGTGTTCCTGCCAGGAGCAGATGATCCCATTGAAATTGGGTCTGGCACGTGGAATTGGACAATTCCCTACCATGATCCAGACGCGCGCGGACCATATAACGTAGATGATTTGGTGGGCGACATCTTAAGTGATAAGCGCGCTAGTAAGGCTGTTATTGATGCTTTTATACGAGCGGGAACGCCAGAATTCCTGCGTGGCGTTATCTTTAACGAGCGTAGTTTGCCGCTTCGCCAGTCTCTTCACATGTTTCCCAACTATGATGAGATGGTGAAATTGATGAATGACGCTTTGACAAATCTATAACAGGTTCAAAGATGATTACAAAAACAATTCAACTCTATAAAGACAGACCAGACGTAACCTTAACCACTTACACCTGGTCTGATTCATCAATCTTGCTAAACGGCAGGAAACGCCCTGCCATTCTAATTTGTCCTGGTGGGGCTTATCTGGACTGTTCTGATCGGGAAGCAGAACCTATGGCATTGCGCTTTGCCGCAATGGGATATCATGCCTTTGTTCTGCGGTACTCAACTTATAGTGATGGCGCGCCGGGCTTTTTGCCTCTCACCAGAGACACCCGCAACCTGCCTGTAAACCCGAAGAGTGTGCATCCTGCGCCAATGCGGGATATTGGCAAAGCATTCTTAATCATTCGCGAAAATGCGGATGAATGGCTTGTTGATACCGAGAAAATTGCTCTTTGCGGTTTTTCTGCAGGCGCACACAACTGTGCCATGTATTCGGTCTACTGGCAGAATCCAGTGATCTATGAACATTTCGGGGCAGAGCCTTCGGCTTTCAAGCCGGCTGCTGCAATTTTAGGGTATGGCATCTATGACTATCACCTGATGTTTGGAGAAATCACCGATCCCTTTGCTCAATCGATGTCGGAGGCTGCCAGCATTGCTTTTTTCGGCACAAAGTCGCCAACAAAGGAGATGCTTGATGCAGCCAGTCCTGCGTTGCTTATATCAAAGAACACGCCGCCCACTTTTCTCTGGACAACCGCGTCAGATGAATTAGTGCCCGCAGAAAATACAACCCGAATGGCAAATGCACTGGCGCAGGCAGGCATTCCTTTTGAGGTCCACATCTTTGAAGAAGGGCAGCATGGTTTGAGTCTCGCTGATCAATCTTCATCAGGTTCCCAATTAGAGATTAATACCGATGCAGAAAAGTGGATGGGGCTTGCTGATGCCTGGCTCAAGAAACGTTTCGCCCTGCCATTACCAGCAAAACCAGCCTGGCTTATGGCTATTGAAGAAAATAAGAGCGAAGGTAGTTAGAAATGGAAAGCCTATGAACACCGATATTCAATCCATTATCAATCAAATGACCCTCGAAGAAAAAGCGGCTCTCTGTATTGGAGCTAGCGCATGGACAACTACTCCTATCGAACGCCTCGGCATCCCTGAGATGATCGTTTCAGATGGTCCGCATGGTGTTCGACGTGTGCCAGACATTCACTCGATGGGGGAAAAAAGTCTGTCCGCCACCTGCTTCCCGACGGCATCCTGCCTCGCCTCCACCTGGGACGTAGACTTGATTCGGCAAATGGGCATTGCCCTCGCCGAAGAATGTATCGCCCTAAACGTGGATGTGTTGCTGGGTCCGGGTGTCAATATGAAGCGCTCCCCTCTGGGGGGTAGGAATTTTGAATACTTCTCTGAAGACCCTTACCTCGCAGGCGAATTAGCGGCGAACTTTATCAATGGCGTGCAATCCAAAGGCGTGGGCACATCGCTCAAACACTACGCCGCCAACAATCAGGAATTCCAACGCTTCAGCATCAGCGCCGAAGTGGACGAACGCACCCTGCGTGAGATCTACCTGCCCGCTTTTGAAAAAGCCGTCAAGCAAGCCCAACCGTGGACGGTGATGTGCTCGTACAACAAGGTCAATGGCACTTTCGCTTCTGAACATCGCGAGCTATTAACAGAGATCCTCAAAAATGAATGGGGTTTTGAAGGGTTAGTCGTCTCCGACTGGGGCGCAGTTCGTAATCGCGTTGCCGCACTCAAAGCTGGGTTGGATTGGGAAATGCCCGGTCCGCAAGACCGCCGCGTAAAAGCCGTTGTCGATGCAGTTCATTCCGGTGAATTGGATGAAGCGATTCTGAAAGAATCCGTCCGCCGCATTTTACGCATTGTCTTCAAAGCGAAGGAGACACCCAAAACCGGTTCGTTCGATATAGATGCTCACCATGAACTAGCGCGCCAGATCGCATCCGAAGGCATGGTGCTATTGAAGAATGATGGCACCCTTCCTCTCAAGGTGCAACAACATATCGCAGTGATTGGGCGTTCCGCAGAACATGCTCACTTCCAGGGCGGTGGCAGTTCACACATCAACACCACCAAAGTTGCCATGCCATTCAAGGAATTGCAGGCATGCAACGAAAATGCTGAACTGACATATACCGAAGGCTATCCAACAGACGATTCCTTCCAACAAGATATGATCGATCAAGCCGTCACACTTGCTCAATCGGCCGATGTGGTACTGCTTTATATTGCTCTTCCTTCTTTTAAAGAGTCTGAAGGCTATGACCGCCAGGATCTTGACTTGACCGAACAGCAAATTGCGCTCATCAAGGCGGTTGCCAACGTTCAACCCAAGACCGTTGTGGTGCTCAACAATGGTGCGCCAGTAGCAATGAGCGAATGGATCGATTCTGTCTCCGCTGTGCTCGAAGGCTGGATGATGGGTCAGGCAGGCGGCGCGGCATTAGCCGATATTCTCTTTGGGCGCGTCAATCCCAGCGGCAAACTAGGCGAGACCTTCCCGCTTAAATTGGCAGATACACCCTCGTATACAAACTTCCCCGGTGGGGCAGGCAAAGTTCATTATGGCGAAGGCATGTACATTGGCTACCGCCATTACAATGCCAAGCAAGTGCCAGTCTTATTTCCGTTCGGTTATGGCTTGAGTTACACCATGTTCGAATACAGCAACCCGAAGGTTTCAACGCGGAATTTCAAAGATGTTGATGGCCTCATTGTCACGGTGGATGTCACCAACACGGGCAAACTCGCGGGCAAGGAAACTGTCCAGGTTTACATCCACGATCAAAAGTCCGGTTTGAAGCGCCCAGAGAAGGAGCTCAAGGGCTTTGCCAAAGTGGATCTCCAACCAGGTGAGACCAAGTCCGTTTCCATCCAATTGGATTTCCGCTCCTTTGCATACTATCACCCAAAATACAAACAGTGGATCACCGAAGACGGCGATTTTGATTTGCTCATTGGCGCATCCTCCGCTGATATTCGCTGTCGTCTGACTGTAACGCTCCAATCGACCTTGAACCTGCCCTGCGTTCTAGATAAAGAATCCACAATGCGAGAGTGGCTGGCTGATCCGCGAGGCAATGCTGTTTTTGGTCCGCTTTATCCCCAGTTCGAAGCCGCGGCGCGCAAAGACTTTGGAAGTGGCGGAGAAGACCGCTATGCCAGTGAAAGCTCAATGGGCATGGACATTATGGATATGTTCAATGATATGCCGCTCGTAAGTGGTTTGCTGTTCCAAAAAGATGCGTGGTCTGTGCATCCTGAAGATATGGTGAATGAGTTGTTACAACAAGCGCATGGCATGAAATAGTGTTTTGGAGATGAATGAAGCAAAGTAACTATCTTGCCATTGATCTTGGCGCCGAAAGCGGACGCACCATCGTCGGTGCGTTGGATGGCAATCACCTCAGCCTCACTGAAACGCATCGATTCCCCAACAGACCTGTGCGGCTGAATGACGGCTTGCATTGGGATATGCTGCGTCTCTGGTCAGACATCAAGAATGGCATCAGAAAATCGAAACCGTTCGACAGCATCGGGCTAGATACATGGGCTGTGGATTTTGCGCTGCTCGATAAAAATGGCTCCCTGCTTGGCAACCCGTTCCATTACCGAGACGCCCGTACCGATGGCATGTTGGATGAAGCCTTCAAGGTCATGCCGCGTGCAGAGATCTTTGCCAACAGCGGCATTCAGTTCATGCAGCTCAACACACTGTATCAGCTGATCGCTGCTGTCAGAAGCAACTCATCCGTGTTCGATGTGGCAAAGACCTTCGTCACTATTCCCGATCTCTTCAATTTCTGGCTGACAGGCGAACTGACCAACGAATTCACCAATGCGACCACGACTCAATGCTTTGACCCGCGCACGCGGACCTGGTCTACAAAAATTTTGGATGCCTTCGGAATCCCCTCGCATCTTTTCAAGCCGACAACTGATTCTGGAACCCAGATCGGGACTCTACTCCCCAACCTCGCCGAAGAGACAGGTGCGGGTGCTGTCCCTGTGATTTTGCCAGCCTGTCACGATACGGGATCGGCAGTGGTGGCTGTCCCTGCAAAGAATGAGGATTTCGTCTGGCTCAGTTCAGGGACATGGTCAATTATGGGTGCGGAAGTGCGCGAGCCGTGTTTGACGGAGAAGGCGCTCGAATACAACTTTACCAATGAAGGCGGAGTCAACGGCACGTGGCGACTCTCCAAAAACATCATGGGACTTTGGCTGGTGCAGGAATGCCGCCGTGAGTGGAGTCGTCAGGGGGAGGAAATATCTTTCGACGCATTGACCCAGCTTGCGGCTGAGTCTGAGGCGTTTCTTTCGGTCATTGATCCTGATGATGGATTGTTTCTGGCTCCAGGCGATATGCCGTCCCGTATCCAAAAATATTGCGTGGATACGAATCAACGCGTGCCGCAAACAAAAGGACAGATTATCCGCGTGGTGTTGGAAAGCATTGCACTGAAATATCGACTCGTATTGGAAAGATTGGAAGAACTGAGCGGCAAACATCTTGAGCCGCTTCACATCATCGGCGGCGGAACAAGGAATAAATTACTCAATCAATTCACTGCGGATTCCACTGGGCGTACCGTTATCACTGGACCCGTGGAAGCGACCGCAATCGGAAATATTCTTATGCAGGCAATTGGAATGAAACATATAAGTTCATTGGCAGAAGCTCGTGAGGTTGTGCGCATTTCGTTCGAGCCTGAAATTTTTGAGCCCAGACTTAATTCCGCTTGGGATGAAGCATATACTCGTTTGAAGAAAGTGGTGAAATAATGTTACAAGAATCGTATCCTGAATTAAACGATTTATTGGAAATGATGGGCGAAGCGGGGCATCATCTCGCTGACATCGAAGCAAGCGAAGGCGCGGCAGGAAATATTTCCGTCTGTCTGCGTTGGCAAGTGGATCCGCGCAATATCTTCCCGGTTGAAGACGAAATCAAATTACCGCAGGCTGTGCCAGAACTGGCGGGCGCGACGTTTCTTGTGACGGGTTCCGGTCGTCGTCTGCGCGAAATCATTGACGACCCAACGGCCAACATCGCCTGCATTGTTGTAAATGCGGGGGGAGAAACGGGCAAACTGTTTACATCGCACCATCGCCGATTTGAGCGCGTGACGAGCGAGTTCAATTCACATCTCGCTGTGCATTACGACCAAATGATTGCGAACGAGCTGAACTTTCATGCGATCATTCATGCGCAGCCCATGCATCTAACATACCTCAGCCATATCCC
>Ga0138256_10005009_pt1 | contig 14041 bp, 4 predicted proteins | sample KNB2016incub_MG_FD_105486 | JGI IMG/M metagenome (GOLD analysis project Ga0138256, IMG submission 105486) | Active sludge microbial communities from wastewater in Klosterneuburg, Austria - KNB2014incub_MG | ecosystem: Engineered > WWTP > Activated sludge > Unclassified | place: Austria...
AACGATTTAAAACCGAATTAAATCTATCAAAATTTTTGTTCAATCCAGGTATAGATTCCAAACAAATACTAAGACAATCTAAACCCAGTTTTAGCCGAATTATCTTCTTTTAATTGTAGTCCACGTGGTGAACATAGGATTCGTGGAAAAATTTCCATTGAATAAATATTTATTTGATTATAGGAATTAGTGTCAACAGGTTACTTCCTCCGATTATTTACATTAACTGCTGTAACTTTTATAAATCTTAATACACCTAATTAAGTTACTTTACTCAGAATAAGCATTCCCCTACTCTGTTCTGAACACACCGATGGTCATACTCTATAAGAGATACTATACTAAACATATGGTATCCTATTGATATATATTTATTTTCTGCCGAAAATTAATAAAAGATCAATATATTATTTGGCGAATTTATTATATTTAGTACACCAATCTATATAGAATATGCCCGAAAAAATCAAGATTCAAGGCAATCTCTTGCCTGCAGAATCCCCTGAGATCATACCCCTGGTCAGCGATCACAACAATATTGCTGCTACCTACCGTATAGATCCTATTCGAAGCCGGGCAGATATAGTGGACCTCGATGCCGATGAGGATGATATCCTCGCTTTGGAATTTGACGACGGGGGCGAATGGATTGGTCACGTATCAGATATCCACGAAATTTTCGGCGAACATATTGAGATCAGAAGCCGCGGTGGTAATGAATTATTCCCAATGAGTCTGAGACCTGCTACCGGTGATCGAGGTCTGGTGGACATTGGAGTCAAACTGATCAATCTGATCAAAGGAAAAGTAGAGAAAAAAATAACTGAAGCAGCAGCCCGTAAAATCGTAGAGAAAGCGGATAAATACAGAGTAGGTACTCCTGGCCTTTTCCAGGTCAGGGAAAACGGTAGCCTGGTCGATACAAAATTAGCGGAGATACCTGGAAAGTACCTTTTGTTTCTTCATGGTACGTTTAGCAATTTCGATGGATCTTTCGGTGACTTATTTGGTGGATCACAGCAAGACATTCTCACTGCCTTTAAATCCGAATACCAAACGAGAATGATTGCTTTGGAACATCATACCCTCGGTGTCAGCCCGTTTAAGAATGCAATTGATCTTTTAAATGCCTTACCCATCGGGATAAATCTGGATATTATTTCCCATTCGAGGGGGGGTATTATTGCCGACATTCTTGCTTCCTGCAGCGGACAATCTGTGGTCTATCCCAAAGAATTAATCCAAACCACTGGAAGAAAAGATCCGGAATTAGCTTCCTTTCTGGAAGAAATAAACAAACTGGCTAAATCCAAAAAAATAAAAGTAGAAAAAGTAATACGTATTGCCTGCCCGGCAAGGGGCACCTTGCTGTTGGCAGAACGTTTGGATTATTTTCTCAATGCTTTATTAAGGGCAATAGGACATCATGTCGGTGGAAAACTGAATGGAGTTTATCAATATATAAAAGGGTTTATTACTGATGTGATCAAGGCGCGAATGAATGCGGATATCATGCCCGGTTTATTGGCCATGGTTCCTGAATCGTTGCCTCAAAACATCCTTAACCGTACCGATATTTCATTGACCAGCCAATTGGTAGTCATTGAAGGCAATGCCGAACTGGGCAAAAACCTCTGGCATTCCCTAAAAGTCATACTGACCAATTTATACTATTGGGAAGCCAATGATTTTGTAGTCAATACAAGCAGCATGCGGGCAGGTCCCTTGCGCAATACGGGTGTTCATGTCTATCTCTCTGAAGATGGTAAAACTTCCCATTTTAATTACTTCAGCAATGCGAACACCCGGCAAGCCATTGCCAGTGCAGTGACTACCCCGGTTGGTAAACCAATACTGGACTTTGAATTTGTTCCATACAGCCAGGGGGAACGGGGAGTGGTTGCCGACCTATTTGTTAAACTTAAAAAAATATCCAGAACCAGCATTAAAGGCGATAAATCTATCGTCATCGTCATTCCCGGTATCATGGGTACCCATCTTAGTTATAAACAAAATACCATCTGGGCTGATTTGGGAGAGATAGGGAAAGGCAGGATGGTTACTGATCTGAATTCTGCTATTACGGATATTGATCATACAGAGATTATAGGCAATTATTATGAAAATTTAATTGTAGATCTGGAGAATTCGAATTATGAAGTGCGCACCCTGGGGTACGATTGGAGATTATCCCTGAGCAAAGCAGCCGGTGAATTAAATCAATTGATAAAAGAATTATCAACAAAAAAACAAGAGATCGCAATTATAGCCCATTCTATGGGAGGGTTGGTTGTACGCGAGATGATGCGTCTCCATCCCACACCCTGGTCCAGGTACATCAAACAACAAGGTTCTAAAGTGGTTCTTTTGGGTACTCCCTGGAAAGGTTCACACCTGATCATGCAGGTATTTACGGGGCACCACAAAAAAGTCAGGCAGATCAATCTGCTCGATACCCGTCATGACAAAGAAGAATTAATCAACGTATTTAACAATTACCCGGGTATCTATGAATTATTGCCAATCAATGGTGAAGAATTTGAAACGGAAGACTTCTGGAATGGTATTAATGATGGTCTTAAAAATGACAAAATAATTGTACCCCCATTACGAAAACATTTTGCCGCCTACAAAACCAGTATAGAAAATTTTAAACCCGATCTGACTAATGTATTTTATATTGCAGGTAAAGATGATGAAACACCGGATCGATGGGCTATTAAATCCTCCTTATTCGGACCAAAGCTAAAATATTATGGTACACCGGAAGGCGATGGCGCTGTGACCTGGGATCTGGGTATTCCGAAAGACCTGAAGGAGGGGAATTTATATTTTGCTTATGATACCATCCACGGAGAATTGGCTAATGATGAACGTTTGTTACCGGGTATAAAAGAAATCCTCGAAAAGGGCAAAACAGAAAAACTGGATGACAAGCCTCCTATCATTCCCTTAAGTAATCGTTCATTTGTAAATCGCAATGATGCCTCTGAGTTGGTCCATAGCAAACCCTTAGAAGATACTCCGGTTTCTAATAATGCTGAAGACATATATTATGCGATCACCGATCTAAAACCACCACACAAAAAATCCCCCAGAGCGAAAAAACAAAAATTAATTGTCTCCGTCGTCCATGGTGATCTCCTGGCCGCTCAGTATCCGGTTGCAGTAGGCCATTTTAAACAGGACGGAATCACCAATGCTGAAGCGGCCATCAATAATTATTTCCAGGGCAAATTGGCTGAAAGGGTCAGGGTGATGAACTATCCGGGTGATATTGGGGATAGCTTAATCCTATTTGATCCAACGAATGACCCCAAAGGAGTTTTAATACTTGGCCTCGGTGAAATCAATAGTCTTACCCCATATCATTTACGTAAATCCGTGGAAGCGGGAATTATAAATTATGCGATGCATTTCAGGGACAACGCCCAATTTATTAATACGAGTTACGGAAGGGCTGTAAATGATACAGATGGCACTGGCAGCAGCAGATATGATACCCGCATCAGTTGTTTGTGTATAGGTACGGGTTACGGCGGATTATCTATGGAAGAATCCATGAATGCCATATTGACTGGTATCACCCAGGCCAATGAATATATAAGGGATATCAGCAGCCTTAAATGCATTGAAGAAGTAGAATTTATTGAACTCTTCGAGCATATAGCACAAAATGCATATTATCAGTTGGCCAGACTGGAAAATAGTGAAACAAGGCACCTGAATTTTGAGTTGATTAAAAATCTCGAAATCCGAACCGGTTCGAGACGAAAATTTCAATTTGCCACGGAGACGATGTGGTGGCATGAATTCACTACCCGGTTGGAAAAAAAGGATAAAGAAAAAAAGATTCCATATATCCAATTTACTTCGGCTTCCGGCATAGCCCGGGTAGAGCAGGAAAATATATTTACTTCACAAAAAGTGATTAACGCTCTTTTGGAGCAAATGGCTAATGAAAAAGTCTGGCATCCTGAATATTCAAAAACTTTATTCGAAATATTGGTACCCAATGCATTTAAAGATATTATCCGGCATCAAAACAATGTATTGTGGAAATTGGATGTCAATACGGCTGCTTATCCCTGGGAATTATTTCACGATTACAATTTTGATGTTTTGCCGACTTTTGTCCGGGCAGGACTGATCCGCCAATTGTATACAGAAGAATCCCGACAAAGGCCTAAAACGATTTATTCAGATACCGCTTTGGTAATTGCTGATCCGATCTATACCACACCTGGATATTTCCCTTTGCCCTTTGCTGCAGCTGAAGGCTATCAGGTCAGTAAAATTTTAAAAGACCACAAAATAGAGACTGCCACTCTAGTCAACAAATCCGGTCTGGAGATCATCAACCATCTGTATAATAAAGAATACCGCATTCTTCACATTGCGGGCCATGGTATAATAGATGACGACCCCAATGAAACCGGGATTGTGCTCGATAACGATATGTTTATCACTCCGGCTATGTTGGACAATTTCAGCAAGCTGCCTGAGTTTGTATTTATCAATTGTTGTTATTCAGGCACTATAGATCCCACCAAAGAAGCACTTTACCAGCAACGGTATAAATTTGCCGCCAATATCGGAACCCAGCTTATACGTATAGGTGTCAGTGCAGTAGTTGTAGCAGGTTGGCCTGTGAATGATGCAGCGGCAGGACTATTTGCCCAGGTGCTATACGAAAATTTATTGGATGGGGCCACTTTTGGTGATGCAGTAAAACTTGCACGTCAAGCCTGTTATCATCATTCAGGATCCAGCAATAATACCTGGGGCGCTTATCAATGTTATGGCGACCAATGGTATAAGTTGTCCACCAGAAAAAAACAAACAGGAACCGAAATCAAATATTTTACTCTTGAACAGGTTTTAGCTGATCTGTATAATCTCGAATCCGACACAGCCTCAAAACCAGGCAAACAACCTGATGTGAAAAAACTGGAAACTGAACTGGCCGATATTATATCCCGTGCTCAGAAAGTCAATTTATATACAGCACCAGTGATCGAACAACAAGCCCGGATATTGGGACTAATAAATAAACTGGATGAAGCCATCGATCGATATGGTTCTCTTCGTCAATTGGAAGATGCAAATTACACCGTAAAAGCCCTGGAACAGTTTTGTAACCTTCGCATTAAAAACCTCGCTAATAATATTTTGGCATCTAAAAAATCTAATAAAACAGCTATTACAGATAAAAGCATAATCGAAAAGACAAAAGCAGAACTAAATTCTCTTCAACATGATTTCCAAAATCTCTTACTGATCGGTGAGACACCTGAAAGACTCAGCATTTTGGGTAGTGCATTTAAACGAATGGCTTTGATCATGTATGAACTTGATATTCCCATCAACGAAAAAAAACCATTGGTTCAAAATTTATTCAAATCTGCTGCGGCTAGCTACTTAAAAGCCTATGAACTGATACCCGAAGAAAAGTTGCAGAAAAGTATATATTCCATATCTAATTTCCTGGTTCTAAATAGCGTCTCAGGGGTTTTAACTGTTAGTATAAAAAACAAAAAAATAAACATAACCGCACTGATTGAAAAAGTAGCAGGACCGCTTTCAGTAACCAGGAGTCGCCATGCGGATTTTTGGGAAGATATCAGTTCCGTGAATTTAATGGAAGCTCAATTATTTTATTCTGATATTAAGGAAATAATGCCGCTGTGTAAAAAGATATTAAAAAATTATAAGGCTATTTGGAAGGTGTCCGGTACTAAAAAACATTTGGAGACGGAGATCGAACAGATAGCAATTTTTAATAAAATTGTGGAAGTTCATACAAACACAAAATGGATGGAAGAGATGAGGAAGGGCCTTGAGTATCTGGTGAAGGGGTTTGAGGAGATGAAGTGAGGGCAATCAGTTTAATTAATACACAGGACGGAGTCCTTTATCAACATTTAATGACATGGTATATAAATCAATGGTAATCAATGACTTAAATAAATATAAATTTATAAATAATAGTAGATACAGTCAAAAAAATCATCTCGTAAAGTATAAACTTTTAGGATATTTTCCAGTAACTTCACGGTGTCGACAACGACAAGGGAAAGTCTTCTTTTTTAATACCTTTTAAAGAAACTTTAAGAAGACATAGTCCGCGCGAGATCTGATATATAAAGAAGGTCAAAACTTTTTATGTTTGTCACATTGCAACTGCCATTGTTTGACAGTCGGTATCTGAATCCGAAACCCAACCGATTCGAAAAACCCAGTTGGAACGATGCTAATATCCAGGGACATATACGATATTTTGGTCAAATCCTGGAGAACGAAGATGAATTTCTGGGACCCTGGGATGGAGAAAAAAAATATTGCAATGCAAAAAATGTTTTCGGCTTTAGAGGATCCGGAACTGAAAATTTCCATAAAAAACTTTATCTCCCGGAATTTACCTCGCGTATCTTTTTTAGGAGATTTCAATCAGATGGATACTGTCAGGGCAGGTTTGAAATAGGATTCAATGACCGCTTTGAACACACGAAATCTTTTCTGGAACTGAATCCAGCGGACAGAATGCAACATATTTTAGATCACCTGAAACAATACCTCGAATGCATTATACAGATTAAAATCGGAACGTATTATTCGCCAGAAAGCCCTTTAATCGAGGCTTTAAAGGAACTTCCTAAAGCCTATTACTGGGGCACTACGAATACAGCCAGAAGTTTTAAACACGAGCAAATCGGCGATTCGATAATTGCCCAGGAGCCCATTCTGCTGGTTCAGTTTAATCGTTCTGAAATTTCCATCGACCCGGATGTTGTTGTACAAATAAAAGATGCAGAATTACAAAAACAAGGATTATCTCTGTTTTATCACCGATTAACACTTCAAAGAGAGAAAACCAGGCGCTATATAAAAACTTTTTTGATTGGGACGTTGAATGAAAAAGACGAAATACCGGTTTCAAAAAGTGGATTTAAGAAATACAATAAAACTATTCTTAACCTGCGGACCAATATTTTACGCAGTCATATTGAACTCATCACTTTTCAGAAAACCTGGGCTTTCCTCCAGGAAGTACGGAATGAAAAACTCATTGCAGAAGTATTGATTCAAAATCGCGTGAAAAATTATTTTCACAAAGTCATACTCAATCTGATTAAAATTAAAGAAAACGCTCAACATAAACAGGAGATTATTGGATTGAATTTAAATGGAATTCAGGACCAAAAAGTATTTAATCCATTATACGATTTACATTCATCTGTTGAACATGCTATTCAATGGTTTAAAACCCTGGCTCCCACCGAACAGCACAAAAACATGGCCAGCGTGCTTGAAACTGAATTTAATAAACTCAAAACAACAAAAGCCTATCGCAAACCAATTATCTATTTCTCTTATGCCTGGGCGGACAAAGACGATGAGGATATCAACCGGGAAACTTATGTCAGGCTGTTGTTTGATTCCCTCGAAAAAGAAGGATACGATGTCAGAATGGATAAAGACCATTTAAAGTATGGAGAATTCATTTCCAGGTTTATGGACGATATAGGAAATGGGGATTTGATCGTAGTAGGACTTAGTTCAAAATACCTCAAATCTGAATTTTGTATGTGGGAATTGTTGAAAATTTATCGGAAGAACAAATCAGAAGATGAAAGCTTCAAATCGAGGATCTTATTGACTCATGTAGAAGATATGAATCTTGGGTCATTGGAGTATATAGATGAATATCATAAATACTGGAAATCAAAAAGCGAAGAAGTTGTGGGGCAAAATGCCAAAAATCCGGATAACCTGGAAGCAATCCATGACATTTATGAAAAAAGAATGGAAATATACAATACCAGTAAAAAATTGATTTCAACCCTGCAAGATATAAAGGCTGTCGATCTAAAATCCTGGAGCGATGAGAAGTTTCAGGAAATTAAAAAAATAATGGATGAAAAACTTAATGCTATAATTGAATAAATAGGGTAATTCGGGAGTAAGCGCGATTTCGAGGGTTACCAAATTTTATTTTGAGATTATAGAGGATCCGTCTATTCTTTTTAAAGTTGCCAGAGTAAAATCTGTTTATTTTAGAGTATTCTCCAGTTAAAATCTATGTTAATATGTGAATAACCTGGTGGATAAGCTTAGTTATTCATACCATGCTCAAAGGAGATGATTTTTTTACTAATTAAGACGCTTTCGTTTTAATTTTTTGATGTTGGATTCGATCCATAATCCGACAAATATTTGCCGTATGGATGCCAAAAAATATCCACACCGCTTCATTTGCTTCTGTTCGAGCCAATACCCTCCTTAACCCATAGTGATTTTTTTCAGTACCAAAGCTGCCTTCCATTCTTGTTGATCGATCTTTTGAGAGAATTTCCTGCATTTGGCTTCTTTGAGGTTCATTAGGTCCAGCTTTGCCTTTGCGGACGAAAGAAGTGTAAATGTTTTCTTTATTGCAATAGGATCTGTTTTTATTGGTTGGGATTTGGTTTTACCGCTATCCGTTTTCAGGAATTGAGAGGATCCGTTATTATTTGGTTTTTCGTTCATTCCTTTATCAAATAATGCGAAAAGATAATGGGAAAAGATTAGCTAAAACGAACTCCTGAGATGGTTGCACTTCCTTACATTTTGATGATGTTCTTACTTGTTTCATCATTTATGTATTAAAGCAGTTTCCCCGAGGTTCAAAACTAAATAAATGTAAAGCCTTCCATTACCGGGAATGGATTTCAATCTTTACATCTCATTTTTAAATTATCCTTCTTGGCAACTGAAGATAAATAATTATTTAAATAATGCTATATTATTATCTAAAATTATTTCGGTTTATTAATATTTTAAAGTTTCAGCACTCAGTATTGCGAGATTAATAAATGCTTTTCTACTTTTTATTATTGGGTAATATTTTTTGAACAGCCTTATTAGTTCTATTGATGTCATCCGCCAGATAGATACTGAGGTAATTGGGAGTATAATCGCCTGTCCTTATTGAAAATGATATATTAAGTTGTTCTAACAGTAACTTCTGCAGTGCCTGTGCTCGGGACAAATCTGATTTATTACACCTGATTTCATTTGCACCGGAGAGATCTTTTTCTTTACTGTTATTCCCGGCCTTCCTGGCCAGAAAAGCCTTATTGCGGTTTAGTTCTTCATAAATTGCATCCAGTTGCAGCAACTGCCTGGAGGTTTTGTTTCCTACTGTAAATATTTCGACTCTGGTCAGTGGTGTTTGTTTTTTAGATGGTAAAACTACAGTTGTTTTTATATTCTCTTTATAAATCATTTTATTGATTTTCAAATCGCTATTCAATGACAGGGAAACAGGAGTTCCCAGATTAATTTTACTTTTCGTGAATACCGAATCTTTAAAATAATAGTTTCCAACTTCGATATATTCAACTTTAAAACCGAATGAGTCAGTCGATATCAGGTGAATAGAGTCTTTTTCTATAACATTCTCAAATCCTTCCAATAGCTTGTTTTTCAGTTTATCTTGAAGTTGTTCATTTGTAATGGATTTAAACGGTCCTAACTCAAATATAGTATCGGCAAAATACTTTTCAATCGGATTCATTAACCGATCATAAACGTCTTTATTGGATGATAAATCAATTGACTTTTGGGAATCATAAAATTTTATTTCCTGGTAGACTAGGGGCAGTCTAAATTCCAATTCTGCTTTTATCCTGTTTAAAATTGTTTGCCGGATTTGGGCTATGCTTTCTGATTTATCCTCATCCAGGTTTTCAGCATAGATCTGTTTATTTAATTCAAGGATGGAACTAATATTATTGGTATCATTTAAATAATAAAAAGATTGAAGGTCTTTGATATTCAGTGTTTTTCTAAATGAGTCAGTTACATCTTCAAAAGAGACTTCATTGATGTTGGTTGTTTTGTTTTTAGCTACGACCAGATAAATCAAGGTAGCCAGAATTCCCAATCCTAAAAGACCAACCCATTTAAAATACCTATCATTGGTTTTTTTTGCCATAGGTATAGCTGCCTTTATTTCTTCTTTATCCGGTGATATAGATTTGATTGCCCTTCGCACGTATTCACTCCTATTCTCCACCAATAATTTAGCTCCTTCCAGGTCGTGTGCTATTATTGCTGCAACCGTTTCAAAAGCATAACCCAATCCCTGCGGATCATCCGTCCCCTGCTCAATCACTGGCAAGGCTTCACCATAACTAAAGTAGGGGATATAAGGAAGCTTGGTGAGATCCAGGATTTTCCGGTGATCGATATTGATTTTATCATCCTGGGGATAATCCGGCACCCAGGTCGAATAAATGGGTTTGAGTCCCTGCTCAAATTTACTTAACCAATCTTGTTGTAGTTTAAATTCTGTTGAATCAAAACGAGTGGGTATAGGTAAAACTTTAAGAGAATATCGGTCATAGATGATTGATTTTTGTGCTTTGATAGCTCGTTGCGCAATTTCTAACGTGCCTTTAAAACCAAGATCGGTAGCGGTGAACAACATGACCAAAACATCCGGCATTTGTATAGAACATACTCCACTGCTGTCCGTCAGACCCGTCCGGCTATCAATTAATACAAAATCATAACGGCCGATCCAATACTCCCGGATTTCTTCTAAAAACGCCCCTCCCTTATGGTCATCATAAAAACTTCCGTAATCCATCTCGCGCACCCGTTTAATATAGGTATCGTCTTTGCGACCTGCGGTGAGTATGTCCACAGTGAAAGGTTTGTCGTTGTTGGTTGAATTTGTAATCTGCAAAGTGCTAATGAATTCATTCCATTTAATTTCATTTGGGGAAAAGTTGGCATTACTTTTTCTTTTTAACAAGAGATCAATGAGGCCTTCCTTTTTGTTTAATTCTGTTATCCGCGTTTCATTTCCCTGTTTAAAATAGTTTTCCAGGCCTGGAGCCTCCAGATCCCAATCTATCAATATTGTTTTTTTCCCCCAGAGCGCGAGCATAGCCCCAATATTAGCCATGGCCATGGACCGGCCGACACCACCTTTGTAGGAATAAAAAGTAATTACTTTCCCATTCATACCATTAAAAACCAGGTTTTGCCTGAATCAAGACAGCGGGTTTTAAATTGATATCAGCTTCTCTTAACCAGTTCACTTGTTCAAATTCAGGTATCCATTCCGGTGCAGCTTTTATCATCGTGGCTGTTTTTCTTGCATCCTGTTGAATCTTTTGTTGCATTTCTACATACAAAGTGGTGTTTTTAAAGCCTTCGCCGACAATATTAAACCGGGAATAGTCCAACAATTGAATTCGATCAATAAAATCAGGAAAAGCTTCCATGGGACCTTGTTTGACAAAAGGGAGTATTACAGCATGATCTTTTGCTAATAAATTCTTTTTTCTCAATTCATTCTGGCGGAAATACATAGCTTTGAATTCCTTGAGACACCATTCAGATCCAAAATAAGACGGAGACAAAATGGCAACCATACATCTTGATTTGGATAAAGCTGTCGCCAAATAATCCGGCCATTCCACGCCAGGAGGAATATCTATGGAATCAATAAAAATAGTGGGCTTTTTACCAATTGCTTCCTCCAATTGTTCCTCGAAATGAGGCCGGAATATAGTATTTAACCATTCCTCCCTAAGTCTGCCTCTTTTATAAGAAATGAATACATCAAAATCATACATACCCTGTGGGGTTTAAACTGATCTGTAGAGTATGTAAACACCAGGCAAAACGTTACCCGGCGTTTAATTGTTTTTTATAGCAGCATTAATCAGTTGTGAGTAGTGATCCATGACTAGCGAGAGTGGCATCCGACTTTCGGTCTTCGGACTTTCAGACTTTATAAGGCATAAACCTTCATCTCCCTCATCGTCCACGTCACCACAAAATCAAACGGCTGTCCTCTCCGTTCCCCGTGTATGATAGGTTCTGACTTAGTCAGTGTCAGACGCAAAAATTTTGCATTGACCGGATCAAAACGGATAGATGTAAATCCCCGCGTGCCTTTGGCATTGGTCAGGATTTTAGTCCATTGTTTTCCATCCAGGGATACCTCTACATCAAATTCACTGGGGCAGGTCTGAATCGGAGGAGGCGAACCAGGCCTGAAACCCCGGCTCATGGATTGGGATTTAAATTGAAACTGGGTGAGTTTTTGGGATTCCGGCAATTCTATCATATACCACATACCTGCTTCCTGGCTGGTTCCGCTCGTCCATCCTTCAAACGTAAACGCACCCATCGGAGATGCTGTACTCCCCTTGCGTATCTCTCCCGTATGACTTGCAGTGGCTTTCAGACCGGACGAGGGCTCTAAGGCTTTAGGTACAGTTGCCCACAAACTGTCAAAACTATACATCTTGGTTTGGTTGCTGGTTGCTTTCCGGATCCTGGTCACTTCCTCCACACTTACCGGAGACGACCCGTTTTCAAAATTGGATCGGATGAAAGAGGTCACCGAGGCGATCCATTCATCATTGTTGGATTTCATCGGAGCCATCATGATGCCGGTGTAGGATTCTTTTTGAATTGGACCCATCATACCATGAAGTAAGGTTTTGACTACATATTCCGGATGAGCCTGTACCCGGGGTGAACCGATAAGGGAAGGGGCGATTAATTTTCCGGGACCAGAAGGAGTGCCGTTGCCCAAAACCCCATGACAAGTGGCGCAAAGACTGCTGTATATTTCAGCACCCTTGTCTACCAAAGCTTTTTCTTCCGGGCTGAAATTGGGATTAGATCTTCCAAAAAATGAGTTGACTGTCTGGGGTTCTATGACTTGTTTGGCTACCAAATGAATACCGCCAGTGGTATCTGCTTTTTTAAATATTTTTTTCACCTTATCGACATGGCCTGGTATTTTTAATAGCCTGCCGGTCATCATGGCGCGCATTTTTACTTCAGCATCCGGATCGTCCATCAACGCCAGGTACTCTTTGTCAAAAGATTGGTCGCCTGCTTTATATAAAGATTCGCTCACCCAAAGGGCCACCTTGCGCATACGGGGGTTGGGATCTTTCATCAGACTTTTTACCAGTCCGGATTCGAGGGTACCAATTCCCTCCAATACCCATAGGGCATGGAATTTGGCTTCGATTTTTTTATCGGATTGTATTAATTCCAGAAGAGCCGGGGTTACAGATTTGTCCTGTCGCTGTACCAATACTTGTTGGGCCATATCACGCCACCAGCCATTGGCATGATCAAGGTATTGAACCAATTCGAGTGAGGTTTGATCGTACATTCGGGGTTGAATCGGGTCACGCGGAAAATCTTTATGGGACAACCTCCATATCCTTCCAAGGTTGATGACTTTGTCCAACTGGTATTGTTCAATTTTTGCACGCAGATAAGAACCCACCGGTGTCCATTCCCCCTCCTGGATAATGCCATGATACATATCTACTATATACATGGTGCCATCCGGTGCCGTGGACATTTCTACTGGTCTGAACAATGGATCTGTAGAACGGATGAACTCCGATTTTTGATCCTGAAAAACATTGTGCAAAGTGGTTAAACCATCTTTCACCACCGGGTTGACCTGCCTTACGATACGGGCTACGGGTTCGCCATAAAAATATTGTCCGATTAGTTCGGATGGCAATTTATGTCCTCGGAATATATCGCTGCCGGATGCCCCGGTCACCCGGTTGAGATTACCTTCGGGCATACGCACAGCACCCATGCCTCCCTGCATATCCGCAACTAAAACGGGCGCCCCCCAGGGCTCATCAAAACCTTCGGCGTAATTAATATTTTTTACTACATAATCACCGTAATGAATGGGAAACTGAAAATAGGATGGTAACCCATTGGACCCACCCTGAAACCACAACTTGCCATCATCGTCGTGGGTGATACCCCATTGGGCATGATTCGATCCGGTGGATTCCCGGATTACACCTTGGGGAGTTTCGCGCACCCGAAAGGGGTTTACCGTACTGTATAACCAATTATCCATTCCCCAATAAAGGAATGCCTGTTGATGCTCCACATTACCGGCCCTGCCAAAGCGGTCCGTAAAGAATTCTTTTTTGTCCGCTTTTCCGTCGTTATTGGTGTCGGTAAACTTGTAAACGATATC
>Ga0138256_10005011_pt1 | contig 14038 bp, 10 predicted proteins | sample KNB2016incub_MG_FD_105486 | JGI IMG/M metagenome (GOLD analysis project Ga0138256, IMG submission 105486) | Active sludge microbial communities from wastewater in Klosterneuburg, Austria - KNB2014incub_MG | ecosystem: Engineered > WWTP > Activated sludge > Unclassified | place: Austria...
GGCGGCACCCAATGGGTGCTTTTGCATCGCTTTGAGCTGCCAGTGGGCTTCAATACAAGCCACGCAATTGCAGCGATCCGGATTGTCGGCGGATACCCGGACGCGGCGCTGGACATGGTCTACTTCGAGCCCCATCTGTCCCGCGCAGACGGCAAAACCATCAATGCACTCTCACTGCAGGCCATCGACGGCCGAACATTCCAGCAGTGGTCCCGCCACCGGCTGGCGGCAAATCCGTGGCGCCCGGGTGAGGATGGACTTGCGACCCACTGCGCTTACGCCCAGGGTTGGCTGGCTGATGAACTGAAGAAGCGGTAAGCCATGGTTACCAAGTTTCGACTTACCGGCCGACAACGCGCTCAGCTTGAACGGCACCTATTTCCGGGAGATGGCCATGAGGCAGTTGCTGTATTGGCCTGTGGCCGATCAAATGCGAGAGATGCCACCACGCTAACGGCCCACGAGATCTTCCTTGTTCCGCACGCCTCGTGTCGGCGCAGTGAGGTCGACGTCACCTGGGCACCGAGCTGTGTAGTGCCGTTACTCGAGCGGGCTGCACGTTCGAATTGGGCCGTCATCAAGATTCACTCCCACCCTGGCGGCTACTCCGACTTCTCGGATACTGACGATCACTCAGATCGGGACTTCTTCAGCTCCGTATACGGTTGGATGGACTCCGATTCCCTGCATTGCAGCGCGATCATGGTTCCTGGTGGGCGGATATTCGCGCGCACGATTGATGTGCAAGGACGATTCGCGCCGATCGACCTGGTCTCCGTTGCGGGCACGGATTTGCATTTCTGGTCGAACTATTCCGAGCGGCAACCCCACCTTGGCTTCGTCAAGCGACACGCACAGCTTTTTGGCAGCGACACTGTGTCTCGACTGCGACAGCTGTCGATTGCCGTTGTTGGTTGTTCTGGCACTGGCAGCCCATTGATCGAAATGCTTGCGCGACTCGGGGTCGGCAGAATCGTTCTCGTCGACCCAGATCGCGTTGAAGACAAGAATCTGAATCGGATCTATAACGCAACACGCGAAGACGCCGTAATGAATCGCCGCAAGACCGAAGTAATGGGGAGGGCAATTGCCCGCATGGGATTGGGAACGGAGGTTCTGTTGCTGAGTGTGGACCTTGCAACCCCGGAGGCGGTGCGCGCCGTCGCGCAGTGCGATGTTGTATTCGGCTGCATGGACGGAGCGAGAGGGCGAAGCCTTCTGAACAGACTGGCCAGTTACTACAGCCTCCCCTATTTCGACCTGGGGGTCCGATTGGACGCGGACGGCGAGGGTGGGATATCCGAGGCAGCGGGCGCCGTACACTACATTCAGCCAGATTCTTCAAGTCTTCGCGACCGACGAGTGTATTCGAGCGATCAACTTCAGTCCGAGGCGCTCCAGCATTCCGATTGTGCCGAATACGAACGGCAACTTCGTTCTCGATACATACGTGGTGTCAACGAAGATCGTCCGGCGGTAATAAGCATCAATACACAAATCGCCGCGACTGCCGTAAACGAGTTTCTGGCAAGGCTGCATCCCTACAGATATTGTTCGAATGAAGAATTTGCAGTAGTTCGAACGAGCTTCATTCAGGGCGAGCACTATCATGAGGAAGACCGAGCGCCTGTGCCAAATTCCGCAAGGCTCGTAGGACTCGGGGACTGCGACCCATTGTTAGGTATGCCCCAACTCAGCGAGCCGGTCGTGCCAAAGTGAATATTTTCCGCGCTTTGCGGGATTCCCTACGGAGCCTCCTGCGACGCGATGTCACGCCGTCATTTGTCACACTTACGGTTTCGGACGTGCCGGAGCGACTTGACGCTAGACTGATCTATCTGGTCGGTGAGGATGGTCACTATTGGCAAGTCGCGCTGATTTGCCCCTGTGGTTGCCACGCTGTCATTCACCTAAACTTAGTTCCTCCAGGTCCGCCTCTGTGGCGAGCGCGCCAGTATCAGGACGGGTGCCTCACAATATCGCCTTCGATTTGGCGGAGCGTAGGTTGCTACAGCCACTTCTGGATTCGCCGCGGCTACCTCATGTGGGTCGGACGTGGCCAGCCACCTCCCACAGATCGTGCTTCGCATGATAGATCGCGACACCAAGGATTTCCTTAAAGGCCCCCTTCTCATGTAGAAGAGCTCGTGTCTTGTTTATGGGCTTGCCTTTCTTCTTCATATCGACAATCTATCGGGCTTTTACTGCTGTGAATAGACAGGACGGCACTTAGATGCATTGCTCTTCATCGCGCAATAGTGTTCTCTTTGACTCGCTGAAGCTGAGTGTGGTCCAGCACGCGTCTAGTCAGCTGCTCCTTCTCAGTCAATGGCGGCGGCATTTGGTGCACGAACCGATTGACGTGCCTGGCAAGCTCGACATGCCCTTCTTGAACCAGAATGCCCGCTAACGCTCTCCAGCCTTTCTCTACCTCTAGCCGAGTGGCGATCAGACTGCCCTTGCCGGACACGATGTGGCCTTTTCCCATTCCTGCGTCAGCCGCCGCAGCGCGGACACGCTCGCGCATGTGACTGGAATCCCCACGACGCATCGCCCGGTAGATTTCATCTTTCTTTGGCGTCTTGGTCTCACCACGAACTACCCGCTCCGTTGCATTGGCCGCGACACCCTGCTCCCGCAGATGCCGAGCGAACACCCTTCGCCACTCTCGCAAAGTCCCTTTGCGAATATTCAGTCGCACGCCCTGCTCACTGACCGCCTTCACGACCATATGAACGTGCGGATGCGGCTCATCGGTATGCAGCACCATCGCGTACCGGTGCTTGAGCGCAAACTCCTCTCGCGCCAAATTGCGAACCGCAGCCTGGAGCTTGTCTGGGGATGTGCCCGGTGGCATGGAGAACATCAACTTGTGGACCAGCTTCGGCGGCTGTCTACCGTTGGCCGCTGTCAGGCCCGCCTGACGCCGGTCGCTGTCCAGGTCGAGATCCCAATCCTCCAGCAGCCCCTTCTCCGTTCCCTTGCCTTGCAGCCGCTCTCCGTCATCGGTTTCCAGGTCGAGCTCCCCTGCCCGGCCGATGTAGTCCAGATGGCGCCCCACCGCGCAGAGGTCCTGCCGTCCACCGCTCAATACTTTGACCATCACCTCTGGAGTACGACCGACCGTGCGGGCGATTTGCTGCACCTCCGCCGGCGACAGCCGGTCACGCCGCCCGGGACCACGCCGGGCGTAGCTGACGATGTCGAACAGGGGCCGATACGCATCAGACATTTGCTTCGGCATGCCCGCTCTCCCAGCTCCGGGTGTTCGCCTTGATCAGGGCCTTCACATGATCGCGCACCCCCTCACACACCGTGATGAAGGACCGCAAATCGTCACGTCCTGGCGCGCCCACCCGACCGCCCTGGTTGGCTGCCCGCGCAATCTGATTGATGTTCCGCCCGATGGCACCGAGTTCTGCAACCGAGCGCTTCAGCTCCAACAGCTCATGCTTCGGCAACGGTGGCAGTGCCCTGAGATGGGCGCGCACCAGGACGCCAGCATAAGTGGCAGATGCCATCTGGCGCGCTGACGCCCGCTCATGGAGCAGATGCTGATCTTCGGCCTTGAGCCGTATGCACACCCGACGACCGGCGGACCTGCGCCGGTTCGGCTTGAGCGCTTCGACGCCTGCCCCGCTGACGCTTTGAATGGTCAGGGTGATGAGCCGTTTTAGCATCGCGGACTCCGTCAGCTGCTGTCGATCCGCGAGCGCACGAAATTGCGCCTTCGTCTCAGGTGTAACGCGAGCCGCGATGAGTTGCGTGGCAGCCATTGATGCCAAGTGTTTAACAACAGTCGCCGCGAGGCTATCCTGCGTTTCACTCCAAATAGCGCCAATACCTCCCCCGCCAGTTTCCGAGCGCGACATCCGCCGTCCTGGATTTGCTCCGCCGTCTCCACCGGTGCGAAGAAAAATGGGACCGGCCAAGGCACAAATTGCTGCCAAGACCGATGCCCGTCCGACCGCTGGTCAATCGCTGCGAGTACGGAACGATGCCCTGCGGCAGCGGCCAACTGGGGCATCGCATAGGCCGACCAAAGGGGAAGAGACGCCAAGGTGGCGCCTCCTCCCTCGGCCTCTCAAAGAAGGCCGCGCTCCGCCAGGGAGGTGACATTCGATCCAGCCACAACCAGATGATCGAGCACCCGGATGTCGACAACGCCCAATGCGTCCTTGAGACGGAGCGTGATCAGTTCGTCGGCCTGACTTGGTTCAGCAACCCCCGAGGGATGGTTGTGCGCCAGGATTACAGCTGCCGCATTGCGGGCCAGAGCCTGCTTCACGACTTCCCGGGGGTGGACGCTGGCCCCGTCTACCGTTCCCCGGAACAGCTCGTCACAGGCGATCACCCGGTGACGGTTGTCGAGGAACAGGCAACAGAACACCTCGTGCTCCAGGTGTGCGAACCGCAATGCGAGGTACCTCCTAGTCGTGGCCGGACTCTCCAGCAGATCGCCCCGGACCAGTTGTCCAGAGAGGATCTTGAGCGCAGCATCGACCAGTGCTTCGTCGCTGACCGGCACCCCCGCGGCGGTCATCCAGTCGAACGTGAACGTGGGCTCGGCGACCCGGATGGCACCGGAAAACGAACGGGCGCTGAGGACGCGTGCAATACGCTGACGTGTGGTCATGAGGAATCTCCCAACTTCTGCAGGCGGGATTGCCTGCCGGGGTCCTCTCCACACGCCGCAGCGCAGCCGTCAGGGCCGCGCGTAGCGCGCTCGCGAGCACGGGCCGCAGGCCCGCGCGCAGGCCTTGACGGCGAGAACGGCGTGTTACGCTGAAATCACTAAAGGCAATCCCGCCTTCTTTGTATTCGTCTGCGGCGGGACACGAAAAAGGGAAAGAGCACCTGACGGTAGCCAATAAGGATCGGGCTCTATTGATATGAATCAGTCGGTCCGAGGAACCGGCGACTTCGGCAGCTTCTTCGCAATCTTGCTGAACAGGTCGAAGGCCGCTTCCAGTTCGTCGGCGATCTCCGTCGCAATGACGTCTGGCGGCGGCAGTGCATCTGTATCGGTCAAGCTCTGATCCTTGATCCAGAACAGGTCGAGGCTCAACTTGTCGCGCTTCTGGATCTCATCGTATGTGTAGCAGCGCCAGCGCCCGCCCGGGTTGGACTCGCTCCAGGTTGGCTCACGCTTGTGTACTTCTCCGGCGCGATAGCAGGCGACGAACTCATCGAAATCGCCGCGCGTGATCGGCGACTGCTTCTGGGTGAAATGTTTGTTGGTCCGCAGGTCGTATACCCACAGCTTTTCAGTCCATGCCGCCGGACGGCCCTCCTTCTTGTCGAAGAACAGCACGTTGGCCTTTACTCCGGGTGAGTACCAGATGCCGGTCGGCAGGCGCAGCAGTGTATGGACGTTGCACTTCTCCAACAGGTTCCGCCGCACTTTCTCGCCAGCGCCACCCTCGAACAGCACATTGTCGGGTAGCACGACGGCTGCTCGGCCATTGATCTTCAACAGCGAGAACATGTGCTGCACGAAGTTCAGCTGCTTGTTGCTGGTCTCCGTCCAGAAATCCTCGCGAACGACGACGGCATCATCCTTCTCCGTGTCGCCGGCCTCGTTCACGAACTGCACGCTCTGGCTTTTGCCGAAAGGCGGATTGGCCAGGATCATCGTGTATTCGCTGCTCCATGGCGCCGCGAGGCTGTCGTGGCCCGAGTGCACCACCACCTTGTCGCCGCCGATGCCGTGCAGGTGGAGATTCATCGCGCACATGCGCGCAACCTTGGGCGACAACTCCATTGCCTCGACCAGTTCCTCGCGCACGCGACGCTTTTCGTCCGCATCGAGGTCGCGGCCGTACTTATCCAGGACGTACTGGTACGCGGTGAACAGGAACCCACCCGTGCCGGACGCCGGGTCACAAATGCGGTCTGCGGGCGTGGGCTGCATCACCTCGACCATCGCCTGAATCACGGCGCGCGTGGTGAAGTACTGCCCTGCGCCCTTGGTCGACTCTGAGGCGCTGCGCTGGAGCAACTCCTCGTAGATCGTACCCTTCACATCAACGGGGAGGCTCATCCAGTCCTCCTTGTCGATCAGGTTCACGATGAGTTGCTTCAGCAGCGCCGGGTTGTGGATGTCGCAACGCGCGCCCTTGAATATGACGCCGAGCATGCCCGGCATCAGGCCCAACTTCTCGATAGCCGTGCTGTACTGCGTTTCGAGAGCCGCGCCGTCTAGCGGTAGCAGTGCCTTCCAGCCGAGTTCCGGAGGCACGATCGGCGGATGGTTCCAAGGCGGGCCAGTGAGCTGGTCCGCCATTTTGAGAAACAGCAGCATCGTCAGCTGCTCGACGTATTCGACGCAGGAGAGACCTGCCTGCTGCAGGACACCCGCGTAGCTCCACGCGCGCTTTCCGATCTGGGAGGAATCTATGGACATTTGTTCGATCAATCCTGTATTGCGCCGCGACGCGTCTTGGATTTGGGTTTGGCCAGCTTTGCGGCGCGCGCCAGCCTGGCACGCTCATCGCGCTCCGCGCCGATGCTCTTTAGCAGTTCGCTGGCGGGCTCGTCGTTCGGATCCTGCGGAACGAGCTGCCCAGTGAAGGCCTGGCGTAGGATGCTCTGGCGGAGGGCCTGGGCGCTGGTCAGGCGGCCGTCGAGGTCGCGTTCTAGATGCTCGATGACGGATAGCTGGTCCTCGACATACTCCATAATTGCAGCCTGCTCTGACAGCGGAGGAAGCGGCACCGGGAGAGATTTCACGTCACTGCCAGATATACCAGCCTGACCTGCAGTCGTTCGAATCCGCTGCTCGACGTATCGACGCGAAACACCAACGTTTGCCGAAAGCCCGGGAAACGCAGAGCTTGCTAAAATACCCAGAGGGCGCGCGCGAATGATCTTGTCGGGATGCACAATAGCTTCCTCGATCTTTGGAACTACTGCGCATACCCCAACAAGGTTTCGAGATCCGTTGTACCTGGTGAAGAGTAAGTCGCCAGAAGCGATCTGGTCTGACTCGTATTCCGCAACACTACCGCTTAAGTAGCGCCTATCACTCAAATCAATCGCGTATGGACGAACAGCGCTGATTCTAAGGATGGGGATACCCGTGGTCGCATCCGGCTTTCCGGAAAACCCATTTCTGATCTCCGACGAAAGCTGATCAATTGATACCCACTTCCACCCTTCCGGCAGTGCCGGCAAAGTCGATGTGTCCGGCGCCACCGGCTCCACCGGCTCCACATACTTCGCCTTCCAATCTTTTGGTGGCGCCTTACCTGCAGCCTCATACTTTCCTAGCTGCACTTCCTCCCAGCGACGACGACGCTCGGCGAGGATGCGCGTCAGCAGCGCTTCGGCGGTCTCCGTTGCTGGATTTTGGCGCCGCCATTCCGCGGTCAACGCGCCTTCTACAGCCGCCTTGAGCACGGCGGCCCGGTAGTGCTTCAGTTTTGCTCGCACACGCTCCAGCGTTGCAATGCCGGCATCGAGGTCGGACAAGAGTTCGTCGAGCATGTCGAGGATTCGGACTTGCTCTGGCTCGGGCGGAACAGGCACTGCCAACGTTTCAAGAAAACTTGTGGGCACGCGCATTTGCCCGACGCCGCCTGCCATCTGACGCTGTGCGGCGTAGCGTGTGGAGTGCTGGAGGAGATAGTTGGCGATCCAGCGTGCTCCAATCCCGGGCTCCGCACGAAGCACGTGAAACTCAGTTGAACCGAAGCAGGCAACCCCGGACAACGCAGGTACCACGCAGGTCTTCCCGTTTTCCATACAGGGCGTGATCTTCGCCATGATCACGTCTCCAGACAGGAACGCCGTAAAGCCCTTCTTGACCTTTCCGTAGTTCACTACCTCGGGTCGAAGGAGACCGCCGCCCTCAGGTTCGACCGCACGCATAGGCACGAAATCCACAGGAACATCGTCCGACACGAGGCAGCGATCCAACGGCGGATTGATCGCAGCAAGTTCCGAAAGGCTCGCGATCGCCCATTTGGGCGGCAGCGTGGTCCGGGGTGCTTCGCTCACGCCGCCAACCTTTCATTCAGCTCCGAAAGCAGCGAGGGCAGCTTGTCTCCGAAAACCTTATACGCCCGGCCATACCCACCTTGCTGCCCAAACCACCCGTCCTGGAACGAATCCGGATCAATTGCAAGACTCGTTGCAACGTGCTCGGCCATGCGGTCGAGCCATTCGCGCTGCTCCACTGTGAACGTCGATCCCGACTGCTGCTGCCGCCGGATCCAGTCCTCGTATTTCTGCCGGACCTCGGCGGCATACGGCTGCAGCGGCACCGAAGGCGCGATGGCGTGACGCACGAGGGACACGAGGTCGGCGAGCGGCTCGCCAGGATGCGCCCTGCCCGGAGCGTCCTGCACCTTCGACGCCTCGATGATGGCGAACGCCCGCCACAGCTGCATCGGTGTCGCGGCCAAAGGCGGCGCCGCGAGCGCGTCGCGCAACTGGCGCAGGTCCTTGAGCGACAGCTTCAGCGGCTTCGTGCCGACATACAGCACCTGCAGGGCCGTAAGATGATCCCGATTCGCCGCGATGAAGGCGCGGAAGTCCTGCACCTTCGCGCGTGCCTTCTCAAGCGCGGAGGCGTCGAAGTCGGAGAAGGTCACGGAGTCGATGGTGTGCCGGTCGATGGTCTGCTCGTTCTGGGTACGGATCTCAACGATGCGGCGGCGGAGCGCGGCCTTGAGCAGCGGCGTCACGGCCTGCTGTGCGAGCGCCTCTGCTGCCTCGCCGAGCTGCGCCTCGGTGGGCGTGGTCGTGCCGAATTTCTGCTTCGCGGCATCGATCTGCGCATCCGCATCGCAGGCACGCAATAGGTCCGCCGACAAATCCGGAAGCGACTTGCCGCCGGCCAGCTCGCGCAACTCTTTCAGCTGTGCCGGCGAGAATTCCCGCTGCAGCCGCGCGAGGCGCCCGGCCAGTGTGGTGAGCGCATCTGGATCGATGCCGCCCTGGCCGACGTACTCGAGCAGCTCAGGCAGCGTCGCGGCTGGCTTGCGATTCAGTGAGTGGGAATCGGTTTTGTCCTGCTCGCAGACACCCACCGCGTCCACGATGATGAAGCGCTCCTTGGCGCGCGCGCTCGGGGTCACCACCTTCAGCTTGTCGGGCGAGATGATGCGCACGCCGCGCCCTTTCATCTGTTCGAAGAAACCGGCGGACTTCACGTTGCGCAAGAAGAACACGCACTCGATTGCCTTCACGTCTGTGCCGGTGGAGATCATGTCCACGGTGACAGCGATGCGCGGGTAGTAGCTGTTGCGGAAGTTGGAGAGGATCTCATCTGGCGTGAGGCTCGCAGTCTTCACCCACTCGGTGACCTCGGACACGGTGCCGTCGTCGTTCTTTACCTTCTTCGCGATGCGCGTGAACCCTGTTCGGTAGGTGATCTTCTCGCAGAATTCGTTCTTCTCCCCGAACTCGTCGCGCACCATGCGGACGATGTCGTCGGCGTGCGAGTCATCCTTGGCGAAGATCAGCGTCTTGGGCACTTCGGTACGGCCCGGGAATGCGGTCGGAACTACCCGGTCGCGGAACTCGCGGATCACGGTGCGTATCTGGTCCTCGGCAACGACATCACGGTCCAGCTCGTTCGCGGTGTAGGTGAGATCGCCCTGAAGTTTCTCCAGGCGTTCAGCGCGCGTGAGCTTGTGGCGCTTGTCGACGTAGACGTCAGTGGGGGCTGCGACAATGGTTGCGCCTGATTCCGTGATCTGCGTGCGTATGCGCCAGACATCGAAGTCCACATTCACGCCATCGGCCACGGCTTCGTCGTGCCCGTATTGCATCACCAGGTTCTTGTTGAAGAATCCGATCGTGCGACCGGCGGGCGTCGCGGTGAGACCGATCAGGAAAGCATCGAAATAAAGCAGCACCTGCGCCCACAGCTCGTAGATGGAGCGATGGCATTCGTCGACGATCACCACGTCGAAGAATTCAGGCGGGATGCCGGTGTTGTAGACGACGTCCGGCGGTTCGCCCTTCCAGGGCTTAGCGGTGTCGAAGCCGGATCCTTCTTCACTCTCGGCGTCGAAGTCCGGCTCGCCCTTCAGCATGGAGTAAAGGCGCTGGATGGTCGTGATGACGACCTTGGCCGCAGGGTTGATGGAATTGCTCTTGAGCCGCTGCACTGTGTACAGCGTCGGGAACTTGCGGGTGTCGTCGGGTGGCGTGAAGTTGGCGAACTCGTCCTCGGTCTGTTTGCCGAGATTGCCTCGATCCACCAAGAACAGGATGCGCTTCGCGCCACCGAACTTGAGCAGGCGGTAGGCGGCGTTCACGGCGGTGAAAGTCTTGCCGGAGCCGGTGGCCATCTGAACGAGCGATCGCAGGTCGCCTTTGGCGAGCGAGCCTTCGAGGCTGGTAATGGCCTGATGCTGCACCTTCCAGAGTCCCGCATCCCCAAGAGGAGGCAGGTGGGTGAGTTTGGCGCGCAGCGTCGCCGACTGGCTCACCCACTCGGCCAGTGTCTCCGGACGCGGGAAGCTGAACACCTTGCGGCTACGGGGCTTCGGGTCAAGGCCGTTGGTAAAGAAGGTCACCGCGCCATTCGACTCAAACAGAAAGGGCAGCGGCCGGCGATGCGCGGGCAGGTTGTCCGGCAGGCCCGCCGCGTACTTGGCGGATTGCGCCTCGACGCCGGTGAGCGTGCCGGCGGCCTTGGCCTCCACGGCACCCACGGCCTTGCGATCGAGATAGAGCAGATAGTCGGCGAAGCCAAAGCCCGACTTCATCGGAAACTCGCGCACGGCGATGCCGCGGCCAGCGGTCAGGTCGAGGTCGTCTCGGTCCTGCACGAGCCAGCCAGACGCAACGAGTTTTGCGTCGATTTCTCGGCGGGCTTTTTGCTCGGGTGTTTCAGGCATGGCGGGTAGTAGAGTTTATTCCTTCAGCCAGTCTGCGACAGGCAGACGCAGGAAATCCTCGACCGAGATCCCGTCATCGCCTACCAGCAGTGTGCGTCCTACCTTGAACGCTGCGGCGAAGGCCTCCGTTCCGGGATGCGACTGCGGCGCACGGCCACTCTTCACTTCGATTGCGATCAAGCGAGAACCTGATCTGACCACGAAGTCGACTTCCAGGCCCCGATCCCGCCAGTAGAAGAGTTCGCACTCCCCCACTGCCGCTGCATTGGCAAGATGAGCGCCGATAGCGGACTCAACGAGCCTGCCGCGAAACTCCCGATCCGACTGCGCTTCTTCAGGAGTCATTCCGGAGGTGACCGTCATCAGAGCCGTGTTCAGTACCTGCAGTTTCGGGCTGGACCCCCGACTGCGTGCCGCATCGCCCGCATACTTCTGAAGGCCACAAACCATTCCCGCGCCCGCCAGCAGATCAAGGTAGTGCGCGAGAGTCGTTGTGTTACCGGCGTCCTGCATCTGGCCGAGCATCTTGGTGTACGAAAGTATCTGGCCGGAATACCGGCACGCCAGCTCGAACAGGCGCCGGAGCAATGCCGGCTTGTCCACCCGGGTCAGCAGCAGCACATCGCGGGCTATCGAGGTTTCGATAAGGCTGTCCGCGATATATCGCGACCAACGGATCGGATCGCGGATCAGCGGAGCTGCGCCGGGATAGCCGCCAAAGGTGAGGTACTGGTCGATCTTCCAGCCGAAAGCATCGCGCATCTCTGCGTATGACCAATGCGGCAGGCGCAGCGTTTCGAAGCGCCCTGCCAGACTTTCCGTCAGGCCCTGGGCGATCAGCAACGGGGCCGAGCCCAGCAGCACCACCTTGAGCGGGCGCTTCTTGCGTGTGTCCTCATCCCAGAGCCGCTTCACGGTCTCGGACCACGCCGGAATTTTCTGGATCTCGTCCAGCACGAGCACGGCGCCCTCTTTGCCCGAGACCTCGAGGCGCGCGGCTTCCCACTGCTGGCTGATCCAGTCCGGGCCGCGCAGGGTCGGCTCGTCCGCGCTGACGAAGCGGACTGGCAGGCTCAGCTCGTCAGTGACCTGCTGGACCAGGGTGGATTTGCCCACCTGGCGCGGGCCGGCCACGATCTGAAGGAACCGGCGCGGCTCGGCGAGCCGCTCGGCGAGGACCGCGGCTTGGGGGCGTCGATAGGAGGTACGCGGTTTACTCAAGGTACTGAGTATTTTTACTCAATGGATTGAGTAAGGCAACAGCCGATTCGGAAACGGTCAAATGGGGCGAGAAAGCAACCCACCGCGAGGCGGTCTCAACGGCGAGAGAAGTGACTAAGTTTAGCCTGCCTCCCTATTTCTAGGTTATTACGCTCTCCCATATCTAGGTTTTTCTGTCACACACTTTCTAGGTTTTTGTGCCGTCCTACCGCCCTAACTCGCGGCCAGGACCCGCAGGAAAGCCCGATGCAAGACCGGATAAACGATGCAGCAGCCAAAGAATAGAAGCGCCGTCCAAAACGGAAAGCCAGGCGCGCTCCCTGAGAACTCAAGAACCACTGCCGAGACGATTCCAAGCACACCGATCGTAGTCAATCCGATTCTGAGGATAGGCTCGCATATCACCAAGGCATAAATGATCGGAAGGCGTACAAGTTTCCACATTGTTGCACCAATGGCGCGAGCTCTGGTCATCTCACGTGCGGCGTTCACGATTCATCCTGGCGATGCGCGTCCGACTGATGGTGGCGAAGCTTGTCGAGATGATCGGCCCACGCCTGCATCATTTCGGCGCGGGGCTTGAGATAGAGCGCGTAGTTGTAGGCCGCGCTGGTTTCATCGCGCTCCTCGTGCGCCAGCTGCAGTTCAATGTGTTCGTGCGGCCAACCCTGCTCATGCAGAATCGTGGAGGCAACGCCTCGGAACCCGTGCCCGGTCATCCGGCTCCGATATCCCATCCGATACAACGCAAACAATAGCGTGTTGTTGCTCATCGGCTTGTTTGGATCAATGTCTCCCGGAAACACCAGCTCGCGGCTGAATGAGATTGCCTTCAACTTTTCAAGCACCGCTATCGTTTGTGTGCTCATTGCCACGATATGTGGCGTCTTCATCTTCATTCGCTCTTTCGGGATTTCCCATCGAGCGGCCTTGAAATCAAACTCGGGCCAACGAGCGCCGATCAGCTCCGAGGTTCGGACGAATGTCAGCGCCATCATCTGCAACGCCAGGACGGTGTGTTCGTTGCCGACATACAGATCAATCGCTTGCAGGAGGGTGGGCAGCTCTTTGGCGCTGACGCGTGGATGGTTTCGCTTCTTGCGAGGCTTCAGGATGTCTGCAGGGCGCACATCGGCCACGGGGTTGCGTTCGGCCATATCGTTCGCGACGGCGTACCGCATGATCTGCGCGCAGTTCTGAAGCACCCGCTTGGCTATCTCCGCCGCACCTCGCTGCTCGATCTTCTGGACGGCTTGCCGGAAAGCCGAGGCAGGAACCTCCGAAATCGGCTTCGCTCCAAACGCGGGGAAGACGTCGGTCTCCAGGCGCTTGAGGACGTAAAACGCGTACTGCTGATTTCGGCCAACCTTCCAGCGTGCGTACCACTCCCGGGCCACAGTCTCGAAAGTCGTGATTGCGATCTGCTTCTGTGCCGCCGGGTCGATCCCCTCGCTCAGATCCCGGCGGGCATCCTGATGACGCGCCCGCGCGGTAGCGAGCAGGACATCGGGGTAAGTGCCCAAGGCAAGGGTCTTCCGCTTGCCGAGGAACCGATAGTCGAATCGCCAGTAGCGCCCACCGTTGGGCATCACGGCCAGATACAGCCCGCCACCGTCGGCAATCTTCACGGGTCGACCGGAGGGCTTCGCGTTACGAACCTGAGCTTCACTCAACATCTGACGGTATCTCCGCATGTCGGCGGATCCGATACCGTCAAAAGTACCGTCACCGCGTTGAGACGTGCCGAGAGCCTATGAGACAGCTTGAGTGCCGAAAACCCTGAGTTTCCCGGCATTTACGGCCATTTCTAGGACCGCCTGAGCTGGCGTGAGATCAATGATTGGTGGAAAGGGAGGGACTCGAACCCTCGACCCCGGCATTATGAGTGCCGTGCTCTAACCAGCTGAGCTACCTTTCCGTCGCGGGGCGGCGATTGTCCGGACCGTCCGTGGGGGAGTCAA
>Ga0138256_10005012_pt1 | contig 14036 bp, 8 predicted proteins | sample KNB2016incub_MG_FD_105486 | JGI IMG/M metagenome (GOLD analysis project Ga0138256, IMG submission 105486) | Active sludge microbial communities from wastewater in Klosterneuburg, Austria - KNB2014incub_MG | ecosystem: Engineered > WWTP > Activated sludge > Unclassified | place: Austria...
CGTCTGCACAGCGTAATACTGTCCGTAAAAATAGTGCGAATTGTCCTGTATGTTTCCCCCGGGTCGGAACTGATCGACATACTTCAGTCCGTTCTCTATCTCCTTGCCTTCGAACACACCCGCATAAAAAAGCGTCGCCACGCCGGCTGCTGATCGTGGGAAAGCACTGCCGTCGCTCGTCAGCATGTAATCAAATCCGCCATCCGTGTTCTGACATTTTTTGACGTACTCGATCGCGCGCTCGATCACATTCTTATCGACTTTGATTCCCGCATCGCGCGCAGCGCGCAGCGCCATGACCTGGCAGATCGTTACCGACACATCTGCATCGATCGGCATCGGTGAGTAGCGCCAACCGCCATCAGGATTCTGCGCGCGATGAATCAGCGCGACGGCTCGCTGAAGCTTTTCCTTCACCGATTCGTCGCCGGTCATTCCGTAAACTTCAGCGAGAAACAGCGTGGCGAATCCGTGTGAGTACATCACGCCGTACGAATCATCCGCGCAGAGCAATCCGGAATCCTGCGCGCTCGCCAGAATGTTATCGACGGCCTTCTGCACCACCTCGCCATACTTCCCGCGACCGGGGAGATTTCCGCCCGCCATGAATGCGATGCCCGAAAGCGCCGTGATCCCGCTGATGCCGAACGAGCCATTCGCCTGCTGGCGTGACGCGAGATATTCCAGCCCCCGCGCGACCGCTTGCTCGAGCTCCGGCGTGATTTCCTTGCCCGTCAATGGATTGCCGTCATCGTCCGATGGCTTCGTCTGCGCGAAATTCGGCGCGGATGGCGTCACCAGCGCAACCGAAGTCGCGCCAACAAAAATCGCCCGATAAAACCGTGTTGATTTCAATTCGAATCCTCTTCCGACGCGCCGCTCGCTTCGGTGCTTACCGCACGCGTGTAATCCTCAACCAGCTTTCGATACCGCTCGACAATTTCATCATCACGACTTTCAAGCACGGGGCCACGCAATCGTGGACTGATTTTTCCCCACTCTTCGGCGGTCTGCTCGATGTTATCCGATGCTGTGTTTTCTGGATTGTTCGCCTGCCCCGGCTCTGACGAATCCCCCGCAGCCGATGCCGCAGAGCTTTCAGTTTGTTCGCCTTGATTCTGCGCCTGCTGCTCACCCTTGCTCGGATCCTGAGCTTGATTCTGCTGATCGCTTTGTTCCTGACTCGATGAGCTGTTCTGCTGTTGCTGTTGTGCCATTTCGATCAGCATGTCGAAGTCTTTCAGGATGCGCTCCTGAATCTTTTGCGTCACCGGCCCAGGATCGCGCGAAACCTCGAGCCGCTGCCGCGAGCGCGACATGCGATCGCCAATGCGGGCGATGTCGCGTTCACTGTTGTCCGCACCGGCGGCCTGGCCGAGCAGATCATTTTCAAATTCCTGATTGTCTATCGCAGCGTCGTCCGCCTCTTCGGGCAAGGCATCAACACCCGCTTTTTCCGGCCCAAGTTTGATCTGACCCTGGCTCGCCGCGGTCAGCATTTGATCGAGCACCTTGCGCACTTCAGCTTGATCGGCGGCGATGTCCACCAATTGTTCATCGATCTTGACTGGCTGCTCAGCCTTTCGCTGCTCATCAACTTCGATCGTCAGTGTGTTGATGTCCACCTGCGTTTCCCGCAACAACTTTAGCTCAGCTTCGGCTGGCATTTTTGGTGGAGCGCTGCCCTGGCCCTGTCCGCCTGAACCTGCGCCACTTTCAAAACGATTTTCCTTCGGCTTGGTTTCCATGCTGTCGATCAGCTTCTTCAGGTCGGCAATCACGCGCTCGTGAGTCTTCTGCGTGGCGGCACCCGTGCGATTTTCCTGGAGCATCGCGCGCGTTGTTTCCATTTCTTCCTGCACGCGCTTGCCCATCCAGACGAACACGACCGAGCCAAGCGATTGCAGATCTTCTTCGATCGACTTCATCTGTTCGACAAGTTTCGCCTGTTCAGCAGGCAGCTGGCCGAGTCGGACTGAATCGGCGCGACCCAGTTTTCCCTCGGCATTTCTGGATGATTCGAGACGTTCTGTCTCATCGCGCAGGCGGATTTGTTCTTCGCGCACACGAATGTATTGCTGGCGGATCGCTTCCTTCTTTTGCTTTTCGAGTTGTTCTTCGACGGCGCGTTTTTGTTCGTCGATGATTTCGGCAGCGTCTTGCAGCGCGACGAGCGCTTGCGCCTGTGGCTCGTACGCGGGGTCGAGTTTTGAATCGCGCAGGAGGACGAGCGCGCGTTCCATCAACGTCGCGGCGCGAGTGAGTCGCACAGATGGCTCAGCACCATCTGGAAGCGCGCTCGCGCTGGCGGCGATGTCGCGCGTGTTGCGATGTGTTTGCGTTTGGGCTGTGATCAGTCGGCCTTGCTCGGGCTTCACCTCATCGACGTTTTCCCGTTCCGACAACTTGATCAATTCGGAAAGCGATTGATCACCGATTGATTTCAAACGATCCGGACCTTGCAGCGTCAGGTTGTCGAGATTGTGGCCCGACTGACGACGCACAAGATTCGCAATCTGCTCGGCAAGCTCGGCCAGTTTCTTCTGTAACTCTGCGAGCTTCTTCTGTTCGGCCTCGCGCAGTTGGGTTTGCATTTTCAACAAACCTAGCTCTGCCTGTTGTTGACCTTGTTGAGTATTCGATTGACGATTCTGTTTCATCGAACCAGAAGCCGACCGCTGATTCTGGCTGACCTGCTGGCTCGAGCCTGACTTGGCGGCCTGTTTCATCGCATCCGATCCGGCCTTGTCTGACTTCTCAGTTTCCTTCGCAGCCTGTTCCAATTGTTTGATGAGCTCGTCGGTCTTCTTTGCGAGTTCTTCCTGCTCTTTCGAAAGTTTTTCGAGCGCAGCGCGATCGTTCGCTGCCATGTCCTCCGGCCTTTTGCCTGCGTTCGATCGCATCACATCGCCCGATTTTTCCGACAATTTCCGCTGTTCGTCGAGTAGCTTTCCGATCGATTCAATCATCTGGCGCAGCGTTCCCACATCCGCCATCTGGTCGAGCATCGACTGCAGCGATTCGCTCGCGCGCGCTTGATTCGATTGAGCCGAATCGAGCGATTGATTTCGTTCTTTCTGATCGCGCGCTGATTGCGTTCCTTGAGCGATATCCTGCGCGGCCTTGCGCATCGGATCGTCGGCGACCTCGTTCAACTGATCCGCCACCTTCTCTGCGAGCGATTTGATTTCGTTGGCGGTTGATCGGTTCTCTTCGAGTGATTTGGCAAGCTGATTCAATCGGCTGCCGGCCTGTCGCGCGGTGGCAGCGGCGCCTGATTGCTGTTGCTGCAAACGCGATGCAACGGCGGAGTCTGCCTGATCCAGCTCGGGTTTGTCCTTCACGTCATTCTGCAAGTCACCGGTTTCAACTTGCGTGCGATCATTGGTTGATTTGATTTGATTGATCGTCGCACGCGCCTGACGCAACTCGTCGGCAGCGCGGGCCGTGAGTTGTTCCTGCGAGATGATCGTCAATCGATAGTGAGCGGATTCGACGATATCGTGTCGTCGTCCTTCAAGTTCAAAGTTGTCGAGCGCGCTGAACCAGAACTCCAGCACATCTCCACCCTGCAGATTTGCATTGCTCAGCTTGCTCAGCACCCAATCAAAGTTGAGTTTGTTGCTCGCCGCGCTCGGGGCGTGCCAGGCGAGCGCGCTGTCGACAGCGAGCGGCTGGTTCTCGCCGATGAGATCAATCGTCCAGCCAGACTCGCTCGCGCCGAGTTTTTTCACATGAAGCGATACGCGATCGATGCCGTTGTCATCTTCGATCGAGGCGATGAGCGGCACAACGGCTTCGGGCGTGCGGTCTTCCCCATCACGCGGATTTTCGATCGTGATTCGCGGGAGATTGTCGGGGCGGACGTCGATGGCGTATTCAGCGCCGCCTGCGCTTTTCACGCCGTCGATTCCCGTTGCACTGAGGCCGAATCGCATTGATTCACGCACGACGAATGATGTCTCAAAAGTTCGTTTGTTCGACGCAATCCAGACCGGCAATGCTTCGCCGGAAATCGATCGCGCATTCAATCCATCGTCTGCCAGGTCGCGCGTGTACTCGGCGCTGAGCGTCAGGCGCGAACCTTCGAGCGCGGTCAATTCTTCGCTTGTCAGATCGACAGTTCGTGTCTCACCGTTCGGCACATACGCCGGCGGAACAATCGTGGCGAGCAGATTCGTCAGCGTGGGCCTCGGCGCTACGGCAAGTTGCACGCGATCGGTTCTTCCATCGCCCGCAGTGACCCACAATTCGATTTTCTCATCGTCGCTTGATTCACTCGTGCGTGTCGAAAGATTCGTTGAATACTTCGAACCTTCCTCACGATTCAAATATTCTTGGCGCTCAATGCCCTTCTCATCTCGAATGTGCAGGATCGGTCGAAGCGAATCGGAATCGCCCCGCTCAACAGTCACATTGATTTCGATACTCTCACCGGAGGCGATGCGCTCGGGTAATTGATCGATCGGGCTGATCGCCACGCGCGTGGGCCAGTTCGCGCTCGTGAACGGATTGAGCAATCGCGCGAGCGCGACAGAGCGCAACGGAGCGCTGAGCATTGACATCAAACTGATCAGCGTGATGAAAGACAACACGCCAATCAAGAGCCATCGCTGCGCAGGTTTTCGTTCCAGAATTTGTTCGATCGGGACTTCGCGCGCGATCGAACTGGCTTCGTCGATCACACGAGTCTGCATCTGCTTCGAATCGATGTTGGGCTGACTCGAGAAATTGAGAGCGCTGCGCAGGCGATCTTCGAAGATCGGATGGAGCGATTCAATTCGCCCCGCGATGTCTTCGAGCGCGGGTGGTTTGCGGATCGGGCGAAGAAGGAATCGCCACGCAATGAACGCAACGCCGGCGAACACCGCCGCGTTGATCGTCGTGCGCGGGATCGCGGGCAGGCGAATCAGGTAGTCGACCAGCATCGCCACCATCGCCCCGAGCGCGAGAGCTGAAAGCGTGCGGCCGATGCCGTGAAAAGCGGTTAGGCGAATGACCGACCCGCGCAGGCGGCTCAGCACGTCATCGAGTCGTGTTGGGGTCATACGTTCACCTTCGATCAGACACAAGTATATCGACGTCTCGCGCTTCTGTTTGTTCCAAATTTTAGCTGCGAGTTACGAGTTGTGAGTTGCGAGCGCAGAAAATACGACTGTTTTCGCTCGTAACTCGTAACTCGCAACTGCCTGCTTCATACCAAACCAACCCGCTTCCGTCCGATCCATTCGAGCGTGATGAGCATGACAAACAGAATGAGCGCGATCGGCGCGCTCCAGAGTGGCTGGCTCGAAACGATCGGCACCACGCGGCGCACGCTCTTGATCTCCTTCGGCAATTCCTCACGCGCACTGGCCAGCTCGATCATCTGTCCGCCGGTTTCGCTCGCCAATCTTGAAAGCGTTTCTCGATCGGCGCGTGGATCGACAAATTCCAATCGTGGCACGATCACTTCCATCGGCGAGGCGATCATCGAACCGTCTGGCGCGATGTAACGCAGATTGAATCGTCCAACGCGATCGACCGTCAATCCGCCGGCGAAGAGATCGCCTTCACCGGGACGACGCGTGAGTTCGATCGTCTTTGTCACCGCGCCATCTTCACCGACGACTTGAACGCTCAGCGAGTTGCCGAGCGTTTGCAAAATCAGCGGATCGATCACGCGCAGCGAGAGTCGCGCGGCGTTGCCAAGTTCGTACGTCGGTCTTTCGCTCGCCAGCGTGAAGCGCCGCTGGCCTAGTTTTTTACCGCGCGCGAGATAACGAAGCGACTGCACCCAGTAGCTCGTAAAAATCTGTTCGCCTGTGTAGTAGCGCCAGCGCCACGAGTCGTCGGTTCCATTAAACAATGTTCGACCCGCCCCGAATCGTCCGAGCGCGACGATTGGGGTCGGTCTTCCATCCGGTCCGGTTTCGGTTGGATGCTGCGCGAGTACCTGGCCGATGCCCGGCTTGAGCGTCACGCCTTTTGCATTCCAGAAAAGCAGTTGAAGTTTGTTGGCGATGTAGTCGTCGTTCTGCACCGAGTCGGCGAAGAATCGGAAGATGCTGCTTTGTTTGCCGTCCGGCGTGATGATCGGACGCCAGCCTTCGGCGATGTTGAGGTTTGATGCCGTCGTTTCCACGCGCGCGATATCGACCGGTAAAAGCGGCTCGATCGCGGTGTTTCGATAGCTCTGTGGCGCGTGGCGCGTGCCTGCGATCATCCCGAATCCGCCGCCCTTTTTGGCGACGAATTCCTGCACGAGCGCCAGCTGCGCATCGGTGAATTGTCGCGGATCGACATCGCCGAAAATCACCACGTCGTACTCGAGTAGCTCATCCAGATTTTCTGGGAAGCGCGTGATCGGTCGATCACCTTCCTGCGCGAACGATTCATCCGCGCTCGTGAGCAGACAGGAAATGTTGACGGATTTGTCACGCAGCATGTCCTGCTTCAGATATCGATATTCCCAACGCGGATAGCCCTCGACGTACAACACCTTGATGTTCGAATCGAGCACGGTGAGGCCGATCGCGCGGCGATTGTCGCTTGAATCGATCTCGCGCGCGATCGGCACGATTTCGACCGACACATCCATCGCGCCAACGACATCCGGCACGAACTGAATCTCCGCGAGCGTCGTCCCGTCGTTCAGACTGATTTGTTTCTCAACGCGCCGCCCGTTCTGCAGATATGGATTGCCCGCGTTGTCGACGAGACGCATGGTGAGCGCTTCTGATGCGTCGATTCCGGTGGATCGCAATGAGACGGCGAGGTTCACCATGTCGCCGGAAAAGACGCTGTCCTGGTACGCCACCGATTCGATCGCCACGTTTCGCAGACCGACATCGCTACCGATTACGACGGGATAAATTTTGTATCCACGCTCGCGCAACGAATCGTATTGAGTTTCGATTTCGCTCGCGGTTTGCCGGCCATCGGTCAGCACGACGATGCCCGCGACGCGTTGGCCCTGCAGCGCGTCGGCGGCGCTTTGGAGCGCGATGTCGAGGCGGCTGGATTCGCCGTTGGGTTCGAGATTTGAAATCGATGTTGATGGCTCGCCCTCGAGCGCGCGAAGATCGTTATCAAATCGAAACGCGCGAACGGTGTTGTCCTTCTCAAAACGCTTGAGGAGCGCGGCATCGTCCGACGTCATCAACTGAATTGCCGCTTCGAGACGCGTGCGCGATGTCTGTCCCGGATCGACATCGGCAAGCCGCATCGACATCGAATCATCAATCAGTACCGCCAACACCGACGGTTCGACACGACCCTGCGTGAGCGAAAGCACCGGTCGATTCAACAGAATGATCAGCAACAACAAGGTCGCCCCGCGTAGCCCACCGAGAATCAACTTCGCGCGGCGCGATCCGCCCTCGCGCCGATAAATCATCACGACGATCAGTGCGACCAGCACCACGAGCAGAAAGTTCCACGTCGCATGACCGACAAATTCCCCGCCCGGCCAGCGCGGTTCGAAGCGAAGCGAGACTTCCCCATCGCGCGATAAAAATCCGCGTTGCAGGCCCAGGAGAATTTCGATCAATCGATTCATCAACTCACAACTTCATTCTGCCGCCGATTGCGTCCGAACCATCTCGCCAGAATCGTCTCTGCAAACATCATCGGCAACACGAGCAGCATCACGGGCCACGCGTAATCAACAATCGTTTTCGATCCGACGGAAGCAACCGCGGGCGATTCGTCTTCCCAATTCAATTCAATATCGCCGAGCGATTGCTTGAAACCGTCGCGCTCGATCAGCCGCACATCCGACTCCCCCGGCGCGATGCTGACCGCCACCGGCCAGCGTTGGTCACCTGATTCAATTGTGTAGACGGCGGGCGTTTCGATCGGATCGCTCTGCAACGTTCCACTTTCGGTTTGCGTGAGAACGAGCGTTTTGTCATCCGATGATTTCAGACTCGGCGGTGATGTCAGCGCGAGTGATGAAGGCAATTCGATGCGTTGACCGACTTGCCGATTCATCCAACCAGATTCCGAGCCGATCGCGCCACCCACTAGCTCGTGAACGAGCGTGACGTAGGCGGGCCGCGCGACGAGTGTTGACCATTCGGCATCGGCGCTGGTGGCCACAACGATCACGCGACCTTGTCCGATGCGCTCCAGCGTGATTGCATGATCGGATTCGGTTTGATCGGGAAGTTTTTTGAAATCGAGAACGGATTCGATCGAGCGTGATGGATCGATCATCATGCGCCAGTACGAAAACACTTGAGCAGATTCGAGTCCACTACGCTGATAATTTTTGAACGCGCCGAGTACGGGATGAGGCGAGCGCGAATCGAAGTCGAATGTCGCGCCGGTGTCGCTCGATGGAAGATTGACGCGCGTGACCAGTTCGCCGGGCAACAATTTCGCTGCGCCTAGCGTCTGATTGTAGTTGTGACCCGAAACCGCTTCGCCCATGAAAATGATCAGCGCGCCGCCCTGCTCGACATAGTTGTGTAGTTGCCGCGCGGTGTCGGCGCTCATGACGCCCGCGCCGGCCAACACGATCGCGCGGTAGTCGGCGAGTGGCTTGCCGGGGAGATCGGCGTCGCTGATGACTTCGGGGCGATGTAGTTTGATTCGTTGGCCACTGAATCATCCGGCGGCGCGAGCGCGAGTTTCAAAAACGCTCCACTGCCTGCGAGCGGGCCGTTGCCCGAACGTCCTTCGACGATCAGCAATTTGAGATGGCCCGCGACATCCAGAACCGTCGACAGTTCGTCGTCGATCGGCATCCGATCGTGTTCGGAAAATCTGGCGGTGATGAGCGCGGGACCGGGCTTGTCGAGACCAATCTGTGGCAGGAGCGCCGGTGTTTCCTCGGTGCTGGGATTGCTCGTAATCGGCGAACCAATCTGCTTTCCATTGACGAGAAATGAAATCGTCGACGGATCGTTCTGTCCAAACGCCTGGAGCCCTGCGCGCAAATCCGTTCCGAATCCGATGCGCACGAGTTGGTCGGTCGCACCGGTCGAAACAATCGCGCGATTGCCCGGCTGAGCCACCGCGAGATCGATCACCGAAATGCTTGCGTGGTCGAAAAGTGTTTTCGCTGATTGTGCAAGCGTTTCCGCATCGCCCTGCTTCAATGATGCCGCAGTTCGATCGGTATAGAGCCACACGTTTCGATTCGGAATGTCCCCCGCGTCGCGAACGATTTCCTCAGCGAGCGTGAAGGCACCTGCGAAATCGTTGCCTTTGAAAGTTTGTTTGGTCTGGCTGATCGCGCTGCGCGCGGCGTCGAGATCGAAGCTGCTCTGCATGATGACGCGCGCTGGATTCGATCCCGAAATGATTGCAACGCGTTGTTGAGAACCTTCGAGCGAATCGATTCGCGCGCGAGCCAGTTGCTTCGCGCGATCGAGTTGTGTTGTCGCGCCGCTGCGCTTTGCTTCGTACGACATCGAGAGGCTGTCATCCAGAATGATGACGTGCAATCCCGCACGATCAGCGCCCGCCAGCACAACCGATTGATTCGAACATCCAAGCGGGCGCGCCATCGCTGCTGCGAGCAATCCGATCACCAGGCAACGCAGCGCGAGCAACAGCCAGCTCTCGAATCGCAATCGCCGACGGTTTTGCCGAACAGCCGCGAGCAGGTAGCGCATCGCAGCCCACTCGACGACTTTGTAGCGGCGCCGATTGAGCCAATGGATGATGATCGGAATCGCCATCAGCGCGACGCCGGCCACCGCGAGCATGGGTGTGAGAAATCCCATTGGTTACCGCGCCATCCTCCGCGCCAAAAAATCCGCGAGCTTCGCGTCGATCGGTTCCGACGAATCGAATCGCGTGAACTCAACACCCATCGATCGGCACGACTTCGCCAGCGCATCGGTCTGCTTCTTCAACTCGGCTTGATACGCGTCCCGTAATGATCGCGGTTCGGTGAGCAGCTGGCCCGCCTCTTCCAGACCTTTGAACAGCGTCACGTCATCAAACGGAAAATCAATCTCGTCGTGATCCAGCACCTGGATCAGCGCGATGTCATGCTTGCGATAGCGCAATCGTTTCAGCCCGCGAGTGATTGAATCGATGTCGTCGAAAAAATCACTGACGATGATTACGAGCGATCGATGCGAAAGTTTTTCGCTCAGCTGTTCAAATACTTTGCCGGTGTCGGTCTTGTTCCATTTCGGAATGTGCGTGAGTTCTTCGATCACGAGTTTCCACTGCGCTGCCGACATCGATGGCTTGATGTATCGAGAAAGCGTCTGATCAAAAATCGACAGCCCCACTGCGTCCTGCTGATGGATTGCGAGATACGCCAGCGCCGCAGCGATCGAGACGGCGTGGTCGAACTTTGTCCATTTCAAACCCGCTTGATCGCGCGGGCGAACGGCGTTGCCGAAACCCATCGACTCGCTCGCATCGACCACGAGCATGAGCGGAAGGTTCGTTTCCTCCTGATATTGTTTGATGTAGAGGCGATTGCTTCGGCCGTACACACGCCAATCGAGGTGGCGAACATCGTCGCCGGGCGAGTATTGGCGATGCTGCGCGAACTCGACGCTCGAACCCTGAAACGGCGAGCGATGCATGCCGCTCATCAAGCCTTCGACGATGAGCCGGGCGCGCAGCTCAAGCGAGTGAACTTTTGCGAGCGTGGTGGGATCGAGATATCGACGCAGTTCGGGGGATGCGCTCATGCGGCCTCCCGGCGGATCGGATATACATCGTGAAGATGGACGCGGAAGAATCGAGCGAACGTGAATCGTCCAGTGCGCGCGTGCACACGCCGGCGCTTGTTCGCGCGCGCGCTGCCATGCGATTTCGCGCGAAGCGGGCTGTAATTGACGCGATGTCGATGGCGTGGCGCGCCACGGGTCAACTCGATCGCGCATTGAGTCGACCGCGGGTTCAGGTTCTCGTGCTCCATCACGTTGATGATTCGATGGTCGATTCGTTTCGATCGTTCATCGAACAACTCTCGAAGCGGGTTCAGTTCGTCTCGTACAGCCGCGCGATCGAAACAATCGTGCATGGAACGATCGATCGACCGATGATCACGCTCAGTTTCGACGACGGCTTTGCTAGCTGCGTGCGTGCCGCAACGGTGATGGAAGAATTCGGCGCGAAGGGGATGTTTTTCGTCAATCCGCGAATCGTCGGTGAAACGCGTTCGGATGTTTTGAATGCGTGGCGAAGTCGGTTGCGCATCACGCATTCGGATGGATTCATGAATTGGGATGACTGCGGGAAATTGATGTTGCGCGGACACGAGATTGGGAATCACTCGATGGATCATTTCAATCTCGGCCTGCCTGAGACGGATTTGAATGAGCAGATCGGGAAATCGAAAGAAGTCCTGATCGAAAACCTCGGCGAACGACCGATTCATTTTGCGTGGCCGTTTGGGACGGTTGCAAGGTTTTCGAAGCAGGCGCGTGAGGAATTCTTTCGCACTGGGCATGCAAGCTGCGCGTCGAGCCTGCGCGGGGCGCATGTTGAGCGATGCGCACGCACTGAAGACTTGTGCGTGCGCCGCGATCATGTCTGGTTCCGCTGGCCTGTGCATCACAACATCTTTCTTTCAGCTCGATCTGCGAAACGCGCGACTGGGAATGACAATCATTGGCCGAACACGCTCTCCTGATTTCCCCCTCTCCCGTGTACTCATGGGAGAGGGTTGGGGTGAGGGCCTACTGCGGCAATCAAGCGTCAATTCAACTTTCGATCTTCATTGGGCCCTCACCCTGCCCTCTCCCATGAGTACACGGGAGAGGGTGTGAAAAACTCACGCTCCCGTCTTCATCATCCGCGCCGCCTGTTGATCAAACTTCGATTCATCCTGCGCCGGCACATCCGCCAGCAGTCGCTTGATGAGATCATCTGTCTTCATCCCCTCAGCTTCAGCATTGAAATTCATCACCACCCGATGTCGAAGCACCGGCAGCGCCACTTCTCGAATGTCGTCCGTGCTGACGTGGTATCGACCTTTGAGCAGCGCCCGCGCCTTGCCCGCCAACACCAGCGCCTGGCTCGCGCGTGGCCCCGCGCCCCAGTTCACAAACTCGCCCACAAAATCGGGCGAATTCGGATCTCCGCGTCGAGTCAATCGCGCCAATTTCAACGCGTATCGAATCACATGATCCGCAACGGGAACTCGACGAACCAAATCCTGCAACAGCTTCACCTGCTCTCCACTCAACACCGGTTTCAGTTCGACCGTCGAAGGAGAAGTCGTCAGGCGCACGATGTTGAATTCTTCCTCTTCGCTTGGATAGGCGACATGGATCATGAATAGAAATCGATCCAGCTGCGCTTCGGGAAGTGGATAGGTTCCTTCCTGCTCGATTGGATTTTGTGTTGCCAAAACGAAGAACGGATCAGGGAGTTTGTATTGACGCCCACCAGCGGTGACTTGGCGTTCCTGCATGGCTTCGAGCAGCGCGGCTTGAGTCTTCGGGGGCGTGCGATTGATTTCGTCGGCGAGGATCATGTTGCCGAACACCGGGCCTTTGACGAATCGCATCGTTCGCGCGCCGGTCACTTTGTCTTCTTCGATGACTTCCGTTCCGGTGATGTCCGCAGGCATCAAATCGGGCGTGAACTGCACGCGCGAAAACGTCAACCCGAGCGTGCGCGCGAGCGTTGAGATCAAGAGCGTCTTGGCCAACCCCGGCACGCCGACAAGCACCGCGTGGCCCTTGCAGAACAACGCGATGAGCAACTCGTCGATCACTTTTTCCTGACCGACAATCACCTTGCTCAATTCCGCCTTGATCGCGCGATACCCCTGCTGCAATTGCTCGACGGCAGCGAGTTCATCGCCCATCAATTCCCGGGCGACGTTTGACGCGCCGGTCGATGCGTTGTCCGATGAAGTGTTCGACGGTTCTGATTTTTCATCCATAGTTTTCCCGATCCAAAATGACTGACCTCACAACACTACATGCGCGAGCGGTGTGCGAAAAACGAAAATCCTCTAACACTTAGATGCGGTCAGGTCGTTCAGGTTGCACACGCTGCATCTTTACGCCATCAATCCCTACAATCGATCCGCCAATGCCCGAATTGCCCGAAGTTCAGCATGTCGTCGATACGCTCCGCCCGCACGTCACGGGCGTGCGAATTCGTGCGGTGCGGCTGCATCGAAACGACATCGTCGAGCCGATGGGTTTCGACCTTTCGAAAGCGCTGACAGATCGATCGATCCAGAACGTGTCGAGGCGAGCCAAGCGGATCGTATTTTCGCTCGATGACGGCCAATCCTTCTACATTCATCTCGGCATGAGCGGACGCTTGATCGCAAGCGAACCTAACGCAACTGTGGCGAAGCATACGCATTTGATGATTGAGATTGATCGACCGGTTGTCTCGCAGATTCGATTTGTTGATCCGCGCAGCTTCGGCGGAATTTTCTGGACGAATGACGACACCGAACTCGGGCCGGAACCGCTGACGATTTCATCAAGCATCCTCGCGCGGCAATTGGCGGGCACGAAACGGATCGTGAAGTCTGCGCTGCTCGATCAGAAATTGATCGCAGGTCTCGGAAACATTTATGTGGATGAATCGCTCTTCGATGCGCGGATTCATCCTGAAAGAATTTCAAGCGAGCTATCGCGCGAGGAGGTTGGACGGTTGTGTCGATCGATCAAGAGCGTGCTGAAGCGCGCGATCAATTCAGGTGGAAGCTCGCTGAGGGATTATGTGGATGCGAATGGCGAGCGCGGCGGATTTCAGAAGTTGCATCGTGTGTATGGGCGTGCGGGGGAAAAGTGTGTGAAGTGCCGGAGCGCGATCACGAGCAAAGTTCTCGGCGGGCGGACGACTGCGTTTTGCCCGCGATGTCAGATGAAATGAATTCGCCGCTTGCGGCTTCGCATTGAAAGTGCGTGCGAAGCCGCAAGCGGCGTGGTTGTTCAGGCGAACGTCCTCAATCACCGCGATTTCGGCAACTGCTCTTCCGCCAGCACGATGTTGTTGTATCGAAGCAGCGTCCCCTTCGCGCGTTCAAGCCGCGCGAGCGCGATGTTGTAATCCGCGACGCTCTGTGCTTCCTGGCTCTGGGCGGCGGCGACGGATTCCTGGGC
>Ga0138256_10005014_pt1 | contig 14031 bp, 12 predicted proteins | sample KNB2016incub_MG_FD_105486 | JGI IMG/M metagenome (GOLD analysis project Ga0138256, IMG submission 105486) | Active sludge microbial communities from wastewater in Klosterneuburg, Austria - KNB2014incub_MG | ecosystem: Engineered > WWTP > Activated sludge > Unclassified | place: Austria...
ACATTAGGCTGAGCGGGTCCTTATGCCGGTAGGTGCCACCGAACAACAGCGGGAGGACCCGATAGCGCGCGGTGAGGGTGTCCGCCCCCAGGCCAGGTCCCAGGAACAACCGCGCCGTGAAAGGGTCCAGCTCATAGGATCCCGGACCCAGAAGGGAGTCACCCATGAACAGGGCGAAACTGCCGGGTGCGATGCTCAGTGTGTCCAGTACGATGCTGTCGCTGGAGGGGATCAGATGCCGCGTTCTCCTGTTATCCCGATCGCTTTGCCCGGAAGCCAAGAGAGCGCCGAGAACGCAAAGCGCTCCGCCGCATCGCCGGAGCACCCTCGACGTCGCATGTGATCGGGACACTGGAAGGAAGATACGCCCCAAGACCGGGAAAATTATCCGGTTGGCAGGTGTTATGGTCCTGTCACCATTAAGATCCGATCGTTGATGGCCGACGGGAAGCCATCGTTCTACGCCACGCACCCCGGATATCTTTGGCCGGAACCTGTCCACATTCCCTTGATCATCCGGCGATCCCCGCTCCTGGCCGCGTTGCTGCTCCTGTGGTCATGCACAGGGGACCATAGCGGCCCTAAGCGAGCGGATGCCCTTGGGGGCAAGCACTATGGGGGGGTTTTCAATACGAACGAGACAGAGAAGATCCGTTCGATCTTCCCGCTGAACCTATCACAGGCGAGCGCTCATCGCATCGCATCGCAGATCTACCAGGGGTTGGTGCGCTTCGATCAACAGGACCTGACGATCGAACCCTGCCTCGCTGAACGCTGGGAGGTGGACGTTTCTGCCACTACCTACACGTTCCACCTGCGCAAGGATGTGTTCTTCCATGCCGATCCGGTTTTCGCGAACGAGAAGGACCGGCGGTTCGATGCCAACGCCGTTCTCTATTGCTTCCAGCGCATCTGTACCGCCAGCCCCGAGAACCAGATGTTCTGGCTCTTCCAGGACAAGGTCGTCGGGGCCAACGTGTTCTATGCCGCTACCGCGGAAGGCAACGTACCGGCGAAAGGCGTCGAGGGCTTCGAAGTGGTGGATGAGCACACCTTCCGGATCCGCCTCACACATCCCTTTCCTAGTTTCCTGCACCTTTTGGCGCACCAGGGATCCTGGATATGGCCGGCCCGTTTGTGGGACGTGTACGGGCGCGACCTCATGGCACACGCCATCGGCACGGGCCCCTTCCGACTGAAAACCAGTTCCCCGGACGAGGTCTTTGTGCTCGAGCGTGATCCGGATCACTGGGATCGGGATGAGAACGGCAATCAACTACCTTTCTTGGATGCGGTCCGATGCACGTTGGAACCTGACAAGAACAAGGAACTGGACAGTTTTCTGGCAGGCAAACTGTCGTGCATGTTCGAGGTGCCGGTGGATCGCATCACCGTTCTGAACGACTCCTTGGACGAAACCGGCGCGATCCGTTTTCTAGTGCAAACCGTACCCGGCCTCGCCGTCCAGTTCTATGGTTTCAATGGCACCCGCCCCCCTTTCCAGGATGTTCGTGTGCGAAGAGCGGTGGCCCTGGCCATCGATCGCCGATTCTTGGTGGACAGCGTTCTGAAGGGCATGGCGGTAGCTGCGCTCCATGGTATTGTGGCGCCCGGGCTGGCAGGGTATCCATACGAACTGGTCCCCGGTCATCCGTTCGCTCCCGACAGCGCAAGGGGACTGCTGGCCGATGCCGGGTTCCCGAACGGCGAGGGCTTCCCTCCGCTGATCCTTCAAGTGAGCGCCGGCTTTGGGTATGTGGAAGTGGCCGAAGCGGTGCAGAATATGTTGGAGCAGGAGCTTGGGGTGGCCACCATCCTCTCCATGCTGCCTGCCGACCAACATTTCGAGCGGATCGAGATGGGTCGAGCCCAGGTCTGGCGCGAGGGTTGGTTGGCCGACTTCCCCGACCCGGAGAATTTCCTGGCGCTGCTCTATGGTAAGAACGCCGTGGCCGATACCGCGCTACCCACCTTCTTGAACACCACACGCTACCGCGATCCGCGCTACGACTCCCTCTTCACCCTGGCCCAACGTACCGTGGATTTGGTTGAGCGCGCACGCTACCTGGCGTTGGCGGAACAAGTGGCCATGATCGACGTGGCGATCACACCGCTCTATCATGAACGTTCCGTGAGGTTGTTGCAACCCTGGGTGCGCGATCTCCCGCAGAACCCGATGGAATACCGCGATCTGAGCACCGTTTGGTTCGATCCGGCCGTCAAACGCTGATGCCTTCGGGGGAAGGTGTTGCGCCGTTCGAGAACTCGTGTTGGATGTAGTGGTAGACCAACTGTTTGGCCAAAGGCATGAAGGTCTCGATCCGCGGAAGGTCGACCTCGCTCTCGAAGCAGAACACCGCTGGATTTGGCAGCTCCGGTCTGTATCTCACTAACTCGGCTTTGACCCGCTCGTACGGACTGAGCAAGCCGACCGAACACGTGGTGACATACCGGGTATGCATCCGTCGGTAGTGCCGCTCGTCCGCAGTGTCCGGATAGAGGGTCGTTCCATAGACGTAAACACGCATTTCGGACCCTTGACGAAGGAACAGGTAGCCATCGCGCGCGTCCAAGGGCATCAATCCCACGGGCGAGAAATGGATCCTCTCGGCCAGTCGTCGACGCAGCGCTTCGCCTCGCGCCCAATGGCTCTGTAGCTCCGGAAGCGCGAAGCCGATCACCTCATTGATCACGGCCAAGGGGCCCTCGGGGGCCAGCAGGGGAGCGTATTGCAGCACCCCGCCTTCTGGATCGACCCCGAGCAGTTCACGTGTGGTGCCCGCTTCCAACTCACCCTTTATCCGCTTCAGTTCCACCAATTCGTCCAAATGGTCCCGGAGCTGGTGCAGGTAGGGATACAGTTTGTGCTCGCGGAAACGCTCCTGCACCCGCTGTAGGTAGCCGAGCAGTACGTACTGTTTCAGTTCCAGATCGATGGCAGGGGCCACGATCCAATCTTTGGGGAGTGCGGTTGCTTCCATGCTTTCGAGCACTGAACGCGGTGTTCACAAAAAAAGTTGCTCCGCAAGTTCCGTGCTGACCTGCTCCCGGTTTCTTTGTCAACACCGTCATCACCACACCTCCGCCGGCTCCCGGCTATTGAACATGACCAGCGCACGCGCCCTCGCGATCCTCGCTCTTTTCACTTCCCTCACCGCCTGCGTGCCAGCACGCAAGTACGAGGAACTCAACTCCCAGGTGGCCGGTCTTCGTGCCGAGGCGGAGAACGCGCTCGCCAAGGCACGTGAAGCGGAGGCGGCGCATGCCGAGCAACAAGGTCATGTAGGCGACGTGGAACGCCGGGTGAAGCTCCTTGAGCAGGATACTTCCACCATGGGCACCTCGCTGCGGAAGATGCAGGTACAGTATGACAAGATCAATGAGCTGAACGACGAACTGCTCGACAAATACAACAAGCTCCTTGCTGGCGATCGAAGCGAGAACCGGAAACTTCTCACGGATCTCGAGGCCTTGCGGCTGGACCTGCAGAACAAGGAGGACTCCATTGCCCATAGCTCCCAACGTCTGGCGGAGCGAGAGGCGAAGCTCGCCGAGTTGCAGGCCGAATTGGCACGCAAGGATGCCGCCATGCGGGAGTTGAAGGATCGCGTGAGCAAGGCGCTCACCGGATTCGAAGGGAAAGGTCTCACCGTGGTGCAAAAGGACGGTCGCATTTACGTGAGCCTGGAGAACAAGCTGCTCTTCCCCAGTGGCAGCGCGGCTGTGGACAAGCAGGGGCGGGAGGCGCTGGTGAGCCTGGCCAAAGCCATCCAGGACGACCGGGACATCAGCATCCTGGTAGAAGGACATACGGATACCGACAAGATCCTTCCCGGCTCCACCTATAAGGACAATTGGGACCTCAGTGTGGCGCGGGCAACGAGCGTGGTGCGCATCCTACAGGAGAGCAGTTCCGTTCAACCGTTGCGCATCACCGCCGCTGGCCGCAGTGAATTCGTCCCTCTGGACCCCGCTGACAAGGCCAAGAACCGCCGCATCGAGGTGATCCTTACCCCTGACCTGCGCTCGCTCTACAACATGGTTACGGAGTGACGGACACGGGAGCGACCCTCCCTACCTTTGATCCTAATGTCCAATGACCGTGCGGCGCTTGAGCCCGCGCTGCTTTCCACGTGGGGCGATCACCTCTCCCGTCCCCTTTTGATCGCCGGTCCATGCAGCGCCGAGAGCGAGGAGCAGGTGATGGTCACAGCACGGGGCATTGTGAAGACCGCTCCTGGGGTGCGCGTTTTTCGCGCAGGTGTTTGGAAACCCCGCACTCGCCCTGGGGCGTTCGAGGGTATGGGGGAAGAGGCGCTTGTGTGGCTACAGCGGGTCAAACGGGAAACCGGCCTGTTTACCGCCACCGAGGTGGCCACGCCCGAGCATGTGGACGCGTGCTTACGCCACGGCATCGATATGCTCTGGATAGGCGCGCGAACAACACCCAATCCCTTCAGCGTGCAGGCCATCGCCGACGCCTTGCGCGGGGTAGATATCCCCGTGATGGTAAAGAACCCCATCAACCCGGACCTACAGCTCTGGGTGGGGGCTTTGGAGCGGTTGCATCGCGTGGGGATCCGGAAGCTTGCCGCTGTGCATCGCGGTTTCAGTTGGTCCGGCTTCACCCCTTACCGGAACAGCCCGATGTGGGAGTTCCCCATTCGCCTGGCCGCTGCCTATCCGGAGCTGCCCTTGCTGTGCGATCCGAGCCATATCGCTGGAAAGCCGGAGAAATTGCACGAAGTGGCCCAGAAGGCGCTGGACCTGAATTTCAGCGGGCTAATGGTCGAAACGCACCATGCGCCAGCTTCCGCCCTGAGCGATGCGGACCAGCAGATCGATCCACACGAGCTGCGAAGGCTGCTGGGATCCCTATCGTTCCGAGCCGCTGCTCCGGATGCCCGCCTGCGCGACCGATTGGAGGAATTGCGGGACCTGATCGATCATCTCGATGCGGATATCGCACAGAAACTGGGGGCTCGCATGGACCTGTCCGAACGGATCGGGGCGTACAAGCGCGACCACAATGTGGCCATCCTCCAACCCGAACGCTGGGAGCGTATCATGAGCGCCCAGGCGGAACTTGGACGCAGGTTGGGTTTAAGCCCGGATTTCATCGAAGGGTTCATGAACGCCATCCACCAGGAGAGCATCCGCCGCCAGACCGAGGCTTGGGAACAACAGACCGAACCATCGGAAGGATCCCCAGTGTTCGGCCCCGGAAGGTTGCAGGACCCGGGTTAGCCACCTAGTTTTGGTCGCCTTTGCAAGGAACCCCTCGATCAGCTTTTCAAAACCTACCCGCAGAACATGGCTCACGCTTACTCATTGACCGTAGCATTAACGCTGCTGTCGACCGGCCTATTGGCCCAACCGGTGTTCACCAACGGATCCGGTGCGCTCTCCCATAACGCGAACAGCGGTGGGTGTATGGCCGTAGTGGACATGGACAAGGACGGCCTGGACGACATCGTGCAGTTGAGCATGAGCACGCATGTCTATATCCTCTACCAGAACCCCGACCACAGTTTCGTCACCTACGACTATGGCCAGGTGGACAACAGTGAGCAATGGGGCTGGGCTATCGCCGATCTCGACAACGACGGGCACAAGGACATCTGTAGTGGAGTATCGATCACCCGTTACCTGCGGATCAGCGCGCGCGGCGTGTATACGTTGAGCAACTTGAACGGCCCATCCATCTTCACCCAGGGGATGAGCATGGCGGACATGAACAACGATGGCCGTGTGGACGTGTACGCTTGCCATGACAATGGCGCGCCCAACATCTGGTTCACCGATGCGAACGGTGTTCCCCAATATCAGGCGACCTACATCGATTGGTCCACGAACCCCGCCAGCGACATGAGCGGGAACTACGGTAGCACCTTCACGGACTTCGATGATGACGGTGATATCGACCTACACATCAGCCACTGTCGCCAGGGCGTGAACGATCCCAACGATCCGCGCCGCTGGGACCGCCTGTTCGTTAACGATGGAAACAACCAGTACAGTGATCAGGCTGCCAGCTATGGCTTGGAGAACCGCGAACAGGTGTGGACATCGGATTTCGGTGATTATGACAACGATGGCGACCTGGACGTGTTCAGCACCACGCACAGCAGCACGCTCATGCTGTTCGAGAACGATGGCACAGGCCACTACACGGACGTGACCACGGGCAGCAACCTGGAGAACTACAATGGCTTTTTTCTACAGGGCCTCTTCCGAGACATGGACAATGACGGCTACCTCGACATCATGACCGGCACCGAGGATCTCTACTTCAAAGGGAACGGCGATGGCACCTTCGACGAAGTGACGAACCTGTTCCCCGCCACGAAGAACATGCTCAGTTTCGCCTTCGGTGATCTGAACGGCGATGGTTTCGAGGACGTGTACGCCAGTTACGGTGATGCCTATGTGGACGGCGATCCCAGCTTCCCCGACCGTTTGTGGCTGAACACGCCCAATGGCAACCACTACCTCAATGTGAACTTGAAAGGGGTGGTGAGCAATGAGGACGCGATCGGCGCGAAAGTGAAGATCTGGGGACCCTGGGGCGTGCAGGTGCGCGAGGTGCACTCCGGTGAGAGCTATGGCATCGTGAACACAGGCACATGCCACTTCGGTTTGGGCGGTGTCACCACCGTCGATTCACTGGTGGTGTATTGGCCGAGCGGTCAAGTCGACACTTACACGGACATCGACGCTGACCAAGGCATTACCTTGTTGGAAGGTATCTGCATCGCTCCCATCGCGCAGATCACGACGCAGGGCGCGCCCGTGGTGTGCGCTGGTGGTACGCCGATCACCCTTACCGCTAACCCGGGCTTCAGCTACACCTGGAGCACCTCGGAAACGACCCAGAGCATCGATGTGAACGTGGGCGGTCCCTTCACCGTCATCATTGATGATGGGACGGGTTGCACAGGTGAAGCGACCATCACCGTAACGGAGAACCCCGATGAAACACCGACCATTTCCGTGAACGGGGAAACCGTCTTCTGCCAGGGCGGCTCGGTGGAACTGATCTCTTCCTCCGCGAACGGGTATGCGTGGAGCACGAGCGAAGTCACTCAAAGCATCCAGGCCACCGCGAACGGCAGCTACACCGTGTCGATCGAGGGGGTCTGCGGCACCTTCACGTCCGATGCAGTGGATGTTCAAGTGATCAACACCCCTGTCGCGCCCACGACCACGGGTGCCACGATCCTGGGTCCTGGCACGGCGGATATTTCAGCTACCGGTACCGCTATCACCTGGTACGATGCGGCGATCGGGGGCAATGAAGTGGGCACCGGTTCACCCTTTACCACCCCTATGGTGAACAGCACCACCAGCTTTTGGGCTGCCGATGTGAACCAGTTCCAAGGCGGTACCAGCTATGGCGGTCAGACGGATAACACGACCAGCGGGCAGTACCACACGAACGACGGTTTCTTCCTCCTCTTCGATGCGTATGAGCGCTTCACCATCCGTTCGGTCAAGGTCTACTCGGACGAGGTAGGTGTGCGCACGATCGCGGTGGTCGACGAGAACACCGGCCTGACCGTGGCATCCGTCTCTCCGAACATCCCGATCGGCACCAGCCGAGTGCAGCTCGATCTTGAGGTACTCCAGCCGGGGAGCTACAGCCTGCGTTGCGTGGGCACGCCGGACCTCTGGCGCGATGGTATGGGCAGCAACCCGGCCTATCCTTATGCACTGGGCACCGTCGGCAGCATTACCAGTTCCAGTGCTGGGGGGGCGAACGCCCTGGAGTTCTACTACTTCTTCTATGATTGGGAGGTGGAACGCTGGGGAGTTACCTGTGCAAGCCCCCGTTCGGAGGCGGTCGTCACCGTTTCCGGTGTCGGCATCAACGAAGCGTCGAACGATCAGGCCTTGTCCCTGCAGCCCAACCCAACGGATGATCTGGTGGTATTGACCTTCTCCACTGGAGCAAGCCGCGTGAACGCCGAAGTACTTGACATGACCGGCCGCTTAGTGCTCATCGCAGCATCCACCAGTGCGGTCAATGGTCGCCTAGCCATTGATGTCAGCGCACTGGCTCCGGGCCAGTACATGGTGCGCGCCATGGTCGATGATCACAGCCAGGTGCTGCCGCTGATCGTGCGCTGATCCTACCTGCTCTACTTTCACGAAGCCCTCCGACATCGTCGGGGGGCTTCGTGTTCCCACCCAGCGGGTTGCAGCTTACTTTGTACGCATGTCCGTGGATCTGCCCGCACCTGATGTCCTGGTGATCGGCATTGGGGCTATTGGCCATGCGTTCCTAAGAGCCCTTCACGATCAGGACGCAGACAGCATCACCCTCGTGGACGGCGATACGGTGAACGCGCACAACCTATCGCGTCAACCGCTCTTCTCCATCTCGGATATCGGCACCCTGAAGGTGGATGCGGCGCGAACAGCGTTATTGGGAGCGGGATGGCCGGGAAAGATCCAAATCCAACCGGTGTTCGCCGACCGGCACAACCTGGCCGCCATGGTCGAAGGGCGTTCCCTGGTCGCCGATTGCACCGACGATGCCCACGCGAAACGCGCCATCGATCAGGCCTGCCTTGAAACTGGCACCCCGCTGATCTCCGCAGCAGTGCATGCCGACCAGGCGCAGGTGATACTGTTGCACGCGTCCATGGCATTGGGTGATGCCGCGATCACGCGCGATGAGCTATTCATCGGCAAACCCGGCCCTGGCCAGGACGATTGTGACATGCGACGCGTACCGCTGAAGCTCCTGGGTTCGGTAGGCCACAGGATGGTGGCGTTGTGGGATGACCTTCGATCCGGCCGTGACGCGATGAACGGCCGCGTGGAACTGCTGCACGGTGAACGGTGGACGATGATCGCGCCCCCGGAGCGACGAACGACCGCATGGATCCCATCCCGCTGACGGCGTTGATCGGCCTGGTAGCCTTCGCCTATGCGATGGTCGGCCACGGCGGGGCCAGCGGCTACCTCGCGCTGATGGCCCTGGCCGGGACGGCGATCGCGGTGATGCGCCCGACCGCGTTGATCTTGAATCTCTTCGTCAGTGCGATCGCCTTCGCGCAATACGCACGTGCAGGCCACTTCCGTGGGAGGACCTTCTGGCCTTTCGCGGTCTTGTCCGTGCCCATGGCCTGGGTCGGGGCGCAGCTGGTGCTCGATCCCGCTATCTACAAGCGCGTTCTAGCCTTCTGCCTGCTCTTCGCTGTGGCCCGACTTTTCGGCTTTTTCGGCAGGAGTGCTGATGCGCAACGATCTGTTCCCTTGTTCGCCGCGCTCGGCATTGGCGCGGTGCTCGGTCTTGTTTCCGGCATGATCGGCATCGGCGGCGGGATCTTGCTGAGCCCGATCCTGATGCTCTGCTGCTGGGCCGATGCGAAAACCACTGCTGCGACATCGGCGCTTTTCATTCTCGTGAACAGCGCGGCCGGGATCATGGGTGTTCTTTCATCGGGTGAAGTGCTCCGTTCGGAGATGCTTCCCTGGATCCTCGCTGCGATCGGCGGCGGCCTATTGGGAAGTTGGATCGGCGCGAGCCGCCTCCCAGAACTGCGACTAAGGCAGGCCCTCGGGCTCGTATTGCTGTTCGCCAGCGTAAAGCTGATGTTGCCATGATCGGGGTCGAAGAAGCGAAGCGGATCCTGATGGAGCATGTGACTGTACTGGCCCCGTGAACCGTCGCGCTCCCGAGCGCCACTGGGTTCGTGATGAAGGATGTGGCGGCTCCGCACGACCATCCGCTTTTCGATATGAGCGCGGTGGACGGATACGCCTTCGTTCTTGGATCCTCGAACGAATGGAACGTGGTGGGAGAGATCGCGGCTGGTGAGGTCCACAGCACGGCACTGAAGCCTGGTGAGTGCGTGCGCATATTCACCGGTGCCATGGTGCCGGAGGGAGCGGACACCGTGGTGATGCAGGAATTCGTTACGCGGAAAGGAGACCGGATCTCGCATACCGATGTGCAGGTAAAACCCGGTTCCAACATCCGCCGGAAGGGAGAGCAGGTGCGGCAGGGACAAGTGATCCTGCACGCAGGGGAGCGCCTGAACGCCGCGGCCAAGGGACTGCTCGCCTCTGTCGGTGTCGCTGGGGTTGCGATGGCCCCCTCCCCAGAAGTGGCGGTGATCATCACCGGGAGCGAGTTCGCCGACGAGCGCGTGCTGCTCCCAGGGAAGATCTTCGGGAGCAACGGCGTGATGCTCGAAGCGCTGATCCCTTCAGCTGGTGCGTTGGCGCAGGTCCGCCACGTTCCGGATGAAATGGCCGCGTTGGAAGCGTGCATCCAACGATGTTCGGCGAGCTCGGATCTGGTGATCTCAACAGGCGGTGCGTCCGTCGGCGACCATGATCTTGTGAGCGCGGCGATCGAGCGGTGCGGCGGACGTATCATCTTCCACGGTGTTGCGCAAAAGCCCGGGAAGCCCATGCTTTTTGCCTTGCTCGGCGACAAACCTTTCTTCGGTCTGCCCGGCAATCCGCGCGCGGTCATGGTCCTCTATTGGGAGTATGTGCTGCCCTTCTTGCGTGCGATACAAGGCGCGAAGCGACCGTGGTTGAAAGTTGATGTGCTTCCCATTGCACACGCCTTGATCGCGAAAGGCGATCGCGCCGAGTTCCGCGCAGCGCAGGTGAAAGGAGGCCAGGTCACCCTGCTCGCCGATGAAGGATCGCACATGCTGCGCTCCTTGATCGATGCCGATGCTTTGGCTTACGTGCCCGCTAACCGGCGCACATGGGCTGCCGGGGATCCCATGGAAGTACACTACCTGCCATGATGCACGATCGCGGCTGGACAGGGGTGGTGCTCGCGGGTGGCCAAAGCAGCCGCATGGGCCGCGACAAAGCGCTGATCGAGATCGACGGGGCTACGCTGTTGGACCGTTCCGTTGAACTCCTCCGGCCGCACGCACGCGAGATCCTGGTGATCGGTGACCCGGCCAAGTACGAGGTGCTCCATGCGTCCGTGATCCCGGACGACCGCCCGGGAAAGGGGCCGCTGGGAGGTATCGTTACCGCCCTGCACAGAGCCCGCTATGTGCGCTTGGTGGTGCTGGCCGTCGACCTACCGAACTTGGACGACCGCCTGCTGATCGCCCTGAAGCACGCCCTGGAGCCCGGGGTGGACGCCGCCGTGCCGCGTCACGGTGATCTGATCGAGCCTCTGGCCGCAGCCTATCACCGGCATGCCATCGAACCGTTCGAGCAATGCCTGGAGCGGGATGCCTTGAAGATGAGCGCTGCCTTGGACCGCGTTCGCACCACGTACCTGGATATCACACCCGGAGAGGAAGGCTGGCCCACTGATCTCTTTCGCAACCTCAACACGCCTGCCGACCTTTGACCCGTCCGCACCGACCCCAGGAGCCACATCCTGGGTTCGGGAGGCAGAACCCATGAAAGTCCTATTGTTCGGTTTGATCGCGGAGAAGGCCAACGCCAGCGAGTTGCTCGTCACGGCAGCGAGCACCCATGCGCTCAAGCGTTCGCTCGAGGTCCGCATCCCCGGTCTGGAACAGCTCAGCTACGCGCTGGCGGTGGATCGCGTCATCGTCCACGAAGACCGACCGCTCACCGGAAACGAGGAGGTCGCCCTGTTACCCCCGTTCGCTGGCGGATGAGCGACGCGAAGCCCCATCGCAAGCGCGACATCTTCGTGGAAGGTGCGATACCTCCTTCGTTCATCGGGGAGAGCATCGCGAAGCATGCCTCCCAGACCGCCATTGGTGGGCACGAGATCTTCCTGGGCCAGGTGCGCGCCGATCGGATCGATGGGCGGACCGTGGAAGCGATCGAATACACCGCCTACCGCGATATGGCCAATGAACAGATGACGATCATCCGCGAAGAGGCCTTCGCGCGCTGGCCGGAGATCACTTGCCTGCATGTGCATCACAGCCTGGGTACGATCAGGGCGGGAGAACTGTGTTTCATGGTCTTCGCCAGTGCACCGCACCGGCAGGAGGCCCGCGAAGCCGTGACCTTTGTGACGGACGAAGTGAAGAAACGCCTACCCATCTTCGGCAAGGAGATCCTGGGTGATGGCGATCATCATTGGAAAGCGAACCCGTAGCGTCGACCCACCGGGTCGACAATGACCGATAGAATGATCGACATCACCCATAAGCACACCACCCTGCGCGAAGCCATCGCCGAGGCTACCGTCCTGGTGAGCCTGCCGGAGACCATTGCCGCGGTGAAGGAGAAGCGCGTACCCAAAGGCGATGTGCTGGAGGCCGCCCGCGTGGCAGGTCTTTTCGGTATCAAGCGCACCTCGGAAATGATCCCCGACTGTCACCCGCTTCCGATCGAACATGCGGAGGTCACCTTCAGCGTGGAGGACATGGCCATCGTGGTGAAGGTGAAGGTGCGCACCATCTACCGCACCGGCGTGGAGGTCGAAGCGATGCACGGCGCCAGCGTGGCCGCGCTCACGATCTATGACATGTTGAAGCCGATCGACAAGGGCATCAGCATCGAACGGATCCGGCTGCTAGAGAAGAAGGGCGGCAAGAGCGATTGGAAGGACGCTTTCGACAAGCCTCCGCGCGCGGCTGTGTTGATCATCAGTGATGGTGTCGCTTCGGGTAAGAAGGAGGACAAGGCTGGAGCGGCGATCATTGAACGGTTGCGAAACCTCGGTGTACAGGTCGGAGCGCAGGCCGTTGTCGCCGATGAACCCGACCAGATCGTGAAGCAGGTGAAGGACTGGACCGCTCAAGGCATCGACCTGATCCTGACCACGGGTGGGACCGGCCTGTCCCCCCGCGACCGGACGCCAGAAGCGATCGCGCCAATCCTGGACCGCGAAGTGCCGGGCATCATGGAAGCCGCACGGGCCTATGGCCAGGAGCGGATGCCGTTGGCCATCATGTCCCGGGGCGTAGCCGGCATGATAGGGCGTACCCTGGTGATCACACTACCAGGCTCGACACGTGGTGCGCAAGAGACGATGGACGCGCTTTTCCCGTTCGTGCTACATGTGATCAAAGTGCAGGAGCATGCCTTCAGGCACGGGCAGTGATCATCCACCGATACCCACCATCGCTCGCTCAGGTCGTCGCACCTCTTCCCGCTTCTCCGGAGTGAGCGGCGGAAAGGCTTCCCGTCTGCTCCGCACTATCCCCCAATGCTCACCATCGGCCGCTCGCTGAGATCGTGAAGGACTTCCTCCTCCTTTTCGGGTTTGAACTGAGGCAACCCTCCGAGCATCGCATGCTTCGCGAGCACGTTCGCTTCGATCAACGGGGCGATGTCCTCGCCACGGCGCAGGGCTGAAAGCAAGTCGGTCTCTTCCCGGGTGAAGAGGCAGTTGCGCATCTTTCCTTCCGCTGTGAGGCGTAAACGATCGCAATCGCCGCAGAAGGGTTCGGTCACGGTGCTGATCACCGCGAAGGTGCCGGGCCATCCCGGTACGCGGTAGGCTTTTGCCGTGCTGTGCGGATCGTCGATAAGCTTCTCGACGGTATGGACGCTGCCGATGTGCCCCAGCATTTCGGCATAGGTGTACACGCGCTCTCTTCCCCAATGGTTCCCTGCGAAGGGCATGAACTCGATGAAGCGCACATGCACATCATGCTCCCGCGTGAATTCGACGAAGCGCAGGATCTCATCCTCGTTCACGCCGCGCATCACCACCATGTTCACTTTCACGCGAAGTCCTTTTTCAAGAGCAAGCAGGATGCTTGCCCAGACCCTGTCGAAGCCATCACGTCGGGCGATCTTCTTAAAGCGTTCCGCATCGAAGGTGTCCAGGCTGATGTTGAGGTTCTTCAACCCGGCGGCGATCAATCCGTCCAGATGCCGGTCCAGGGTCATCGCATTGGTGGTGAGCCCCAGGGACACACCGAGCTGGGCCATATCACGCACGATGTCCCCGGCATCCGGCCGCACGAGCGGTTCCCCCCCGGTAATGCGGATCTTGGTGATGCCGTGGCGCTCCACGAAGAGTTTGGCGATGGTCGAGATCTCCTTGCGCGTCATCAACTCCTCCCGCTTCAGGAAGTGCTGGTCCTCCGGCATGCAGTAGGT
>Ga0138256_10005015_pt1 | contig 14028 bp, 12 predicted proteins | sample KNB2016incub_MG_FD_105486 | JGI IMG/M metagenome (GOLD analysis project Ga0138256, IMG submission 105486) | Active sludge microbial communities from wastewater in Klosterneuburg, Austria - KNB2014incub_MG | ecosystem: Engineered > WWTP > Activated sludge > Unclassified | place: Austria...
CGGTCATCGAATCGCGCCCGCTCGCCAACACCGAGAAGCTCAAGGTGGAGCCGCGCGCCCAGCGTCTCCCCTATTCCGACAAGGCGCTTGCGCAGCTTTCGGCGGGCGAAGCGGCGGGCGCTCCCGCCCCGGCCCCTGCAGCGCCGGCCGCCGCCCCTCCTGCCGCTCCCGCCGCGGAGCCGGAGCGTCCCGCCGCGGGCACGCAGGGCGAGGCGGTCGACTGGATCTGGCCCGCCAAGGGCAAGGTGCTCTCCGCCTTCACCGAGGCGACCAAGGGCATCGACATCGCGGGCAAGAAGGGCGCGCCCGTGGTCGCCGCCGCCGGCGGGCGCGTGGTCTATGCGGGGCAGGGACTGCGCGGCTACGGCAAGCTCGTCATCATCAAGCACAACGACATCTGGCTCTCCGCGTACGCCCACAACGACAACATCGTCGTGAAGGAGCAGCAGGACGTGAAGCGCGGCCAGAAGATCGCCGAGATGGGCGCGACCGACACCGACCAGGTGAAGCTGCACTTCGAGGTGCGCCGCCAGGGCAAGCCCGTCGACCCTGCGCGCGTCCTGCCGCCGCAGTAGCGAGAACGCCGTCGTCCGCCGAATCGGCCGAGCTGCCGGTTAGCTAATTGGATCGTTGCGCAGGTCAGGTGCCCGGAGCGCCACCGGGGAGCCGTGTGGAATGGGTTGTTTTTTGGTTTTGGCCAAAAACCAAAAAAAACCCATTCCACACGGCTCCCCTGCCACGTAGGGTCGCGTCGGACCGCCCGGCACGGATGCATCCAATTAGCTAATGGGCGTCGTCAGCGTCTCGATGCCGACGGCGCGGTGCGTCTATGCGGGGCGGAAGCGGCGGACGCGGGCGAGGAGGTCGCGGGACTCGGGGCGGGTGATGCCGGGGCCGTAGCGCGCCTCGACGTAGCGCTCGACGATGGCGCGCGCTTCCGCGGCCACTGCCGGGCGCGCGGCCTCGATGCGCGCGAGGAAGTCGACGGGGCCCTCGTGCGGCGCGCGCACGAGCCCGGTGCGGGCGAGCTTGGCGCAGAAGCGCTCCCAGGCCACGACGGCCGGGTCGCGGCGCACGGGCAGGTCGCGCAGGACGAGGCCCAGCCCCACGAGGCCGCCTACCGCGAGCGTGGCGCCGGTGAGCCAGAGGGCGAGCTTCGTCCAGTCCGCGATCTCCAGGCCCAGGCTGGCGAGGAACTGGCGCTGGCGGTCGACGTTGTAGCCGAGCACCCACTGGTTCCACTGGCTGTTGAGCGCGTCCCACACGAAGCGCATGTTGGCGAGCACGCCCAGGCGATCGGCGGCGATGAGCGACGGGAAGACGCCGATCGGGCCGAGCGCGGCGTTGATGCCGCTGTCGATCCGGTCGGGCGAAACCGCGGAGGTCGGGTCGATGCGCACCCACCCCCGGCCTTCCAGCCAGACCTCCACCCAGGCGTGCGCGTCGGCCTGGCGCACGAGGAGCTCGCGCGAGAGCGGGTTCACTTCCCCGCCCTGGTAGCCCGTCACCACGCGCGAGGGAATCCCGGCGGCCCGCATGAGCAGGGCGAAGCTGCCGGCGTAATGCTCGCAGAAGCCGCGCTTCGCCTCGAAGAGGAACTCGTCGTAGGGATCGTCCGAGGTGAGCAGCGGCGGCTCGAGCGTGTAGGTGAACTGGGAGTTGAAGAGCCGCAGCGCGCGGGCCAGCACCTCGGTGGGGGTCGCGGACTCGGCGGCCCACTGGCGGCCCAGCGCGACGGTGCGCGGATTGCGCCGCTCGTCGAAGGACAGGGCGAGCTTGCGGAACATCGCGGGCAGGTTCTCGCCGTAGCGGTAGTCGAGCCAGGAGGTCATCTCGTAGCGCACGCGCACGTCCACCGGCCGCACCGAGCGGATCTGCAGGTCGTGGCGCAGGCCCGCGAAGGCAGGGACCGTGCCCGGCACGTCCAGCGAGAAGAGCCAGTGCATGCCGTGCGGCTCGACGGTGACCACGTAGCGGACGGGACGCTCGGACCGCGTGTAGGCGAGGGAGCCGGAGATGTTGTAGTCCGGCACCTTCCAGGTGCGCCCGTCGAAGGCCCACAGCACGGGGCCGCGCCAGTAGAGCGTGTGGTAGGGCGGGATGTCTCCCTCGAACTGCACGCGGAACGCGGTGGCCTCGGACTGGATGAGCTTCGAGATGTTGCCCGGCGTCATGGTGTCGGAGAGCCCGGATATGCCCGCCCGCGCGTCCTGCGGCAACGCCCACAGGGGGCCCTGCACGCGCGGGAAGAGGATGAAGAAGACGAGCATCAGCGGCACGGCCTGCGCGAGGAGCATCCCCGCGGGGACGAGCCGCTCGCGCACCGTGGGCGTGCGGCCCACTCCGCGGTGGTAGCCGACCAGGGTCGCCACGAAGAGCCACACGCAGGCGAGCATGTAGATGCCGAGCGGGATGGACTGCGAGAACAGGAAGTTCGTCATGACGAGCACGAATCCCAGGTGGATGGCGAGGACCACCTCGCGCGAGGTCTTCATCTCGAGGAGCTTCATCGCCGCCATGAGCACGAGCAGCGTCGTGCCCGCGTCGCGCCCCATGATCCGGCCCCAGGCGAAGAACGTCGCCGCGACGGCGCCCACGGTGAGCGCGAGGACCAGCCAGCGCGGCGGGTTGCGCGCCGCGCGCCACGCGATCCAGGCGCGCCAGCCGACCACGAGGGCGAAGAAGGCCCCCACCCACTCGGGCAGCCTGAAGGCGTGCGGGGCCACGACGAACGCCATGGCCGCGAGGAGCCACATGACGTTCCTCACATCCAGCGCCGCGTTGGGGATCGCGCCGCTCACGTTTCCGGGACCTCGCCGTGCAGGGCCAGCGCCTCGAGGCAGCGGGCGCGGTGCGTCTCCCCCCGGCCCGGCGGGATGGACACGCCCGGCAGGCGCAGGCCGTAGCTCTGGCCCAGCCGCTCCGTCTCCATCACCCAGTGCGCGAGGACGCTGAGCCTCGCCTCCGGGTCCGGCGCGCGCGCGTCGATCCAGTCGAGCCACAGCTCCGCCGAGGCCGTGGCCTGGAACTCCTTGGTGAGCAGGTCGTCGCCGCGCGCCAGGGCCTTCCAGGCGATGAGCCTGGGCGAGTCGCCCGCGTGATAGGGGCGCAGGAAGGCGAAGTCCTCGTCGCCGGGGACCGGGATGCCCTCGTCGTTCCCCGCCAGCGTCTGCTGGGGAGGCAGCCCCGCCTCGGGAGACGGGCGCGGATAGACGATGGCCGCGAGCCCGAAGTCGAAGTACGACCAGGCGTGGAACAGGCCCACGGGATAGCGCGTGAAGATCTCGAGCCTGCCGCAGCGCAGGCGCCCGCGCCGCGGGGCGGGCACCGGGAGCGTGGCGACCGCATGCTCGGTGGCTCGCACGTCGACGAACGCGGGCTCGCCCTCGCGGCGCCGGATCGCCACGGCGTAGCGCTCGCGCGAGGGCGACTCGAGGACGACGCGGAACTGGGCCGTGTCCCCGGCGAAAACGGGATCGCAGCGCCCGGGCCGCAGCCTCAGGTGCGCGAGGTTGCGCCAGGTGTGGAGCATCGCCACCGCGCCCATCGCGGCCAGCAGGAACGTGAGGACGAAGCCCAGCGAGAGGGCGTAGTTGATGGAGGCGAGCAGCAGGACCAGAAGGACCAGGCCGAAGAGGTAGCCCTGCTTGGTGGGGAGGATGAAGATGCGCCGCTGGACGAGCGTGACCGGCGGCGACTCCGGCGTCCTCGCCCGGAAGATCCAGTCGGCGATCGACTGCCTCGCGTTGGCGAACATCGCCTGGCGGGCGCTACGGGATGGGGACGGCGGTGAGGAGGTCCGCGGCCGCGTCGAAGCCGCCCTTCTGCGATTCACCGGTGCCGTGGAGGCGGTGTCCCACCACCGCCGGGAGCACCGCCTGCACGTCCTCGGGCAGCACCTGACGGCGCCCCTGCATGAGGGCCCAGGACTGGGAGGCGCGAAGCACCGCGAGGCCCGCCCGCGGCGACAGGCCCTGGGCGTACTTGGGCGAGACGCGGGTGTGCGTCACGAGGGCCTGGACGTAGTCGAGCAGGGCCTCGGAGACCTGGGTGGCGGTGACCGCGCGCTGCAGGTCGAGGAGCTGCACGGCGGACATGGCCGGCTCGAGGTGGGAGATCAGCTCGCGGCGGTCCTCGCCCTTGAGGAGCTCGCGCTCGGCGCGCGCGTCGGGATAGCCCAGGCGCAGGCGCATGAGGAATCGGTCGAGCTGCGACTCGGGCAGCGGGAAGGTCCCCACCTGGTGCAGCGGGTTCTGGGTGGCGATCACGAAGAACGGCTCCGGCAGCGCCCGGGTCTCCCCCTCGGCGGTCACCTGGTGCTCCTCCATCGCCTCGAGCAGCGCGCTCTGCGCCTTGGGGCTCGCGCGGTTGATCTCGTCCGCGAGGATGAGCTGGGAGAAGATCGGGCCGGGATGGAAGCGGAAGGTCGAGTTGTCGCGATCGAAGATGGACACGCCGATCACGTCGGCGGGCAGCAGGTCGGAGGTGAACTGGATGCGCCGGTGCTCCAGGCCCAGGAGGCGGGCGAGCGCCTGCGACAGGGTGGTCTTGCCCACCCCGGGGACGTCCTCGATGAGCAGGTGCCCGCGCGCGAGGATGCAGGCCATCGCGAGGCGGATCTGGCGTTCCTTGCCCAGGATCACGCGCGAGGCGCGTCCGACTACGTCTTCCACGGGGTTTGGGGCAAGCCGGGCGCGGGCGTCGAGGAGCATGGCGGGGTCGGGGGCGGGAACCGTATCGGGGTTTTCGGGTCGGATCCAGGACCGGGTTCAGGATAGCATGCGGCCCCTGCGGGGCCGGCACGGCGGGCCTGCCGGATGATAGAGTTTGGATGACGACATTCCGAGGAAGTTGCATGTACAAGCTGCAAGCCGCACTCGCCGCCCTGGCTGCCTCGGCCGCCCTGGGGTCCGTCGCCCAGGTGGGCCCCGATCGCGACTACACCGACATGTGGTGGAACCCGAGCGAGTCGGGGTGGGGGATCAGCATCCGCCAGAAGCTGCCCGTCGGCGGCGACGAGACCACCCGCGATGCCCTGTTCTCGTTCTGGTACACCTACGACCCGAGGGCGATCGACCCCAGGTCGGGAGGCACGGGCAACGTTCCCCTCTGGATCGTCATGCCCGGCGGCCAGTGGGTCACCCCGACGCGCTACACGGGCACGATGTACGTCCTCTCCGGCACGCCCTATTTCATGCCCTGGAACTTCGCGGAGCGCCAGATGACGGCGATCGGGACCTACCGCTTCGATTTCACCGATGCCGATCACGGGATATTCACCTACGCGATCGCCCCGCCCGCCGGCCTCCCGCCCACCGATCCCGCCTACGGACTGCCCGCCCACTCGGGCTCCAAGGCGATCCTGCGCCAGAGCTTCTAGCAGCGCCGCGGCATGCCGGTCGCGCTCGTCACCCATGCCGACTGCATCCTCCACGAGATGGGGATGCACCATCCGGAGTCGCCCGAGCGCCTGAAGGCGGTACTGGACGCCCTGGACGCCTCGGGCTTCGGCGGCCAGCTCACGGAGCACGAGGCGCCCCTGGCAGGCGCCGGCGAGCTCGCCCGGGTGCATGCGGACGTGCACATCGACACCGTCCACGCGACGGCGCCCGACGAGGACTATGCCTACCTCGACCCCGACACCTCCATGAACCGGATGTCGCTCTCCGCTTCGCTGCGGGCCGCCGGGGCGGTGGTGCACGCGACGGATCTCGTCATGGGCGGCCAGGCCACGCGGGCGTTCTGCGCCGTTCGCCCGCCGGGGCACCACGCCACGCCCGTGCGCGCAATGGGCTTTTGCATCTTCAACAACGTCGCAGTGGGGGCGGCCCACGCCCTGGAGCACCACGGCGTCGAGCGCGTGGCGATCCTCGATTTCGACGTCCATCACGGCAACGGCACCGAGGACATGTTCCGCGACGACCCGCGGGTGATGTTCTGCTCGACCTTCCAGCATCCCTACTACCCGTTCTGCGGCGCCGACACCCGCTCCGGCAACGTCGTGAACGTGCCGCTTCCCGCCATGACGGGCAGCGCGGCCTTCCGTGCGGCGGTGGAGCGCACGTGGCTGCCCGCGCTGGAGCGGTTCGAGCCGCAGTTCGTGATGGTGTCGGCGGGCTTCGACGCGCACCGCGAGGACCCGCTCGCCCACCTGCAGCTCGAGGACGACGACTACGAGTGGATCACGCGCCGGATCGAGGAAGTCGCCGAGCGCCATGCGGGCGGGCGCATCGTCTCGACGCTGGAAGGCGGCTACAACACGCGCGCTCTCGCCCGCAGCGTCGTGCGCCACGTCCGGGCGCTGGCCGGCTAGGAGCCCCCGCGCGCCGCGGGCAGGGCGAGCGCGACCTCGGGCTCCACCGAGGAGGCGCGCACCTCGAGGCGCTTCTCCCGCGATTTCTCCCCGGCCAGCAGCGTGACGTCGCGGCGCGCGACGCCGAAGCGCTCGGCCACGAAGGCGACGAGCGCCTCGTTGGCGCGATTGTCCAGGGGCGGCGCGGCGAGCCGGATCTTGACGCTGTCGCCGTGCAGCCCGGCCACCTCGGTGCGGCGGGCCTGTGGCTGGACGTGGACGGCGATGACGATCGCGCCCCGGGCGGGGTCGCGGCGATACCAGGGGGCCACCGAAGCGGGAAGGATCAGGAAGCCGCGTTGCTCTTGGCGCCGATCAGCTTCTCAAGCCCGAGCAGGCTCCAGTTGCGCGTCTCGATCGCGCTGTGGATGATGTCGCGGTAGCGCAAGGCTTGGGAGTACGACCAGGGCGACGCGAGGAAGTTGGCGTAGAGCTCCTCGTAGGAGCCGGCACTGCAGTATCCGGCGTAGGCGCAGGCCTGCAGCGCCTCCCGGTCGAAAGTGGAGCAGGTGGGCTGGAAGTCGCAGGCCACGAGCGTGAACGCGCCGACCAGCGAGGAGGGTTCCGGGGTTTCCCCGTTGGGACCGATGCGCAGCTCGCCGATGAGGCGGTGCTGGGCGAGGAACTGGGCCACGAGCACCATCGCGTCGGCATCGCGCGTCTCCAGCAGCCCGATGATGCGCTGGAAGTCGTCGTTGCCCACGGCCTTGCCGGAATCCGTGCCGCCCTTGGTGGACGAGAGGTTCTTGTTGAGCTCGGCGACCATCATGCGCGCCTGCGCCCGGGGGTCGCCGCCCTCGCTCGCCTGGCGGTACAGGTCGTCGATCTGCTTCTGCGCGATGAGCGAGTTCTGGAAGCGCAGGCAGCGCTGGGTATCGTCGGCCGCGTCATAGGCCGCGATCCGGCGTGCCGCTTCCGGGTCCGCGGGCGGGATGGTGGCCAGGAACTGGCGCCGGCGCTTTTCGGTGGCTGCGGCAAGGTCGTCGTTCATCGCCGTGGCGAAGGCGCAGGTCTCGAGCGCGCGGGCGAGGTAGTAGCGCTCCTCGTGGTCGAGGGAGTCCTTGCGGGCGAGCAGGGCGTCGGCGAAGGCCTTCAGGTCGCGGGACTGCCGGAACTCGGTCGCCACGGCCGACAGGCGCCTGGCGTTCGAGGGGGCGGCCACCGGCCGGAAGCTGGCCGAGTACTGGGGCCTGGAGGCGGGCTCCCGGACGGAGCGGTTCTGCGTGGCGACGGTCCCCGCGGCCGCGGAATCGTTGGCCACGACGGAGCCCGAACCGGAGGACGCGGAGGGCGAAGACCCGTCCCACATCGAGGCAAGGAGCGCCGCGTAGGCGAGGAGCGAGGCAAGGCCGATGGCCGTGAGGCGGTTCATGGCGGTCAAGTTTCGTCTGAAAGTGCCGTTTAGTCAATGATTTCAGGCACAAAGCCCGCGCCCTGGCAGAGGCAAGAAACGGGCCGGAAGCGGGGCCTCAGTGATGCAGGATCTTGGACAGGAAGGCCTGGGCGCGCTCCGAGCGGGTCGTGCCGAAGAATTCGTCCTTGGTGCAGTCCTCGACGATCTGGCCGTTGTCCATGAAGACCACGCGATGGGCGACCTTGCGCGCGAAGCCCATCTCGTGGGTGACCACCATCATCGTCATGCCCTCGCGCGCGAGCTCCACCATCACGTCGAGCACCTCGTTGATCATCTCCGGGTCGAGGGCGGAGGTGGGCTCGTCGAAGAGCATCGCGATGGGATCCATCGACAGCGCCCGGGCGATCGCCACGCGCTGCTGCTGGCCCCCGGAGAGCTGCCCCGGGAACTTGTCCTTCTGGGAGGCGAGCCCCACGCGCTCCAGGAGCCCCAGGCCCTTCGCCTCGGCCTCCTCGCGGCTGCGGCCCAGCACCTTCACCTGCCCCAGGGTGAGGTTCTGGGTGATGCTCATGTGCGGGAAGAGCTCGAAGTTCTGGAACACCATGCCGATGTGCGCGCGCAGCTTCGGCAGGTTCGTCTTCGGGTCGCCCACGGAGATGCCGTTCACCACGATCTCGCCCTTCTGGAAGGGCTCGAGGCCGTTGACGGTCTTGATGAGGGTGGACTTGCCCGACCCCGAGGGGCCGCAGACGACCACGACCTCGCCCTTGGCGACCCGCGTCGTGCAGTCCCGCAGGACCTGGAACGGGCCGTACCACTTGCTCACGCCCCGCAGGTCGATCATGGGCCGGGGCGTCTCGGGAGTGCTCATGGGATCTTGTCCTATCGGGAAACGGCGAGTCGCGCCTGCAGCCGCTTAACGGCCCACGAGGCCGCGAAGCAGATGAGGAAGAAGACCAGGGCCACGAAGAGGTAGAGCTCGACGATGCGGCCGGTGAGCTGCCCGGCCTTGGAGGCCGCGCCGAGGAAGTCCTTGAGCGCGACCACGTAGACGAGCGAGGTGTCCTGGAAGAGGATCACGGCCTGGGTGAGCATCACCGGCAGCATGTTGCGGAAGGCCTGCGGCAGGACCACGTGGCCCATCGACTGCCAGTAGTTCATGCCCAGCGCGTAGGCGGCCGCCGGCTGGCCGCGCGGGATCGACTGGATGCCGGCCCGCACGATCTCCGAGTAGTAGGCCGACTCGACCATGATGAAGGCGACCACGGCGGAGGTGAACGGGCCCACCGCCTCGCCCTGCTGCCCCGTGAACTTCGAGACGATCATCGGGGTGAGGAAGTAGAACCAGAAGATCGCCATGATGAAGGGGATCGAGCGGATGAGGTTCACGAACCCCGCCGCAGGCACGGAAAGCGCCTTCCAGCGCGCGAGCCTCGCCAGGGCGAGCAGGGTGCCGAAGAAGATGCCGCCGGCGAGCGCGATCGCGAAGAGCTTGAGGGAGGTGAGCATCCCGTCCCACAGCGCCTCGCGGTACTTCCAGATGACGCCCCAGTCGAACTCCCCGCCCATCAATGCCCCCCGCCCTGGGCGATGTAGCCCGGCACGGCCACGCGCCTCTCGAGCGCGCGCATGAGGAGGATGACCGTCATCGTGATGACGATGTAGATGAGCGTGGCCGCGGTGAACGCCTCGAAGGTCTTGAACGTGTACTCCGAGATCTGGCGGCTCTGCGCGGTGAGCTCGAGCACGCCGATGGTCAGGGCCGTCGAGGAGTTCTTGAAGATGGTGAGGAACTCCGAGGTCATCGGCGGGATGATGATCCGGTAGGCCATGGGCAGCGTCACGTGCCGGTAGACCTGGGGCAGCGTGAGCCCCATCGCAAGGGCCGCGCCCGCCTGCCCGCGCGGCAGCGACTCGATCCCGGAACGCACCTGCTCGGCCACGCGCGAGGCGGTGTACAGGCCCAGGCACAGCACCGCGGCGGTGAACTCCCAGAGGCTGAACTGCGCCGCGAAGGGCAGGGTGAGGAGGTTGGGCATCTCCTGCTTGAGCCAGTCGCCCCAGTCCTTCGGGACCACCTCCGGCATCACGAAGTACCAGAGGAACATCTGCACGAGGAGGGGGATGTTGCGGAACAGCTCCACGTAGGCCGTGGCCACGGCGCGCACGGGCGCGATCGGCACGGTGCGCGCCACGCCCACCACGGAGCCCACGCCGAAGGCGATCACCCAGGCGCAGGCGGAGACGGTGAGGGTCCAGAACAGGCCCGAGCCCAGCCAGCCGAGGTAGGTCATCCCCCCCGACGGGGCCTGCTCGAGAAGTACCTTCCAGTCCATTCAGTCCGTCCGCGCCGAGCCGGAAATGAAAAGGGGGCGGCGAACCGCCCCCCGGGGGAGCCCGGCGGCTATTCCGGCAGGGCCTGCAGCTGGATGGCGGCCTTGAGCAGCGGGCTCATCGGCACGCCCATCACCTCGCCCGAAGGCAGCTTCTCGAGGAACCACTTGTTGTAGATCTTGGTGATGTCGCCGGAGGCCATGAGCCGGCCGATGGCGCGGCGGATGACCACGCCGAAGTCCTCGTCGCCCTTGCGGTACATCATCCCGTACGGGTCGTAGGAGAGGTAGTCGCCCACCACCTCGTAGTCCTTGGGGGCCTTCGCCTTGGCGATGAGGCCGTAGAGCAGGATGTCGTCCATGGAGAAGGCGACGGCGCGGCCGGACTCCACGGTGAGGAACGATTCCCCGTGGTCCTTGGCGTTGAGGAACTTGATGTTGAGGTTGTCCTTGTCGGAGAGCGCCTTGATGATGCGCTCGTTGGTCGTGCCCTGCGTGACCACCACCGTCTTGTTGCGCAGGTCCTTGTAGGACTTGATCTTCGCGGACTTCTTCACGAGGAGCTTGGTGCCGGTGATGAAGGTGACCGGCGCGAAGCCCACCTGCTTCTGGCGCGTGAGGGTGTTGGTGGTCGAGCCGCATTCCAGGTCGATCGTGCCGTTGGACATGAGCGGGATGCGCGTCTGCGGCGTCACCGGGTTGTACTTCACCGCGAGCTGGGCGAGGCCGAGCTCCTTCTTCACCTCCTCGACCACCGCGGCGCAGATGTCCATCGAGTAGCCGATGGGCTGCTGCTTCTCGTCGAGGTAGGAGAAGGGGATCGAGGTCTCGCGGTGGCCGATGGTGATGGAGCCCGAGTCCTTGATCTTCTTGAGCGTGCCGGTGAGGTCCTGCGCGGTCGCCGGGACGGCGGCGAGCAGGGCGAAGGCCGCGACGGCGGCGAGCGACTTGCGGATCATCGTGATTCCTCCTGGGTGATGTGCGGCGCCCGGATGCCGGACGGCTTCGTGCCACAAGGGGGCAAGGATACTGCCCCTGCTCGCGGCGTGGCAAACCGTTCAGCGGCGCAGGGAAAAATCCACGAGCGCCTCGGCCAGCGCGAGGCTCGCGTCCAGCAGCGGCACCGGGCAGCGTGCTCCCGCGGCGGCGATGGGCAGCTCCGTGCAGGCGAGGAGGATCACGTCGGCGCCCCGGGCGGCGAGCGCCCCCGCGGCCGCCTCGAAGGGCGCCCGGGCGCCGGCCGCGTCGCCGGCCTTCACGCGCGCGATGGCCCCGGCCACCAGCCGGTCCTGCTCGTCGTCGGTGGGGACGATCCACTCGAAGCCGCGCCGCGCGAGCCGCTCGCCGTAGAAGGCCGCCGCCAGCGTGCCGCGCGTGGCGAGGAGGCCCACGCGCACGGGCGGCACCGGCCGCCTCGCCAGCGCCTCGACCGCGCAATCGGCGATGTGCAGGAGCGGAATGCGTACGCTGCCCGCCAGCTCCGCGGCCCAGTAATGGGCGGTGTTGCAGGCCACGGCGAAGGCTTCGCAGCCGGCGGCCTCCAGCGCCCGCGCGCCCTCGATCATGGCCGGCAGCGGCGAGGGCCCGCGGCCCAGGACGGCGGCCACGCGGTCGGGCACCTGCGGCACGTTCCAGGCCACCACGGGCAGGTGCTCGCGGTCCTCGGCGGCCGGCGTGGCGGCCAGGACCTTCGCCTGCAGGTCGATGGCGGCGGCCGGCCCCATCCCTCCCAGGATGCCGATGCGGCGCGGGGGCTTTTTTGCCTCGGACATTGCGCCATCGTAAACAAGGCGGCGCGTCTTGGGCGAAAATGGCGCCTCGCGGACGCGCGGCCGCCCGCCCCCACGAGGGGCGTTCCCCGCCGCCGAAGCCGCCACGACAACAACGAGGTCTTCATGCCCGCTCCCGTGCCGCAACCCAAGCAAGCCATCCTCGAACCGGTCCTTCGCCTCGCCGGGCAGCGCCTGAAGGGCGCGGCCGCCGCCCAGGCCCGGGAGTTCCTCGCCCTCTACTACGACCAGGTGGACGCCGAGGACCTGGGCGCGCGCGCCCCCGAGGACCTCTACGGGGCCGCCATGGCGCACCTCGCGTTCGCCAGGCGCTTCGCCACCGGGACGCCCAAGCTGCGGGTCTACAACCCGCGCCTGGCCGAGCACGGCTGGGCGAGCCCGCACACGGTGATCGAGATCGTGAACGACGACATGCCCTTCCTCGTCGACTCCGTGACGATGGAGCTGAACCGCCAGGGCCACACCCTGCACCTGCTCCTGCACCCGCTCGCCAAGACCGTGCGGGGCGACGATGGCGAGCTCGCCTCCTTCGCACCGGCCGGCCGCGACGGCGCGCGCGAGTCCTTCATCCACGTGGAGGTCGACCGCGAGAGCGATTCCTCGCGCCTCGAGGCGCTCGCGCAGGGGCTCCTCGCGGCGCTGGCCGACGTGCGCGCGGCCGTGGAGGACTGGAAGCCGATGCGGGAGGCCATGCTCGGGATCGTCGCGGAATTCGAGAAGCCCCCGCGGGGCCTCGACGCGGCCGACGTCGACGAGACGCGCGCGTTCCTCTCCTGGGCGCTCGACGAGAACTTCACCTTCATCGGCTTCCGCGACTACGAGCTCGCCTCCGAGGGCGGAGAGGACCGCCTGCGGATCATCCCGGGCTCGGGGCTCGGGGTGCTGCGCGAGCCGCGCCTGGGAGGCGAGTCGCAGAGCTTCCGGGAGCTGCCGCCCGCCATCCGGGCGCTGGCGCGCGAGCCGCGCCTGCTCGTGCTCACGAAGGCCAACTCGCGAGCCACGGTCCACCGCCCGGGCTACCTCGACTACGTGGGCGTGAAGAAGTTCGACGGCGCGGGGCGAGTCATCGGCGAGCGGCGCTTCGTGGGCCTTTACACCAGCGCGGCCTACCACGCCGATCCCGGCGACATCCCGCTGCTGCGGCGCAAGGTCGCGCGCATCCTGGACCGGGCGGGGTTCCCGGCGGCGAGCCACGGGTACAAGAACCTGCGCGCGATGCTGCACGCCTATCCGCGCGACGAGCTCTTCCAGGTCGACGAATCGACGCTCTTCGAGGTGGCCACGGGCGTGCTGCGGCTGGGCGACCGGCGGCGCACGCGGCTCTTCCTGCGCCGCGACCTCTACGGGCGCTTCTTCTCCTGCCTCATCTACCTGCCGCGCGAGAACTTCAACACCGACGTGCGCAGGCGGATCCAGGAGATCCTCAGGAGCCGGCTCTCGGGCACCAGCGTCGAGTACACCGTCCAGCTCACCGACGCGGTGCTCGCGCGCATCCACATGCTCGTGCGCACGCACCCGCGGGACGAGCCCACGGTGGACGCCTCGGCGATCGAGGCGGAGATCGTGAAGGCCACCCGGCGCTGGGAGGACGACCTGAAGCTCGCGCTCGCCGAGGCCCATGGCGAGGAGCGCGCCAACCCGCTCCTTCGCCGCTACGGCCCGGCATTTCCCGTGGCCTACCGCGACACGGTGCCGGCGCGCACGGCGGTGGGCGACGTCGACGTGATCGAGACGCTCGCCGAGGCGAGCCCCTTCGCCGTGAGCCTGTACCGGCCGGTGGAGGCCGACTCGCGCACGCTGCGGCTTCGCGTCTACCGGCTCGGGCAGAAGCTGCCGCTGTCGGCGAGCCTGCCCATCCTCGAGAACATGGGCCTCGAGGCCCTGGACGAGGACGGCTGGCAGGTCGAGCGCGAGGGCGCGCCGCCGGTGTTCATCCACGACTTCGGGCTGAGGAGCGCGCGCGAGATCGAGCGCGTCGAGGCCGTGAAGGCGATCACCGAGGAGGCGCTCCTCAAGGTGGCCCGGGGCGCGATCGAGAACGACGCCTTCAACCGCCTCACGCCGGCGGCGGCCGTCGCCCCCGACGACGTGGTGGTGCTTCGCGCCTACGCCCGGTACCTCCGGCAGGCGGGCTTCACCTTCAGCCAGTCCTACATCGCGCAGACCCTCGCGGCCCACCCGGCCATCGTGGCGAAGCTC
>Ga0138256_10005017_pt1 | contig 14025 bp, 13 predicted proteins | sample KNB2016incub_MG_FD_105486 | JGI IMG/M metagenome (GOLD analysis project Ga0138256, IMG submission 105486) | Active sludge microbial communities from wastewater in Klosterneuburg, Austria - KNB2014incub_MG | ecosystem: Engineered > WWTP > Activated sludge > Unclassified | place: Austria...
CGTCAATCGAGCCATCCTTGACTCCTTAAACAATCATCCCACACTGCTGTAAAAATTCAGGCCAAAGTATGACTCAAAGCCAAATTCCCTGCAAGGCATCATTCTGGGCCACGCGGAGTATATCACAAATGCGGCAATCGCCAGCACGCCGAGTAATGCAGAGGCGATTAGAAGCCCGGCTTTTTGAAAAAGCCGGGCTTCTTTCATGGCCGACAACGCTCGCGCGGCAGCGGGCAGCGGAATCGCAGCGGGCTGCTGTGCGTGCGCCAGACAATCTTCCAGAAGCTGAGCGATCTCATCAGCCGATGAAAAGCGTTTGTCGGGCGACTTGTGCAGCAGTCGCAGCACAATGCCCTCGAACCAGTCGGGAGTCTCCGGATGGTGTTCGCGAATCGCTCGCGGTGCGTCATCGGTGACGCGCCGCAGGATGCCGTAAGTCGTTTCCGCCCGGAACGGTGGCCGGCCGGTCGTCATGGCATACAACACGCTGCCGAGACTGAACAAGTCGCTGCGAGTATCGACGCCTTCGCCCCGAGCCTGTTCGGGCGACATGTAATGCGGCGTTCCGGCAATGAGTCCGCTGCGAGTCAGCGTCGCATCATCGACTGCCCGAGCGAGTCCGAAGTCCGTGAGCATGACCCGTTCTACGCCGCGTTCCAGCAGGATGTTGGCGGGTTTCACGTCACGATGCACGAGTCCCTGAGCGTGAGCCGCCGCGAGGCCACGGGCGACCTGCACGGCGATGCGCAGCACGTCCAAAATCGGCAATGCTCCGTCGCGGTCCAGGCGGTCCTGGAGGGATTCGCAATCCACATACGGCATGACGAGAAACGGCAACTGTCCACTGGAATCCACATGCAAAATCGGCAGCACATTCGGATGCATGATCGCGGCGGCGGCGCGCGCTTCTCGGGCAAATCGTTTCCTGGCTGCCGCCACCGATGCCAGATGCGGAGCCATTACTTTGACGGCAACCAATCGATTCAGTTCTTCCTGAAATCCTTTGAGCACAATACCGTGTGCTCCCTGGCCGATGAACTGACGGATTTCAATGTTTCCCAGCCGACCAAGAGATTCCTTGTTCTGCGCGGGCTGCAGGAAATCAACGATGAAGTCGCTGGGTTTGAGAGACGAGCCGTCGTGGAAATCTTCGTCGTTATCGTCACCTGACAGCGGTTTACGTGGGATCAGTGTTGACCTGCTGTGAGGCGTCGCCGCATGTTCGCCGCTGGTTTCGTCTCGCAATACTTTACCGACGTGACTCCAGCTGCCGACATCCGCTGCCATAGTTTCCAGCGTCCTGCGGCAGGCCTCGCATTCCGTCAGATGCGCCGCAAGCTGCTCTTCCTGCTGCTCGGACAGCTGATCTTCGAGCGATCGCTGGAGCAGTGTGGTGTTGCATGGGGTGGAAGTGGGATGCATGGGATTTGAGATTTCAAATTTGTAAATTTGAGATTACTTTTTCTTGTTCCGAGGCTCCTGCCTCGGAACACACTGTACTGGAGGCTCCTGCCTCCACAATCGTATTTGGAGGCAGGAGCCTCCGGGGCAGCACGTTCCAGGGCTGGAGCCCTGGAACGAGGATATTTGTCAGACTCTGTGTTGCGCGGGCCGTTTCGTTCGCGGAGCGAACGACGACTATTCATCATTCACTTCTGCGACCTTCTTTTTGATCCGTGCCATGATGCGGCTGCGGGACATGTAGATGCTGCCTGGGGTCACTCCCAGCTTTGCGGCGACTTCATTGATGCTGCGTTCTTCTATGACTGTGGCCCAAAAGGCACGCCAGCTTGTTTCCAAGAATTCATGCCGCACTTGGTCCGCAGCCCAGACGATCAGTTCGTGCTGGTATTTGCGGACACGCTCCTCGTCCGGTTTTTCTTCTACATTCTGCAGGACTTCGACAAGTTCACTCCCACCGACACCGCCAGCCTGTTTGCGTTCTCGCGACATAAACCGAATCACTACGTGACGCGACACCGTGCTAAGCCATCGCCGAAATGGCGCCGTATTGCCGTCATCTTTCCAGCCATCAATTGATTTTGCGATGGTGAGCAGAATCTGTTGAATCACATCCGGAACATGCCGCTCGGGAACTCCCTGCCGACGAGCCAATTGATTTAGGAACGCTTCATACGCGCATACGAAATCGCGCCACGCGAGTTCATTTTGCTCGCTTTTCAGCCTGACGATCAGACTTTGACGTGTTTCCAGTGGCGACATGTACGGTTCCTTTGTCGGTTGAGTACCGTAGTCTGCCGATTTCTCACGGGTGAAAGGGGAAAATTTTTGAAACGGCAGTGCGATTCGTCACATATCGGGATTGAGATCCTTCGGCAATGATCCAGCAACGCCCGCTCGCCCCACTTCGGGATTCGTTCCACACTTCGATTGTCGATGGTTCGGATCTGGCGGATACTGGCGTGCGAGGCAACTGCGTTTTTCAGTCATACGTTGAGTGAAAAACACGCAGGCCAGCTCAGGAGAATGTGAAGATGCCGTGGTTTTTGTTGCTTGCTTTTGGAATTGGCGTCGGGATCCTCGGCGGGATCCTCGGAATCGGTGGCGGCGTTGTGCTGGTGCCGGGATTGATCCTGTTGTTTGGTTTTACGCAGCAGGAGGCGCAGGGAACCAGTCTGGCCGTCATGATTCCGCCGATCGGACTCTTTGCGGCGCTGGTGTACTATCAGCACGGCTTCGTTCGATTGCCGGTCGTCGGAATGATCGCCCTTGGATTCATGATTGGTGCCTTTTTTGGTGCTAAACTTGTTCCGCATGTCCCGCTGGCGATGCTGCGAATCCTGTTCGGCATTTTATTGCTGTACATCGGATTTGCGTTCATCCTGAGCCCGCGAGGAAGCGGCGGTCAGTCGGCGCTCCCGGCTGGAATTGCCGCCGTGGTCTCCGGTGTCATCGCATTTGTCCTGCGTCGGCCAAGGCCGCCAAGAAGGCCGCTCGACAGACCCGACAAGGACCTGGACTATCACATTTAGACCACGTTCCGATTGCGAACACGAGCTTTCAGGTGGCTGAGGTTGGAGATCGCAGTTCGAAACACGGGGCTTCCTCCGCTCAGTTCTGCCCGAGAACTTTCATGGCTGTGAACAGTCATAGCACAGTCACAAAAGGTCAGCCGAATGAAGTCAGCCGAATGGAGCTTTACAAAATATTCGTTTGACTAAATTCGTCTGACTAACACCGACGCTATGGCGCTCGACGTTGCAGCAGTTTTTGATCCGTCAGCCAGCGCTCGCACGTTTCCGTCCAGGCTCCATACGGTCGGTTGACCGCGCGGACCCCGAAGTCGTGCGTTGTCGATGCGTAGAGATGTAACTCCGCCGACACGCCTGCCTGCCTCAGCGCGAGATACATCACGACGCTGTGTTCCGGAGGACTGATGATGTCGTCGCTGCCATGGACCAGAAACACGGGCGGCGTTTTCGGAGGAATTCGCAAACCCGGGGCCAACTCATTCTTATCCCGCGCCTTCAGATAACCCGAATACGCGGCGACAACGAAATCGGGTCGGCAATTGATCTTGTCGATGTCATCGATTGCGGCATAGGAGCGACGATCAAATTCCGTCGCCGTTGAGATCGCGAGATGTCCGCCTGCGGAAAATCCGATGATGCCGATACGATCCGGGTGAATGCCCCATTCCTTCGCTTTACTGCGGACCAGACTGATCGCTCGCTGAGAATCCTGCAGCGGGCGACGGGCGGGTTCCAGTTCAAGCTCGCCCGGACGACGTGGCACGCGATACTTGAGGATCATGCCGGTCATGCCCCGCGACGCCAACCACTTCGCGACCTCTTCGCCTTCCACTTCCCAATACAAGTTCCAGTAGCCGCCGCCGGGGCAGATCAACATCGCGGTTCCGGTATCGGTCTCCGGTGACGGTCGATAAATCGTCAGCGTGGGCTTACTCACGTTCGTGATCATCCGTGTTGACTCGGTGACTTCCACCAATTGACGGATGAGCGGCGGAGTTTTCCGCACCTCCTCTTCACCGATCGAGCCGACTTCGTCCGGTGCCGGTCCCGGCCAGACATCCACAACCAGCAGTTCGTCGGCGCGCAACACAAAGCCAAAGCACAACTGGCAGATCACGGTGAAGAACATTGCCGCAATTCGAATACTCATGAGAACTCTCCTCAGGCTGTCATCGAAGTCGTCGCCACCCAGATAGCTGTTGCCGAAAACCGCCAGCGTTTTCAGTGTGCCTGCGGAACTGTCTACAATGGTGACATCAAATGTTCCGCCCGAAGGAACAGTTGGGACGACTGTTCTACACCGGCGGATTTTGTCGCACGAGCGCATTGTCGAAGTAGTTGATCCCCATTCCTGCGTCGATGACAATTCCCTGGGCGTTGATTCCAGATGACCGAGGGCTGAGCAGAAAAGCGACCGTTGCGGCGACTTCTTCGGTCTGCACAGCCTGCTTTCGCAGGGTTGCCTTTTCTGCGAATAAATAACTGTCCACGTAGCCAGGAATACCGGCTGAGGCGGACGTCTTCAAAAGCCCGGGACAGACGGCATTGAAGCGGATCCGGGAGAACTGCGAAAACGATTTCGCCAGAAAACAGACCGACGAATCCAGCGCGGCTTTGATTGGAGCCATGTAGCCGTAATTTTCCGCCGCCATCCGAGTCGTGGAAATCGAAATCGTGACCACGCTTCCCGTGTCAGGGTCGAGCATCGGTCTGAAAGCTTCGGACAAAGCGATGAGCGAGAAGCACGAGATGTTTGCCGCCTGCAGAAATGCGGCACGCGGCGTCTGATGAAAGGGCAGCCAGCCCGCCGAGAAATCAGCAAACGCGATGGAATGCACAACGCCATGCAGGACATTCACTTCAGCCGCGACAGCTTTTTGCAACACGTCGATCTGGTCCTGATGTTCGACGTCACAGACGAAGATCGGCGATTTAGGGAACAGCTTCGCAACCGAGGCCGCTCGCGCTTCACTCCGTACAGACAGCAGAACATTCGCTCCGGCTTCCTGCAACAGTTTCGCCGTGTGACAGGCGACACTTTTGCGATTGGCGACGCCCGCGACGAGGATATTTTTTCCGGTGAGTTGCAGAAAATCCATGGTCTGTTCTTCGTTAGTTCAGTGCTAGGACAGAAGGGTGCGTACTCAATTTATTACGGGGATCGCCCTAAGTTCAATGACAGTTGCACCGATTCTTCTTCCTCAGTTTGTGGTCATAATTTGATCAGGCGTCGCAAAAACGCCTTTGACTCTTCGACGGCTACACGATTATCAGGATTCAGGATGAGTTTGCCGACGGTGTTGCCTTCGAATTGGGTAACGCCACGGGAATTCCGACCTGCCCAATGTTTGAGAGTAATGGTGGCAGTAAGTAGTTGCATTTGAAACATTGAAACCAATACCGGCCTGACAACGCGACCGGGATCGATGCCAACGAAATAGAACAAGAAGACCGTTTGATCTTGTGATAGGAATTCCAGGATTTTGTCAATGTTGTAAGCCTTGGGGTTTGAACTCAGAACCATGATTTTTGTTTTGACATCCGTTTCGGTGTGAAACTTCTCAAAAACTCGCGTATAGTCGCCCAGAGTGTTCTCAGTCTTGAACTGCGGAAGTCCCTTCGCATTTTTGGCCTGCAGCGCGTTGATGAGTGCATCCCTTAGCGCTGCGTCTTCTCCGGCAATCAGGTATTCGATAACGCGACCCCGAACGTTCACATTCTCGATCAATGCCGCCAACAGAATTTCATTTCGGAACTTATCAACCTTGGCGTCAAGTTCGGACTTGAGTGTTGCCGCATCCGGAGATTCGAGGAATACCACGGCTCGACTCGGAGCCGCGAGAATGTTTCTCTTTGCCGCCGCAGTAACCGCGAACTTCGTACCAGACGGCGATATATTGTTTGTGGCTTCAACGAGGCGCGGGAGGTTGCCATCAAATCCGATTTCTGCATGAATCGCGAAAAGGCGAGATAGATTTGTTGGACCGTTGGGGATGCCATCTAGATCACGAAAAATGTCTGATCCATTGAAAGAACCTTTGATGTTGTCTTCCCGGAGTTCTTGAGAACTGTGGCTTATTTTTCGAAGCAAGGTTGTATTCGCAAGAAGCACATGGTTCGCCGCTGGTGTGATGAGGCACACCAGAAACGGGCGATCGTCAAATTTTTGCAAGTTGGAAAGGGATAGAACGGTGTTTGAAAAACCAGGAGATTTGGCTGAACTAAATTGAATTGCAAAGTCGGCACAGTAAAACACAGAACGGTCACGAGTCAGGCCGAATTTTTTCACCAACAACGCACACAGCTTTGCTTTATCGTTGATGCCATCATGTTGCGCGACGAATGCCCCCACGTTGTCGAGAGTTTCATTCATCGAACAATCTCATTGTTTGGGAGGGACGCACCATTTTCGTTTGTTTTTGGTCGCTCAAGGTATTGCGTTCCCAAAACGTGCCGTCCGAGTAGCCTTGAATATTTGAATCGGCGTCGGCGAGCGAGAGGCGTTTTTGTGCCCAACAACAATACTCGACGCTTTGTTCAATCCCAGAAAAGTGCCGATGCAGCTTTTTTGCGACAACGGCCGTCGTTCCGCTCCCCAGAAACGGATCGAATACAAAGTCGCCTTCATTGGAACTCGACAAGATGAGCTTCGCGATCAGTTTTTCAGGCTTCTGTGTCGGGTGGTCTGTGTTTTCGGGCATAGACCAGAACGGAATGGTGATGTCAGTCCAAATGTTCGAAGGATACGTTAAGCGGTAGTTGCCATCATCGCCTTCCTGCCAATCTTTTGGCTTACCGTTTGCGTCTCGGTATGGAGCAACAACCTTTCGTTTCAGCTTCACGGCATCAACGTTGAAAAGATAAGAATCAGACAAGGTGCAATACCAGATATCCTCCGTATTGTTTTTCCAGTTCGATTTCGCCCCTCGCCCTTTTTCACGTTCCCAGGTAATCCGGTTGCGAACCTGGAAGAACTCTTGAAGAACAGGTGCAACCAGAATAGACGTCTTCCAGTCCGAGCACACGTACACCGTCGCGTCGGCCGCAAGTATCGGGCGCAATTGCAGAACCACATTGCGAAACCATTCTCGATAGCCGCTATCAGACTTTTCGTGGAACGGTTGCCCGTTGTAGTCTTTCGACAGGTTGTAGGGTGGGTCAAGGATTAGAAGATCGACGAAACCTGCGGGCAAAAAGCCTACAGCCGTGAAGAAATCCTGGTTTACAATCCTGCCACACAACGTGGCTACAGACGTTTCCCCTCCTAGCGTGATCAGATTTGACGCTAATTGCTCGCGCTCCCTTTCCTCACAAGTGAGTGTCCGATTTCGAGATGCTCTCTTTTTCACTTTGTACCAAACTCCATTTGTCGGTGAGATTATTTTACCAGCAGGATGGGACATTCGCAGATCACCGAGACTTTGTAACTGAGCGTGCCCCAGGTTTCGGCGAGTCGATCCGGATCGACTCGATGTGATGACATCACGATCAGGTCCACGCGGTGGTCATGGGCGAAGCTGACGATTTCCTGCAGACGATCACCAGTATGCACTTTGACTTCGCACTCGATATCGGCCTCCAGAAATCGCCGCGAAACGGACTCCAGTTCCGAGGCCGCGCGCTGGCGAAAATGCGCGTAAAACTCTTTCGTCTCTGCGTCCGGAGGTTCGGAGTTGGTTTCAATGACCTGAACGACATGCAGCAGCGAGATGGTGGCCTTGTTGTGAACGGCGAGATCAAACGCGATGTCGATCGCGGCGCTGTTCTTGGCGGTCAAGCTGAGGGGAAGAAGGATGTGGTGGAATCGAGGCAGCATGGTGCGGGTTTTCCAATATGAGTTGGCGTCGTGTGCCGCGCATTGTACGCGGTCTGAAGCAAAACGTCAGGCGTGCGGAAAAACGACTTTCATGAATTCGCCATTGTTACTCCCTTCAGTCAGTGGGTGTGTGCAGAGGGTCGGGAGTCTTTTTTGGACGGAAAGGCCAGCGTTTTTCACCAGGCTACTCTCCAAAAAAGACTCCCGACCCTTTCCTTCATCGAACATAGGACAGTCGATCCTGCTTTGCCTGGCACAAGATCGAAAGCGATCTGATGGCGGGAAATGACGGGTTGGAACGGTTACGCCGAATACATCGCAGATTCCGATCGCGCCGACGTTGAGGAATGAACGTGACCCGCCGCAGAGTCAATTCTCCGCGAAACTTGCCTGCCAATCAGCAGACAACATGTCTCGCTGAAAACGCAGCTCATGCAGATTGCTCATTCGGGCGCACGCGAGGTACGCAAGACTCCTACAATAATGTCACCTGGGCCGTAATTTGGGGCGACAAATCGGACTTGGCAATTTGGGGCTTGTTTTCACATCAACTGCCAGGTTCGATGAGTGTTGCGCGGCGCACGTCTGAGTCTCGCGAGTCAAAGTTGAGTTCCGGTTTTCATACTCTCTGATTGTCGAGAGCATCAGCATCATGGCCATTCCGGGCAAAAGCCACGGAGTGTCCGCACACATTGAATGAGGATCGATGCCGTCGTGGCTGCTAAAGACCTGATAATAGCGGGCAGAGACCTGCAGATGGTCCGATCTCGGCAAATGCAGATTCCCGAATCAACATCTTCTGTGGGCGCACCTCTTTCTTCCAGCGCAGTAAATCCGATCGATCTCGTGATGGAGTGCTTGCAGAGGCAGTGGCCGCTCCTGATGCTGGCTGCGATCGCCAGCGGTGCGTTTGCATTCCTGTGTTCCTGGCACTTCTCGACGGAGTCCGTGACAGCGCATTTGCAGCTTCGATCCCGATCGTTGCCGCTAACCGGACCGGAGTTTTACCTGGTACCGACCACAGAAGCAGCCAGCAATCTGGTGCAGTCCAGTCGAGTCCTCCAGCCTGTGGTTGAGAATCTTGGCTTACCATCCGTCGCCTTCGTGAGTAGCTCAATGATAGTCACGTCGGACGCGCGCACGGGCACCGTGATGATCGATCTGAGGCTGCAGGATAAGTCAAAAGTGAAGTCCATCCTCGAAGAAATTGGAGACAGCCTGACACAGACGATTCTTCAGGATCGTCGCGATTCGCTTGACACGCATTCCCAATATGTCCGCCAACTGCAACTGGAAGCCGAGGCCCAGTTGGAAACGGCAAGGAATGATCTGGTCAGAGAGACAATTCTGGCTCTGTCAGATCCAGAAACTCAAACGCGGCAGAACGCCGAACTACCGGGACTCCTAACACAGGAGACCCAGCTGGAAGCATCTATTCAGGGGGCGATTCGCCGCATGGCGCGAGTCGATCGAGATCTCGAGATCAATCGACTGCGTGAGACAGAAATCCTTACGATGGCGGCCTCCGCTGTTCTGGAAGGACGTCAAAGCCAGATCGAATTGTTCGGACAAGGGCTGACGTCCGCAACTCAACGCTTCAAGCAGAAACAGGAGTTGATGGCCGAATTGGCAGTCGTGAAACAGTCTGTCACTGAAGCACTTAAGGCGCGACTGACCGATCTTCCAGGTGATGTCGCCTCGCCTCCTTCTGATACGGTCGGGTCGGTTGAGAGCTCCGCCTTGCTCAAGCAAACCATGATGGCCACATTCGCCAGCTGGATCGCGAGGATTCAGAGCGTCGGTCGAGATGTCATCGGGGATTTTGATCCGCAAACACAGGAAGCCGCCAGCGAAGCCCAACGGCAACTCGTCAACCTTGAAACGACACGGCATGAGCGAGACTTACAACGAAGTGACCTGGCCGTCGATCTGGAATACTACAACAAGAGCCTTGCCGAGACACAAAGTCTGTTGCGACAGCCTCGCCAGAGCAACGGTGGCTCGATCAGTGCGGTTGTCATGCAGATGGAATCCAACGTCAATCAGCGGGAGGAGCAATGCGCCCACCTGGCTCAGCAGGTCAACCGGATCAATCAGATCCGCAACTGTGCGATCACGGAATATTTTGTAAGTTCTCCAGCGACTTTTGACGCGGAATCTGACGTGAAATCCAATCGCTTCAAACTGTTTTTGCTGGCATTGCTGGGAAGCGGTTTTTTCTTTGTGTCACCGGTAATCATGCTGGAATGGCTGCGCTGGCGACCGAGCCCGGTGAATGTGCTTAGCCGCCGCTGGAATCTTCCCGCGCTCGGACTTCAGACGCTCAGTCAGGCGGGACGCGGCAACGCGAAACTCGCAGTGACCGAGTCGCAAAATGCGATACGGCTGATGGCACTTAGAATTCAGCAAAGCCTGATTCAGCCAACGGGGCGGGTTGTGCTGTTTTCCGGCCTTGATCACGAGGATTCTCCCATTGCATTGATCCGGGATCTTGCCGAGTGTCTGTCACGGCGTGAGGAGAAGGTCCTCATCATGCAAACACGGCCTTGTGAATTGGAACAGGCTGTCGCGCCAGAGAACGATGGTGAGAGACGTGGACGACCGGGTGTCGCGGAGTTGTTGGCGGGGGAATTCGATGATGCGGAGAAGTTGGTGGCGGAAACGGGCATTTACGGGATTGATTTCCTGCCCGGTGGCTGCGCACCCTCCTCATCAGAAGCGATGGCGTCCAGCCGGCTGACCGCATTGATCGATCAACTGCGTGAACGATATACCATCATTTTGATGAGTGGGCCGTCCACGCTGAATCCCGCCGACCTGCAGATGCTGGCGGCTCGAGCTGACGGGATCGTCTTCACGGTCAACAAGCAAAGCCTGCGGGACATTTATGGCAGTGAGGTTCTCAGCGACCTTGTCGAATTGGGCGCGCCAGTTCTTGGCTTCGCCGAACAGCCCCCGCGCGGAAAAATCGCCTTTCGTTCGCCGGAAGCCGTCGATCAGAAAAACGTCCCGCAAACGCCCGTTGCGTGAAATGTCGGTTCTGCGCGAAATGAAGTGCGCGTGTCAGAAATCGCGGATGTCATCGACTCGCGGATGTCATCGGGAAGTGTGGCAAACCACACAGGCCCAAGAATTCTAGAAAGCCAACTGGAACACTGCGATTCGGCCCAACGGGCCACAACATGTCAGCCTGGGGCAACGCCCCAGGTTTTGTCGGCAACAATGCGTTTTGCCCTGAAAGAGCGACACAAAATCGTATTGTGGAACCCTTTCAGGGTTCGTGTTCGGATGGTACGTCAACCTGGGGCGGCGTTCATCCGCATTCGCGGATTCCCTTGCCCCAGGCTGATTTGTGCGAGCCTTTCAGGCTCAATCAAAGCATCCATCAAAGACAACTCGTTTGTGGCACGAGCCCGACCGCGCACTTCAATTCGCGAAGAACCGAAATGTGACTCAAAAAAGGCAACATAGCTCCGATTCGGTGATCTGAGAATCTCTTGCATAACTGTTACGACAGTTACTACCAATTTGAGCACAGCAGCGATCGTCCAGAACCGATCGATTTCCCTGGTTTCGAATAACTAAGGTTAAGTAACCTGGGAAAGCTCGTAGCCGCGTCGGCGAAGTAATTCCGTGCAATCTGGCAGTCGCCATTAGCATTAGGGTGCAGTATTGCCACCCAGGGGAACGAAGTCCGCGCTGATCTTTCCCGTATCGAATCTCGTGGCGCACGCAGCAGTTAGACCACAATTGCCGAAGCGTGTCTAATCAATCCAATTAATCTATTTTTCTGGACATGCGTGCTGGAACCCCAAAACAATAACATCGCAATGTATCGTCCCGGATACGTGGAACGAACAATACATGCGTTGCCCTTCGGTCTGGCCGCACGCCTGTCCCCTGTATTTTCAGGGGGTAACCTGAAGGCGAGATCGATGCGGGGAGCGGCACTGACTCTGGCCGGTTTTGGCGGCAGTCAGGTTCTGCGCCTTGGTTCAAATCTTATTCTCACTCGCCTGTTGGCTCCCGAAGCATTTGGACTGATGGCCCTTGTAAATGTTTTTTTACAAGGCCTGGAAATGCTGTCGGATTTAGGGGTTTATGCCAGTATTATTCAAAGCGAGCGTGGGGATGATCCCGTTTTCCTCCGTACAGCCTGGACACTGGGGGTCATAAGAGGATTCCTGCTTTGGCTCTTCGCCTGCGCGATTGCCTGGCCAGCATCCGTATTTTATGAGGAGCCCGTGTTGGCGTATATGCTTCCTGTCTCGGGACTTTGCACGCTGATATCGGGACTTCAGACCACCGCCATCGCCCAGTACAACAGGCATATGAAGCTCGGCGCACTGACCTGCCTGCAGTTACTCACACAGGCGATCACACTGTTCGGAGTCATCTTTCTTGCCTGGCAGATTCGCAGCGTCTGGGCGCTTGTGTTGGGTGGAGTGATCGGTGCCGGTGCCAATGTGCTGCTTTCCTTTTGGCTGCTGTCAGGCGTCAAGCATCATTTCACGCTTGACCGCATCTGCATGACAGAAATTGTTCGTTTCGGGAAGTGGCTTTTTCTCGCAACGGCTTTCGCCTTCCTGGCAGGACAAAGCGACCGACTGATTCTTGCGAAGCTGGTCGGTCCGGCAACTCTCGGTATCTACAGCATCGCTTTCATGTTAACCGCCGCGGTCGCCGCGACATTCAGCAGACTCAACAGCGCCGTCGTTTATCCGCTGTTCTCTCAGTATGCACGAGAGGAGCCAGCAAGGTTTTCGCAGCGATTTGAGCAAACTCGGCGACTTACCACTCAGGGAATGATGGGGCTTTCGTTGTTGGTCGCCAGCGTGGCACCTCTCTTTTTTGAAACGCTGTATGACGATCGATACCGCGAGGCGGGCTGGATGACTCAGTTGTTATTATTGCCGACATGGATCGATGGCCTGAACTGTTCTCTCAACGCAGCGCTATTGGCGATGGGTGCCAGTTTTGCGTCCGCTCTGATGAACGCTGCCAAGCTCCTTGTCTCGACGGTCTGTGTCATCGCGGGCTTTTATTTGGCTGGGATACCGGGCCTGATCATGGGAGTCGCGGCAGGGCATCTTGTCGCCAATTTGATTCTTCATTCTCTGCTCGCTCAATTCGGTATTCGAGTCTGGAGACAAGACCTCGAATTCTGCTTGCTCTTTGTCATTGGGGGGAGCCTTGTTGGTCTGATGTGCCATGCCTCCAAATTTGCATTGCTCGGCCCGCACGCTGAAGTGATTGCTGCCGTGTCCGGAACGGGACTGGTGGCTATCGGGGGAATGCTGGCCTATTCCGCGTGGCAACGCATTCATTCTATTGGTGCAAGGAATATATGATGATCCATCAACAAGTCCGATCTCTGGTACGTCGGTTAAAGAAGCGGATCGTTTCGCCGTCAGGAGACTGTCAGGGGTAATTGTTCGATAAGGTTCACGCGCTGAGTGTTTTCTCCCTGGTAGTTGATCGACTGGCCGCGCGCAACTCAACGTTGTTCTTCATTCAAATCGGGGCCAATGACGGATTGCAGGATGATGATCTTCGACCATTGATCCTGCGGCATCGCATGGCTGGAATCCTGGTGGAGCCTAATCCGGTTGTTTTCGAGCGGTTGCAGCGGAATTATACGAATCAGCCCCAATTGATTTTCGAAAACGTCGCGATTGCCGAGAATTGCGATTCTATCACGCTCTATATGCACGATCCGGACGGGCCTGCTCCACAGGAAGCGGACGTGTTTACAAGTGTCCATCGCGAGTTGGTGGAACGTATTCGTTATGATGATGTGCCTCCTTGTCTGAGACAGATCAAAGTGCCAGCCATCAGCTATGACACCCTGCTGCGCAGCCATAACGTAGAGCGGCTCGACTTGTTATACATTGATACCGAGGGGATGGACCAACATATTCTGTCGATGGTCACGCATTCATTGCATCGGCCAGCGATCATTCATTTTGAACACCTGCACATGCCGCATGAAGTGCTGAAATCGCAAGTTGAAGTACTGGCGTCCCAGGGTTATCAACTCATTAAGCTCCCCTGGGACGTACTCGCCGTTCATCCGGACTCCCTTTAAGAAAACAATGCCCCGCTTCCGGGCTAAGATGGATTCTGCAGTGGCCGCGTCGTCTGCAAAAAGAAGTGCGAGATTCGGAGCCGCGCCCGTCAGGAAGCGGGGCTTGACGTCCGCTTCCTGACGGGCGC
>Ga0138256_10005018_pt1 | contig 14024 bp, 9 predicted proteins | sample KNB2016incub_MG_FD_105486 | JGI IMG/M metagenome (GOLD analysis project Ga0138256, IMG submission 105486) | Active sludge microbial communities from wastewater in Klosterneuburg, Austria - KNB2014incub_MG | ecosystem: Engineered > WWTP > Activated sludge > Unclassified | place: Austria...
CTTGGCGTGAAAGATTATTTAGAAAAGTCTGCCATAAGAGCTGAAAAAGCAGATCCACATGCTGAGAAGGAAAAGATTGGAGTCTTCTCAGGAGCTTGTGCCATCAATCCAATCAATAGTCAGCAGATCCCGATCTGGATTGCTGATTACGTACTCATGAACTATGGAACGGGTGCAATCATGGCGGTTCCTGGGCACGATCAAAGAGATTTTGAGTTTGCTCGTAAGTATGGACTTGAAATCATCCAAGTAGTCGAATCAGAGGGAGTCGATCTTAGTAAAGAAGCATATGCGGGCGAAGGGAGGCTGATCAATTCTGGAGATTGGAACGGACTTGAGGTGCCGAGGCAGAAGATTGAGGTCGTAAAGAGTATTTCAGAAAAGGGGCGAGCGGATAAGTACACCAACTACCACCTAAGAGACTGGCTAATTTCACGCCAGCGCTATTGGGGACCACCGATACCGATGATCTACTGTGAGTCATGTGCTAAAAATGGTAAATCATGGTTTGACTCAAGCCAGGCATCAAATCATAAGGTTTTATTTAAGAGGTTGGATAGCGCTAGGGAGCAGATGGCTGGCTGGTATCCTGACGAGAATCTCCCAGTGGAGCTGCCATTTATTGAGGATTACAAGCCCTTAGGAAATTCCTTGACAGGCTCTCTCCAATCTGGTGGTCAAGCAGGGCAAGCTACTTCACCGCTTGGTAATCATCCAGAATTTTATGAGACGACCTGTCCTGAATGTGGTGGAGCTGCTAGGCGCGAAACAGATGTTTCAGATACTTTCTTGGATAGCTCTTGGTATTTCTATCGTTATATTTCAACTAATGATAGGACTTCAGCGTGGGATCAGGAGGTTGGTAAAAAATGGTTACCTCCAACTATCTACACAGGTGGGGCTGAGCATTCAGTCCTACATCTCTTATACGCACGATTTTTAACTAAAGTTTTTAAAGATCTAGGTTTGGTCTCAGATTTTGATGAGCCATTTCCTTATTTCTATGCTCATGGTTTGATTATCAAAGATGGTGCCAAGATGAGCAAGAGTAAGGGAAATGTAGTTGTGCCTGATAAGTACGTCAAAAAATTTGGCGCTGATACATTGCGAGCCTATTTGATGTTCTTGGGTCCATTTAGTATGGGCGGAGACTTTAGGGATTCAGGAATTGAGGGAATGAATAGATTCATAAAAAGAGTTTGGACTTTGGTGACAGGCCAAACAATAGTTAGCAAAGTTACTGATTCAATTGCTAAATCGGAGATGCACAAAGCTATTAAAGGAGTTACTGAAGATATTGAGGGTTTTCATTTCAATACAGCGATTGCCAAGATCATGACTTATTATAATTTTCTCTCGAAGAGGGAGGATGTGAGCTTGGAGGAGGCAAAGACTCTTATTCAGCTTTTAGCTCCTTTTGCTCCACATATGACTGAGGAGCTCTATCAGGGATTGCAGAGAGAAGATCTAGGTTTAAATAATGAAAATGTATCTATTCACACTACTCCTTGGCCAGAGTTTAATAATTCTGTGATTGATCAAGGTGCGACAGTTATCGCTGTTCAGGTCAATGGTAAGCTGAGAGGTACTTTTGAACTAAATGATTTGCATGCTACACAGGATGAGGTCGAGCGGATCGCACACGAGGATCCATCAGTCCAAAGGCATTTATCAGGTATGACTATTCGTAAAGTCGTCTATGTTCCAGGCAAAATCCTTAATTTTGTAGTTTCCTAAACTTCCTCTTTACATCTGTTCAGCTCAGCAGTATTGTTGAAGTATGGATGGGGAATCAGCCTCAGTTATACCGGAGTTAATTCGTGATAACCTTCTGATAGTCCTCCTTTTAGGAGTTGGCTTAGTTCTTCTATCCTTTGGTTTGTTTCAGATTCTTTTGCCCAAAGAGCAGTCTGTAGTAATTGAGAAATCTTCCGGCTCCGCTCAGAGTAAAGCAGCTTCAGGTCAGATTTCACCAGGCGTTCTAAAAGAGATTGTAATCGACGTAGAGGGTGCAGTTCTCAAGCCAGGTATCTATAGCATTCCAGTTGAGAGTAGGGAAGAAGACGCTATTAAGGCAGCTGGTGGATTGAGTTCTCATGCAGATCGGGGAGTCATAGCAAGGTCGATGAATATGGCTGCAAAAGTAAGTGACGGTATGAAGCTTTATTTGCCGTTTGTTGGAGAGCAGCCTGTAGCGAGTGTCGGAGATCAAAGCGTCCAAGGTACCTCTGTTAGTGCTATTAGTATTAATTCAGCCTCAGAGTCGCAGCTAGATAGTCTGCCTGGAATAGGGCCTGTTACGGCTGGGAAGATTATCACAAATAGGCCATATTCTTCCGTAGGCGAATTGCTTTCAAAAAAATCGGTGACAAGCAGCGTCTATGACAAGATTAAAGATTTGGTAACGCTCTGAGGGCAGTTTATGAGTTATCGACTTTCTATAATTTATGCAGCAGTAATCTTAGTGGTGGTTGTTCGTTTTATACTTGCATCCCCGCCACCTGACTTTCCTGATGGAAAGTCTATAGTAGCTAAGTCTAGATTACTTTCAAATCCAATAATTTCAACTGGTTCTGATCAGCTACAAGTATCTATCCAAGGTCAAAAAGTAAATCTTACTGTTCCTCAATTTAGTCAGTACCAGTATGGAGACTTGTTAGAAGTCTCTGGCAGCATTAAAAGAAAGGTGCTAGATAATAAAAGAGTTGTCTATTCAATCTATTTTCCAGATATTAAGATTATTCAAAATGATCCACTCTTCTTTTATAAGGCTGCTGGATTTGTTAGAGAAAGAGTTGTTAGAGCGTTTGATCATTTTTTACCACCTGACGAAGCATCCTTGTTGCTAGGGGTGGTGTTTGGGATCAACTCTGCTATATCTAAAGACCTCAAACTAGACTTTCAAGGTACTGGCGTGACCCATGTCGTGGCTGCTAGCGGGATGAATGTCACACTTTTGGCTGGTTTTCTCTTACCAATCTTTCTTAAATTTTGTAAAAGACAGCAGGCGCTAATTTTGACGATCTTTTGCCTCGCTTTTTATACGATTATTTCAGGACTTTCTGCTTCGATAGTTAGAGCAACCTTAATGGCAAGTATTGGCTATGTTGGCTTAATAATGGGTAGGCAGAGGACAGCTTTGATTTCATTCTTTATGACTGGCATGATCATGATCTTACTTAGTCCTTTTGTAATTTTTGATATTGGCTTTCAACTATCTTTTGCCGCAACCGTGGGTATGTTGCTTCTTCGGCCTCTTTTTCCATCGCTTAGCAAAGTTCCCATTTTAAGTTTAATTGAAGAAGATCTAACTGCTACGGTTGCAGCCCAGATCACGACCCTGCCAATTCTACTTTTTTACTTTCATTCTCTTGGCATGCTTTCAATTCTAGTTAATACTCTTGTTCTTTGGACTATTCCACCCTTAATGGTAGTTGGGTCAATTGCATCAGTTTTTGCATTGATAAGTGTTGAGGTAGGGGGTGTAGTTGCTTTTGTTTGCCTACCCTTCCTTAGTTATTTTATTCTAACTATCAAGTTTTTTGCTTCATTTGTGCCTATCCTAACTATCTCTGAGTTACCACTTAGCTTGATACTCGGCTATTACTTAATAGTTAGTGGTCTAGCTTTCCAGATTATGAAGCGTAAGAACCAAGCTGCAATCAGGGCGTAAATTACTCAAAATAGGTATATATCCATATGAAGAAGTATGTAATTTTATTTAGTACGATTATCATTTTCTTTGGAGGACTAAGTTTTTATCAGTTTTTCTCAATTAATGACGGAAAGCTTCATATCGTAGTCTGTGATGTTGGGCAGGGAGATGCAGTTTATATCCGGACTCCAAAAGGTCATAGCATCCTTTTTGATGGTGGTCCAGACAAGAGTGTCCTTAACTGCCTTAGAGATGCCATGCCTTTTTGGGAACGATCATTCGATCTACTGCTTCTATCTCACCCACACGCAGATCATCTCAATGGCTTAATTGATGTATTTAAGAGGTATACGGTTAAGCAATTTGCTACAGAGGACTTGGCTAATACCTCTGAGGGCTATAAAACTTTGCAGTCTGCAGTTAAGAAAGAACATTTAGTCTGGCAGACTTTGCTAAGCGGGGACAAGATAAAGACTCAAGATGGCGTAATGCTTTCGGTGCTTGGTCCAACAAGATTATTTTTAGATAGGACAGCCGTGAAAGGAAAATATATAACCTCGACTGAGTTTGCCTCACTCCAAATGCTTGTAGCTTACAAAAGCTTCAGTTATTTATTGACGGGTGATAGTCAGTATCAGGAGATGGGTGAGCTGGTCTCAGGATATCATGTCACGCCACTCACAGTTCTTCAGGAGCCACACCATGGTTCGCGAACTGGAATTACGCCTGAGATCATTAAGGCTTTAAGACCGAAGATAGTGACTATTTCCGTTGGAGCACATAATACTTATGGACATCCGGCTCCAAATACTCTCGCAATCCTCCAAAATGCTGGTGTTGAGATCCATAGAACTGATAAAGAGGGAACTTTGAGGCTAGTAACAGATGGCAAGTCCTATAACCTCAGATAATTTTACCTATAGTTAAATTTAACAACGATATATAACTTTATATACTTTTATATAAATAATCTATTCAGAATAGATCACTATATTATAATTAATTATGATTGTAAGACTTAAGCGTTAAAGAGCTAGTATCTTAATACTTTTATTATTTCTTACAAGTTTCCTAAATATAAAAATGGATGGTCGGTTGGTGACGAATTTCGTCATCATCTTGCCGTCGATTTATAGTTGGTGATCGATTTGAGCAAAGGTGCAATAAGTGTGATCAGTGTCGTATCCCCGTTACTTTGAAGAGAGTGATGAAGTTATAGTCCTCAATCGTCACATGATTAATCTACCTCGAGTTGGGGACTGTTAGTAGAGATGCTTTTACCCTGGCATCACGAATTTCGAGTGAAAAGGATCTCCAAATCGGGAGGGGAGGATAGTATTTGGCTCGTAAAGGGAAGTAATGTAAAGACCTTTGGAGCGTATCTCAATTGGTGATAGCGGGCCATTGCTTGAATAAAAGTGAAAATTACAATTCATATTGCGATATGAATGAAGCACTCCATGCGTCAGCCCCATTTATCTTTGTGAAAAATTATCATTAGCACTTGGTGCCTCAGCAGTGCCATTTAGTAAAATCCTTAGTTTTATATATAGAAACATAAGCCTGCATACTTTTGTATAATGCTTTAAGATCAGTTTTTAGCTCCTGCTGTGAAAATTTTTCTTCTTACCTTTTTCTTACATTAGGTAAATTCTGCTTTGGTTTTTGAAAAAAAATTAAAATTCTAATTCGAAGATCCTACTTAGAAGGTAGTGCCCTTGTGGTTTAATTTAATTTAATTTAATAAGTCCAGCTATCTCGATAAAGCTGCATTCTGTGTTCTGAATTCTCTGGTCAATAACTCTTGCATCTGGTATATAATGGAGGCATGAAGCAAGAGGTTGAGAAATTATTAAAAACTGTTCTAGCTGAGTTAGATTTGGGAGCTCTTGGGATCATAGTCACACCAACTCTGGATATAGCGCATGGAGACTATGCCACCAATATCGCTTTTCAGGCAGCCAAAAAGTTGGGTAAATCACCTCTTGAGGCAGCTGAAATGATCTGTACTGCACTGAGTGAAAAGCAATCTCCAATCATTGAAAAGATCGAAGTTGCGAAGCCAGGTTTTGTTAACATAACTCTAAAGGACTCAGCTCTTATTAAAGATCTTTCAACTGAACATAAAAAGCTTTCTTTGATGAACCTAGGTCAAGATACTTCTAAATTTAAAAGTAAGAAGGTCATGATTGAGTTCACTGACCCCAATCCATTTAAGGAATTTCATATTGGCCATCTTTACAGCAATATCGTCGGTGAGTCGATCTCGCGACTGCAAGAAGAAGTGGGAGCCGAGGTAAAGCGAGTCTGTTACCAGGGTGATGTCGGACTTCACGTGGCGAAGGCTCTTTATGGTTTGCAAAAAAAGATTAGCGCTGAAGGGCTGTCAATTAGTGAGCTAGAAAATAAGAGTTTGGAGGATCGGGTAAAGCTTTTGGGTCAGGCATATTCACTCGGAGCAACCAGTTATGAGGATGATGAGAAGGCGAAGGCTGAGATTATCGTTATTAATAAGCAGGTCTATGATAAAGATCCTGGAATCATGCCGCTGTATGAAAAGGGGAGAGAGTGGAGTTTGGAATATTTTGAACAAATTTATAAAAGATTGATGCACCCCAAAAGCCAAAAGGCTTTTACTAAATATTATTTTGAAAGTGAGGCTGCAGCATTAGGAATTGATATTGTTAAGCAATACATTGATACAGTCTTTGAAGAGAGTCGGGGAGCAGTGATTTTTCCTGGAGAGAAGTATGGACTTCATTCGAGAGTCTTTATTAATTCTCTAGGATTACCGACCTATGAGGCTAAAGAGCTGGGGTTGGCTATCTCCAAGCATGCGGATTATCAATTTGACCTTTCTATCATGATTACAGGTAATGAGATAGATGCCTACTTTAAGGTCCTCCTTAAGGCTCTTTCGATGATTGAGCCTGAGCTGTCTGCTAAAATGAAGCATCTAAGTCACGGTATGGTTAGATTGCCTGAGGGGAAAATGAGCAGTCGCACTGGTAATGTAGTAACTGGTCAATGGCTGCTCGATGAGGCAGTTCGCAGAGCAGATATAAAAATTAATGAGGTAAAGAGTGAAGGAGGGCGAGTATCAGACGATAATAAAGCAGATGTTTCAGAAATGGTTGGAGTAGGAGCTGTTAAATGGGCACTCCTCAGAGCAAGTATCGGAAAAGATATAGAATTCTCATTTGATGAGTCTGTAAGTCTTGAGGGTAACTCAGGGCCTTATCTTCAATATACTTATGTTCGGACAAGAAGTGTGCTCGAAAAGGCCGGAAACTTGAGTCCTCAGACTGAGCCTGAAATAAAACTTTCAGCTGAGGAGCGGAGCCTGCTTGTTCTACTTAGTCAGTATCAAGATATAGTTCTTGAAGCTTCAGAAAAATATTCTCCAAGTACTTTGTCAACCTATCTCTTTCAGTTGGCGCAAGAATTTAATCTTTTTTATCAAAAGCACCAGATTCTAAAAGAGGAAGATGGTGTTCGTGAGTTTCGATTAAAACTTACTGAGGTAGTCGGTCAGACGATCAAAAATGGACTTTATCTCCTCGGAATCGAAGCCCCTGAAAGAATGTAGACCCTAAAATCTTATAGTTTTATGAAATAGTATAGTCCAGACTATATGATTGAACAGAAAGTGCAACTAAGAGCCATTGAACATCGGATGAAAGTAAGGGACTAGGGTATTCATCAGGTAAATTTTAATGCAAGTCCAGAAAAGAAACAAATCGAGGTAGTAATTGTTGATACCGAAAGAATAAGTCTTTCCTAAATATGACATTCTCCGCTTTGGTACAAGGCTTTTTATTATAACTCATGAGCGATAAGCATAAATCACTATTCTTTGAGCTTATAGCATGATATAATTCCCCGCATGCCTAAAGAAGGTGAATTACCAAAACTAAGTGAGTGGATGACTCTTGACCCGGTTCGGCATGCTCTTGCTAAGATAGACCCACAAAATCTCCCCAGTGACTCTTTTCGCCAGTGGCCAGACGAACCTGAGAATAATAGACCGGAATGGAAAATGTCTATTGAGGATCTAGCCTATTGTCACAGTTCTTTGAGAACTGATCTCCATGTACTCGTGTTGCTTACTTTAGCAAATAAAGAAGTGGCACGGCCAAATGAAATCGTTGAGTTTTTACAGGGTCAGGATCTTTTGCATAAGAAATTGCTGAGTAATTCACATGTGACTCCAATTTTGCATGAATTATCTAAGTGTGTTCACAGTGGAGTCGACAAGCTTTCTGATAGCAATCATGCCTCTTTCGAATATATCCCAAACTACGAGGGACTTGTGAGTATGGCTGGGCATCTCTATACATTTTCAAAAGCCCAAGCTTTACCTCTGGCAGATTTCCTAGGGGTTGCAAGAGGACAGAAAGACAGGGATGGCTTGGTATTGTATCAAGGTCAAAATGTTTCAAATAGTGCTGATCGGATTAGAATAGTTAGATATCTGGCACAATCATTACTTAATTCGAATCTTTCTCCTGAGTATTCTATGAATGCGATTGAGTTAGCTGAAGCAGTTGGGGTCGGATCTAGGATTGTTAGACGGCAACTTGGAAGTTTATCAGCTAGTAATTTACTTAAATATCAAACTACAGGACCAAATAAAGGTGCTTATCAACAATATAAACAGAATCATGACGTACTTAGGGCAAAACCATCGACGATAGGTTCACATAAAGCTTTCTCTGATTACATGCAGGACTACGTGATTGTTGAAAGCAGGAATTTAAGTAGGCAGGGTGCTAAAGACTATCTTCTAGATAAATTTCCAGATCTTGCAGACATGGATCAAGGGGAGTTAGCCGAGAAGATTGACCATGCTATGAATCGGTTTTTAGCTGAGGAGTTGATTCTTCCTGAAACATTGTTTAGCCATGGATCACAGTCATCTATTACTTTTCCAAGCGGAACGGATCGACTATCTCTCCTTGAATATTCCAGAGTGTTAGGTACTATGCAAAAAGAGGATACTAAGACGATTAGGAAAGGTTTGGCTTTGGGACTAGAAATTACAAATGATCGGGAGGGAATTACTTCACTTCTTCGAAAAGCACGTAAATAGCTAAACTCCCCTTGTCAATAATCTTTAGGCAGTGATACAATAAGTACCTTCTATGCATTTTAAGAAAGAAATTTTACCTAACGGCCTTCGCCTCATCACAGTTCCCATGCCTTCTTTTGAGTCAGCAACAGCTTTAGTCATGGTTGGCGCTGGTAGTCGTTATGAGACTAAGAAAAATAGTGGCATCTCACATTTCTTAGAGCACATGGCTTTTAAGGGAACTGAGAAAAGGCCTACTGCACTCGATATCGCTTCACTAATTGATGGAATCGGTGGGGAATTTAATGCCTTTACCGGTAAGGAATATACAGGGTACTACGTTAAGTCAGGTAAGAATAACGTCGAGACAATTTTAGATGTTCTCTCAGACATGCTAAAGCATTCAAAGTTGGATCCTGTAGAGATTGAAAAAGAAAAAGGTGTGATTGCTGAGGAAATTAATCTTTACGAAGATATGCCGATGAGAAAAATCGGTGATATTTATGAATCACTTCTTTACGGAGATACACCCATGGGTTGGGATATCGCTGGTGAGAAAAGTATAATTCAAGGTATAAAAAGAGAGGATTTTGTCTCTTATATGGATAGCCTGTACAGTCCTGACAATATGACTGTGGTCGTAGCAGGTGGTATTAAAGAGCCTCATATTCGGGAATTAGTCGATAAATATTTTAGCGATATGAAAAAACTCTCAACAATTTCTGCCTTGCCAATCGTTGAGGATCAGAAAAAGCCAGCAATTATGGTCCGTGAGAAGAAAACAGAACAGGTCCATATCGCACTTGGTGTTCGAACAGTTGATCTAAATCATCCCGATAAGTATCCTCTATCGGTCTTGGCATCAATAATGGGTGGAGGAATGAGTTCTCGTCTATTTAATGAAGTTCGAGAGAAGAGGGGTTTAGCTTATTATGTAAGATCCTCTTCTGATGAGTATATAGATTGTGGGACACTGGCTACGACAGCTGGAATTGATCCTAAAAGAGTCACCGATGCAATTAAAGTCATGATTGAGCAATATCAACTTGTCTCAGCAGCTAAGTTGGATATTACAAAAGAAGAATTGAGGAAGGCAAAAGAGTATATGAAGGGACATCTGGTCTTGGAACTTGAGGATAGTCGTTCAGTATCTACTTTCTACGCCCATCAAGAGCTTGATGAAGAAGAGGTTCTAAATCCTGATGAAGTCCTAAAGAAGATCGATGCGGTTACTGTTGATCAGATTGACGAAGTTGGCAAGAAGTATTTTGTAAATGAGGGTCTTAATCTAGCCTTGATTGGCAATTATGAGCACCAGGATCAGCTAGAAGAGATTGTTAAACTTTAACTAAGAGCTAAGGCACTCTTTACTATTGCTAAGTTACTTGGTAAAATCACATAACTATGGATATTGAAAGATCATTAATCGTTTTTAAGCCAGATGCAGTCCAAAGAGGAGTGATTGGGGAAATTATTACTCGATTTGAGCGTGTAGGTCTTAAGATTGTTGGCATGAAGATGGTTGAGCCTTCAAAAGAGCATTACTTTAAACATTATGAGGAGATCGGTAAGATGATCTCACGCAGAGGTCAAAAGCCTTTTGACATGACTGTCGCAATGATGCAACAAGGCCCTGTGATCGCCATGGTCTTGGAGGGAGTAGGGTCAGTAGCACTTATTCGTAAAATGGTCGGTACGACTGAGCCAGCCTCAGCAGCGCCTGGGACTATTAGAGGCGACTATTCACACCTCTCATTTGCATATGCTGACAAGGTAAATGTAGGAGTTCCAAATCTTCTTCATGCATCAGGAGATGTTGAGGAGGCAAAGATGGAGATTGCGCACTGGTTTTCAGAATCTGAGCTTTTTGAATACACTGCCCCTCATGAAATCCACACTCAGGGCAAGAAAAAATAGCCTCGTTAAGTGATTTTCTAATGTAGTGTGGTGAATTACTGGTTAAGTTCAATTTTATTCACCATTCAATATCTAAAATTATTGATCAGTTCATTACCTCTTGTTTTTTATATTAAGAAGTGTTTACTATTAGTATATGCCCGTTTCAAAACGTTTGCTATTTTTGATTGTACTGTTTGGACTTATGGGTTTTTTGCCTCAAAAGGCTCACGCGCTTGGACTAATTAATGCTTCAGCCAGTGCTTCTACTTCACGTCCGTCCGCCTCATCTCCTTTAAATTTAGTAACTGATCCGCTAGCAATAGGCTCATCAGGTGTATCAGTATTTAATAATATATCGACCTATCTTTCATCTGATTCAGCTAAGTTTTTTGATAGCGGCGCTTTTTCTGAGGGTGTGACGGTTGCTACTACATCTGCCGATAAATTAACTGCGTCATTTACGACCTCAACTCACCTTTTTATTGGAAAAGCGATTTTTTTGTTAGTCCCAATTACTGCGATGCATATTGTTTCTTTCACCCCGCAGACTGCTATTCCTAGCGGTGGAAAGATCATAATTTCGTATCCTATCTCAAATAGCTTTGCAGGATCAGACACAAATCAGGCATCACCCTCGGCATATACTTGGATGTTTAATGGCCTGAACCCAGCTACAGATATTCAGATGAAGACGAGCTTGGGGACTGCGACCTGTTCTTGGGCAGTGAGTGGTGTTACAAATGGCAGCAATAACCAGACTCCTACAGCAACATGTACTGTAGCTGGTGCCTCAATTCCTGCTGGAGCAACAGTCTGGGTATTTGTAGGTTGTACTGCAGCAACAGCTGACTCTCAGGGTGGTAGATGCACAGCCCAGAGACCACTACTTATAAATCCAACTAATACTGGAACCCGTGGAACAGCAAGTATTAAAAGCGTAAGTATTGCAACTCAAGATGGGTCAACTAATATCCTTGACCAATCTACAGTTAAGATGGGGACGATTGAGTCTGTTTTCGTCGTAGCCCATGTTGATCCTACATTTTCTTTTACGATTGACGGGGTGGCGGCAAGTACGGACATGCATACGGTTGGGACTTGCGGTGTGACCTATGCTAATCTCTCCACCAATACAAGTTTTGCCTCAACTCCAACTGAGGTTAATTTAGGAACGATTACTGCGGCTGGTAACACTTATGCAGCTCAAAAGATGACATTGAGATCAAATACTGGTGTTGGTTATGCTATCACAGCGACAGCTAGTGGTTTTTTGATAAATCCTGCTAACGGTTCATACATAGTTAATGCTCAGGGCAACGTCACAGCTAACAATACTCCTGCTCCGACAGTAATTAATGCTTTAACAGGAGGCTATGGAGTTAACCCATGTGATGCTAATAGTCGCGTAAATACGACCACATGGGGGCAGGCAACGCCAAATTTTGCTAATCCTTCACCAAATTTTTATTATACGCTGATTAATTATAGTGGTGCTCCTGATTCTGCTGGGGATGTTATCTATAGCGTTTACGGAGTGCGGGCAGGCGGATCAACGCCTCCAGGAGATTATTGGCAGATTATTACTTATACAGCTTCGGTTACGTTCTAGTGCATCAAGTTTGTAGAGTTAGAAAGTCGCAAGGGAATTCTTCACAAATACTCGAAAACTTTCAACCTTATGATCTTTATGACTAATTTATTCCTTCTATTTTTTGAGTTCTCTTGTCCCAAATGCTAGAATAGTCATGTTGGCAGTTGATTGTTTCATTAATACTATTATGTAGTTTGATATATCTGTGTCCAAAGTATAATTTAGATTATGCTTAGAAAGCAGCTAGATATGCCGGCGTAGCTCAACGGATAGAGCAGGCCCGTCCTAAGGGTAAGATGGAGGTTCAATTCCTCTCGCTGGCACTAAGTTCTTTGTCTTTCTCACACAATCCACTACAATAATTCTATGCCACACACATCAGGACAGGAGTTCGTGAAGAAGTCTCGTGAGCGTCAACTCTCGAAAAATGGAGATATCTATGTGGCGGATAAGTCCTTAGGCCCAGCTCAGTCGGTCTATCTTCCTGAGGATCATTTGTCGGTTCGGCTATCGTATAATCCACCTCAAGGAATAGTTGCACCATTAGCTCCTCCAGTGTCCAGAGTTAAGTCCGTCATGACAGGTCGCGAGAAGGCCAAATTCATGGCTGTCCGAACACTTGGTAATTTCTTGGTCTTACTCAGCCTTTACGGCGTTGTAGCGACCTTTGGACCAGCTCTTTTTTATGAAGCACAGTATCAGATAGTTAAGGTTAGGGGAATTCAATATAAAGTAGCACAAATTACTAAGGGTGAAAATATTAAGCCTAGCTCAGCGTCTCAAGCAATGGCTCCTGCTTTTGGGGATATTATAGCTGGAGCAAAAGAGCAGGTTCTCGTACCAGTTGATACACAGTTTAGTATTATTATCCCAAAGCTTGGGGCGACAGCTAAGATTTGGCCAAATGTTGATCCTCTAAAAGAGGATGATTTCTTGCCAAAACTTCAGACTGGAGTTGCTCATGCAAAAGGGAGCGTTTTTCCTGGGATGGAAGGGAATGTTTATCTTTTTGCACACTCAACTGATAATTTCTGGGATGTGGGTCGATATAATGCGATCTTCTATCTACTAAAGGACATGAAGGAAGGGGACTTGATCTCAATCTACTTTGAAAATACTAGATATAACTACAAGGTGGATCATACGGTTATCAAAGATCCAAATGATGTCGATCTTTTGATACACAGCCAAGTGTCTGGTAAGGAGCAGCTTATTCTTCAGACTTGTTGGCCTCCAGGAACGACTTGGAAGAGGCTCTTTGTTATAGCCACTCCTGTGAAATCCTAGCTTATTTTTAAGATTATTGGGGTCCCGCCCACCGAGCATCAGCTCAGTAGGCGGGTACATCCCGATGCACGATCATAGGTCATAGACCATAGATCAGCCACATGTTTCGCAGCAGCTCGAGCAGCCAGCGGCTCATATAGAATTCTGCTGACAATTCGAGGAAGAATGCCAAGGAAAGTAGCAAGATCCCAAGGTACATGGCCAGTTCGCCGTTAGACGACTCGTCATGCTTTGTCTTGGGCATGCTCAGTAATGATTTGTCGACCGGTTCGGGCCGTTCGTTGTGGTTGGTATTCATGGCTCCTACATTCCGCTTGGGTTTAGTGTCGTGGAATGAGGAGAACCACCAGCCAACTAGGCCGATTGTAGCCTCTCCGGGAATCAAAATTCCCCAGAAGAGGATTCTGATCCCAGTCGTATTCATTTCGGGCGCTGCGAAGCAGAACCCGAGGAAGCATACTAAAGCGACCGTTCCATAGGCCCAGCCGCTCCGGTAAAGTGGCCTGGTGTTTTTGTGATTA
>Ga0138256_10005019_pt1 | contig 14022 bp, 13 predicted proteins | sample KNB2016incub_MG_FD_105486 | JGI IMG/M metagenome (GOLD analysis project Ga0138256, IMG submission 105486) | Active sludge microbial communities from wastewater in Klosterneuburg, Austria - KNB2014incub_MG | ecosystem: Engineered > WWTP > Activated sludge > Unclassified | place: Austria...
GAAGCTCGGCGTGATCGTGGCGGGGCAGGCTTCGCGCGACGTTTATGAAGCGTTGGGCGCGATGGGCGTCTCGCCCGAACAGGCGGCGGAGCTGGGCGTGTCGATCTTCAAGGTCGCGATGACTTGGCCGCTGGAGCCGACGGCGATCCGCGAATTCTGCCGCGGGTTCGAGCGCGTGCTGGTGGTGGAGCACAAGCGGTCGGTGATCGAGCAGCAGCTGAAAGATGTGCTATATCACCTGCCGGACAACGAGCGGCCGATTGTCGAGGGCAAGCGGGACCGCGATGGCGCGCTGCTGCTGTCGGAGATTGCATCGCTGGCGACGGCGGACATAGCGGCGGCCCTCGTGGCGCGGATGCCGGACGGGCCGCACCGGGCGCGGGCTGAGCAGTATTTCACCAAGGTTCGTGGCGCACAGCAGGCTGTGGCCGGCATGAACCAGATCAATACGCGCAAGCCACACTTCTGCTCGGGCTGTCCGCACAACACGTCGACGACGCTGCCGGAAGGCTCGCGCGCGCTGGCGGGGATCGGTTGCCATTATATGGCGACGTTTTCGCCGGAGCGACGGACGGACATGCACACGCAGATGGGCGGGGAAGGCACGCCATGGATCGGGCAGAGCCCGTTCACGGATGAAAAGCATGTATTTGTGAACCTGGGCGATGGCACGTATTCGCACTCGGGCTCGCTGACCATTCGGGCGGCGATCTCAGGCAAGGTCAACGCGACTTACAAGATCCTCTATAACGACGCTGTCGCGATGACGGGCGGGCAGCACGTGGAATCCGGGCTGACTGTTGCGCAGATCGCCCGGCAGGTGGAGGCCGAAGGCGTCAAGACAATCGTGATCGTGGCGGATGACACGACGCGCTATGCGAGCGTAAGCGACCTGCCGGAAGGCACGCGGATTTTCGATCGCAGGAAGCTGGAAGAAGTGCAGATCGAGCTGCGCGAGACGCCGGGCGTATCTGTGCTGATTTATGACCAGGTGTGCGCGACCGAGAAGCGTCGCCGTATCAAGCGTGGCAAGATGGAAGCGCCTACCAAGCGCGTGTTCATCAACCAGTCCGTCTGTGAGGGCTGTGGCGATTGTTCGGTGAAGTCGAACTGTCTGTCGGTCGAACCGGTCGAGACCGAGTATGGCCGCAAGCGGCAGATCAACCAGTCGACCTGCAACACGGATTATTCGTGCATCGAAGGGTTCTGCCCGAGTTTCGTGACGGTGACGGGCGGCGATAGGAAGTCGGATGCCGAGCGTTCGCCGGCCAAGTTCGATGTGTCGGGCCTGCCGGAGCCAAAGCTGCCGGAGCTGGGTCATGAGGCGTGGAATTTGGTGTTCGCGGGCGTGGGCGGCACGGGCGTGACGACGGTGGCGGCCGTGCTGGCCATGGCGGCGCACGTCGATGGCAAGGCTTCGCAGACGCTGGACATGACAGGCCTCGCGCAGAAGGGCGGGCCGGTTCTGAGCCACGTGCGGTTTGCGCTGAACCCGGACGATATCAAGGCGGGCAAGACGCCGCCGGCTTCGGCCGATGTGATCATTGCGTGCGATCTCGTCGTGGCGTCGTCGGGCGATGCGCTGGTGATGTTCGACAAGGGGCGGACGTCGGTGGTGGCGAACCATGACGTGACGCCGACCAAGGAAATCATCGACAACCGGAATGTGCGATTTGATCCCGACCTGCTGACGGCGCGGGTGCGCAGTCGCGCCAAGAGGTTTGCGGCGACGAACGCCGAAGCGCTGGCCGAGCATTATTTCGGCGATGCGATATACACCAACATGATCATGCTGGGCATGGCGTATCAAAACGGGCTGATCCCCGTTTCCGAGGCGGCGATCCACGAAGCCAATCGCTTGAACAAGGTGAAGGTGAAGGAGAACGCCGCAGCGTTCGATCTGGGCCGGATCGCCGCGGCGAACCCGGATGTCGTGCAAGCTACTGCGCCTAAACGACCGGAGGTCGAACTGCTGAAGCTGGACGAGCTGATCGCGCGGCGCTCGGAGATGCTGAAGGCGTATCAGAATGCGGCTTATGCCGATCTCTATCAAGCGCGTGTAGCGCGCGTGCGTGCTGCGGAGAGCAATCTGGGTCTTGGCGAGCAGCTGACCTATGCGGCGGCGACCTATCTGGCCAAGGTGATGGCGTACAAGGACGAGTACGAAGTCGCGCGGCTCTATACGCGCCCGGAATACAAGCAGGCCGTCGAAGACACGTTCGGGAAGGACGCAAAGCTGACCTTCCTGATGGCTCCGCCGATGATCTCGAAGAAGAACTACAAGGGCGAGCTGATCAAATCGTCGTTCGGCCCGTGGATGATGACCGGGTTCAAGATCCTCAAGAGCCTGAAAGGCCTGCGTGGCGGGACGTTCGACATCTTCGGCAAGACTGAAGAACGGAAGATGGAACGGCGGCTGCGGGATGAGTATCTGGCGCGGCTTGAAATGCTGGCGTCCGGGCTGACGCCGGAGAAACACGCGTTGGCGGTTGAGATCGCGTCGCTGCCCGATGAGATCCGTGGCTACGGCCATGTGAAGGAAAAAGCCGTGGGTGTTGCAGAGAAGAAGCTCGCGTCGCTGATGGGGAAGTGGAACGCGCCCGCCCCGGCGCCGCGGATGGCGGCGGCGGAGTAAGCTAGCGCGTTCTGGCGCGCTCCAGCGCTCCACGCAGAGCAAGGTTGCTTTTCTCCAGCTGCAGCTGGGTTTCCTTCAGCTCGGTCACATCTGTGACAAGCACGTAGAAGCCAAGCACCTGACCATGATGGTCAATGTCCGGAATATACTGAGCCAGCGTGTGACCGCTTTCGCCGCCGGGTTTGGTAAGTGTTCGCTCGAAGCGTTGCGGCGAGCCCGCGAGGGCGGCGCGAACATAAGGCTCATTCCGGCGGAAGAGGTCGTCGCCCATGAGTTCGGGCATGGTGATGCCGGTCATCTGCTGGGGCGTACGGCCGAACCATTCGCGATATTTCTCGTTGGCGTAACAGCAGCGAAGCGACGGGTCCCAGTAGCCGACCATCGCGGGGATGTTCGCAGTCAGCGTACGGACGAAACGTTCGGACTGGTTGCGGTCGGTCACGTCCTGGAAAACGCCGTACAGTGATTCGACTTCGCCATTTGCGTTGCGTAGGCATTCGGCCATGGCGATGACATGGCGCATTGCGCCGTCGGGCCTGAACACGCGCGCTTCGAAATCATAGCCCTCGCCAGTTCTCAGGGCGCGATCGACAAGATTGGCGAGAACTTCGCGATCTTGCGGATGATAGAGTTCGAGCAGCTGCGCGTAGTCGGGCTCGACATTGCCGCGCGGCAGGCCATGGATCCGAAAGACCTCATCGGACCAGGTGATTTGCCGGCTGGCGATTTCAAACTGCCAGTAACCAAGGGCCACCATGCGCTCGGCCAGCGCGAGCAGACGCGTTTGATTAGCAGTGTTGTTCTTCATATCAACCCCGTGAATCAAGATCTGACCGATCCCCTCCTTCGGCCAAGGCGGTTCTGTACTATTGCCCATGCCGTGTCAGCAACGACCCGGCGCAGAAATGGCGAGCAAGCCTCTCCAACCTGATGAGCAGCCATCAAGATTGGCGTGCGTCGAGTGAGAATGGCGCATCTGAACGCGGCTGATCACCGGGACGCGTGAGCTGCTGCGGTTGTTCTGGCATGAGATCGTCTGTGCTTGCCTTGGCATTCCACGGGCGCGGTAGATTGTTGCCAGCGGAATGTCAGCAATGACCGGGGGTACAATTGCCCATGTCCGCTGCTATGCCCATGCTTGCTACACCAGAACATGGAGGCGTTGATGCATCAGGGCGGGTGTCACTGTGGCGCGGTGCGGTATGAGGCGAGCGCTCCGCCGGAGCGGAATTCGATCTGTCATTGCACGGACTGCCGAAGGGCTTCGGGCGCGCCGCTGGTGGCGTGGGCGCTTTATGCGGCGGGCGATGTGAAGGTGATCAAGGGGGCGCCAAAGGTGCGCGCGTCGTCCGAGCATGGGCGGCGGCATTTCTGTGCGGATTGTGGGACGGGGCTGTTCTATACCAACGATCAGATTTTCAAGGACCAGATCGATGTGCAAAGCGCGACGCTGGATGATCCGGACGTGATCATGGCGCCGGCGGTGCAGTTACAGGTGGCTGAGCGGATCGGGTGGATGGCGACGGCGCATGCCTTGCCGGAATTCACGCGCTATCCGGGGATGGAGTAGCGGCATCACGTGGCTTTTCGGGGTTGTCCGGGATCAACCCGAACCAGTGGCGATCCGCAAGCGTTGCAGCGGAAAACGGAGTTGGGCGGATTGTGCCGATTGACCGCCAACCCAACAAAGCCGACTGCGGTGAAATGCCAATCACGATGACCGTTTTCAGAAATGGAAATGTAGCCATCTCCACCGCAGTTGCGGCATCGCAGCGGATAAACCGATGTGGTGTACTGCGTCACGCGGGGAACCCTGAAAGCAGAGGCAGCGTCCAAGGCAGACAGGCCGTGTGGTTTGATGCGGATCAAATCGCTGAACCCGAATTGGAACCAAGCTGGATTGGGTTTTCATAGGTGTGTGATGAAACAGGGCTTGGCCGCGGCGCTTTCCGGGCTGCTGCTGGGCTGCACGGACGCTGCGCGTGCGCCGCCGCCAGAGGCGGCGCCCCCTCCCCAACCCGTTGCCCTTGATGTCTATCGTGGGAGTGCGGTCGCGCAGCAGGTTTGCGTCCAATGCCATGACATAGGGATCAAGGGCGTCTTGCCAAGCACGCGCGTGAACGCGCCGGGCTTTCCCGAGGTCGCAAACCGGGGGGGCATGACGGCTGAACAGCTGAAGCAGTGGATGCGGACGACGCACCCGATAATGCCAACTTTCATGTTCAATGATAACGCTGTTGGCGACCTTGCAGCCTATATCATGAGCCTGCGCCGTCCGGACTAGGCGGTTACGATCCATTTTCCGGGGCGGGCTTCACATTCGCCAAATTCGCCGTACCCATGGTCTGCATGGATACGTTCGATGCGGATGCAGTCGTGATTGGGGCGGGGGCGGTGGGGCTCGCATGTGCGCGGGCGCTGGCGCTGAAGGGTCGCGAGGTGCTGGTGCTGGAGGCGGCGAGCGCTATTGCGACGGAGACGTCGTCGCGCAATTCCGAGGTGATCCATGCAGGGCTGTATTATCCTACGGACTCGTTGAAGGCGCGGCTGTGTGTCGAGGGGCGGCGGAAACTCTATCAGTATTGCGCGGCGCATGGCGTCGAGGCGCACAAGTGCGGGAAGCTTGTGGTAGCGGTCGATGATGGCGAGGCGGCGGCGACGCCGGCGCTGTTGCAGCGGGCGCTGGCCAATGGCGTTGAAGAGACGCGGCTGATCGATGGGGCAGAGGCGCGGCGGCTGGAGCCGGCGCTGAATCCCGAGGTGCGTGTGGCGATCCATACCGAAGTGTCTGGGCTGTTCGACAGCCATGGATATTTTCTCGCGCTGCAGGGCGAGTTCGAGGATCGCGGCGGATCGCTTGTGCTCGATACGCCCGTGGTGCGTGGCGCGGTGACGCAGGACGGGATCGAGATCGAGACGGGTGGGGCGTCGCCATCGCGCATCCGGGCGCGGACGGTGGTGAATTCGGCGGGACATCAGGCGTTGCCGGTGGCGCGATCGATCGAGGGTGGACCCAAATACAGCGGCGTGCGGATGTACTGGGTGAAGGGTTCGTACTTTGTCGCGGGCGGGCGGGCGGCGTTCGCCCGGTTGATCTATCCGATGCACAATTCGGCGACGCAGGGGCTGCACTTGGCGATTGATCTCGGCGGGCGGACGCGGCTTGGGCCGGATGCGGAATGGCTGCCTGAAGGGGCGAAGCCGCCATTCGACTATGAAGTGGATCCCAAGCGTGCCGAGCATTTCTATCGCGAAGTGCGACGGTACTGGCCGGGGCTCAAGGATGGCGCGCTGTCGCCGGACTACTCGGGCGTGCGACCGAAGATCGTGGGCAAGGGACAGCCGAGCGCGGACTTCCTAATCGACGGACCGGAGGCGCATGGCGTTGCGGGACTGGTCAATCTGATCGGGATCGAGAGTCCGGGGCTGACATCCTCGCTGGCGGTCGGCGAGATGGCGGCGAGGCTAGTCTAGCCGATTGCGTTGAGGGCGTCCGCGAATTTACGCATGAGGCGCGCAAGAGTTTCGACTTCGCTTGAGGGCCATGTCTCGAAAATGGCGCAAAGTTTCTCGGCGCGCGGAAGAGTATCGCCACAAGGCGGAATTTGCGGGCGTTGGCAGCGTTGCGCGAGATCGGCGCCGACGAGATCGTCGCCCTTGGCGATCCTGACCTGAATGGGCGTCTGGAGCGCGCGTTCGCCTCAGGCGTCGATGTCGTGATCGACCATCGTTGGGGCGTCATCGCAGAACGTATTCTGATAGCTGGGGCGAGGGCGGGCCCGGAGGCGCGCCCGATCCGGTTCGTCCAGGTCGGCGCGGCGACTGGGGGCGAGATCACACTGCCGGGCGCTGTGCTGCGCTCGTCGGCGATCGACATGATGGGCAGCGGCATCGGCAGCATTCCGATGGATCGCCTCGTTGCTGCGATTTGTGGCGTGCTGCACGCGGCGGCGCCGGGCGGCTTCCGGATGGCTACAAAGACTGCGCCCCTGGCCGACGTCGAATGGTTGTGGGCGGAGGACGGCGGCACGCAGCGCACGGTGTTCCTGCTCGCGGCGCCAAATCACCTCGATTGAGCGACAAAGCATTACACTCACGCGGCAATCTTTTTGGCATCAAGGGGACGAGAGGGCCCGTCCCCCCAACCCAGGGCCCAATCCGGAGAGGCGTCGGGCAACCGGCGCCTCTCTTGTCTTGGATGCAGCGTCTGCTTGTTGAGGTCTACTTCATCGGCAGCCAGAACCATTCGCCTGACTGCGTTTCCTTGCCGTCGGCAATGCGCGTCGCAATGTTATGGATGCCGCCGTCGGGCGTGGACTCGATGCTGAAACTTCCGGTTGCGTCCGCGAATTTGATCTTCTTCGGTTCGAGAAGAACCATCGGGCGGAAGGTCCAGTTGGTGAGGCCCTTCGTCGTGTTGGCGACCTTCATGCCATAAACGCCTTCTTCGTTCGGCCCGATGACGAAGAATTCTGCGAGACCGCCATTCGTTGCGGACGCGACCGCTCCCGTAATGAGGCCGGCGGAGATGCCCGTCCACGTCTCGTAGGATTTTACGCCATTGCCGCGATCGATGTAGCGCGTGCCGGCAAGCCAGCCCAGCTTTTCGAAGCCCGCTGGCGGCGAGGCTTTCTGGGCGACGGCTGGCGCGGTTGTGGCCTGGGCGATCGCGGGCGTGGCTGTTGCGCCAATCAGGATTGAGGACAGGACGGCAATCGCAAGCTTGTTCATTTTAGCGTTTCCCGAAAAAGCCGGTGTTTCCGGCAATGTTTTGCCGCAAGCTAGTCCGGTGATCGCTGGCCGACAAGATGCCGGGGATCTCGCGATGCAGTGGCGGGAAGTGGTAGTGGGACCCGGAATCGAACCGGGGACCTCAGGATTATGAGTCCTGCGCTCTAACCGGCTGAGCTATCCCACCAAGGTTGAGGCGCAGGGATATACGCGCGGCCTAAGACGAGCGCAAGGCTGCCGCGAGCGGCCGATTTTGCCCGCGTTTTCATGAGGTTTTGTCAGGTTGAGGCCGCCGGCCAGCGCCTGAAGCGTTCCGCGCGAACGCAAACGGCCCAGATTGCTCCGGGCCGTTTCTAGTTCTGGGGCCGGAAGACTATTTGGCGAGAAACTTCTCGCGCTTTTCGCCCTTGCGTTCGAGCGATTTGAGCCATTTTGGCGTGGGGCCGCGGCCCGTATAGATTTCGCCGTTGGGCCCAATGTATTTCGGCTTGAGCTTTACGCCCTTGTCCGAACGCTGGCGGCGGCCGCCTGGGCCTTTGCCAAGCAACTCGTCAAGGCTGTAGCCCTTCGCCTGCGCGAGCGCCTTGAGCGCATTCAAAGTTTCGCCCCGTTCCTCGTCTTTCTTCGACGCGATCGCTTTTTGAACACGCGCGGACAATTCAGTGAGGTCAGACAATGAGAGATTGTCGATATTGGGAAGCCGGGACGCCATAGACAGCCTTTATGATTGTAAGGACAATAGCCGAATCTCAACCCAACCGGAGAGCGCATTATACCGGTCGCGCAGGCATGTCTAATAGATATACGCTATCTGGATTATCGGCTGTTGCGACTAAATGAGGCGGCGGGCGTGCCAGTCAATATGATCCGCAATGAAGCTCGCCATGAAGAAGTATGAGTGATCGTAGCCGTGCTGCATCCGAAGCGTGAGCTTTTGCCCGGTTTCACGGCATGCTTGTTCCAGTAATTCGGGTTTCAGCTGGGCGGTGAGGAAGGGATCGGCGAGGCCCTGATCGACGAGAATATCGTCGTAATAACCGTGGCTGGCTCCCTCGCGGAGGAGTTCGCAGGCGTCGTGTTTACGCCAGGCTTCACGGTCGGGCCCGAGATAGGCGGTGAAGGCTTTCTCGCCCCAGGGACAGTTCATCGGCGATGAGATCGGCGCGAAAGCAGAGACCGAACGGAAGAGATCCGGATGGCGCAGGGCAAGTGTGAGTGCGCCATGCCCGCCCATGGAATGACCCGATATGCCCAGCTTCACCGGATCGGCGGGAAAACCTGCGCGGATAAGCGCGATGAGCTCATCGGTGATGTAGCCTTCCATCTTGAAGTGCGGCGCCCAAGGCGTCTGCGTGGCGTCGACATAGAAGCCGGCGCCCTGGCCGAGATCATAGGCGGGATCGTTAGCGACAGTGTCGCCGCGCGGGGAAGTGTCGGGTGCGACGATGATCATGCCGTGCTCGGCGGCGGCGGGATAAGCGCCGGCCTTTGTCGTAAAATTGTCTTCGGTGCAGGTAAGCCCGGACAACCATAGCAGGACCGGAAAGGGGCCGGGACCTTCAGGCGTGAAGACGCTGAACGTCATCGGCGTGCCCGTGACGCTGCTGGCTTGTTTGCAATAGCGCAGCTCGCCGCCGCAGACGCGATGGGTTTTGACGGTTTCAATCGCTGTCACGTGCTTTCCCCCTCTGACTGAAAACCGCATGCACGGTCTCCGTTTCGTATAGTGCGGAAAAACGATCCGTCACGCACGCGCTCAAAGGCGCGGGCCGGATGACAAAAATAACAAGTAACAGATATTGACTATTGTTACTTCACTCCTCATTTCTCGTCCAGCACAGGAGAGAAGCCATGCTTTCACGACAACTTGGCCCTACAGGCCCGACTGTTTCCGCGCTTGGTCTCGGGGCCATGGGAATGTCCGATTTCTATGGGGCGGCCGATGAGGGGGAATCGATATCGACCATCCACGCATCGCTGGACGCGGGGATCACGCTGATCGACACGGGCGACTTCTATGGCATGGGCCATAACGAGATGCTGATTGGCGACGTGCTTAAGCAGGGTTCCAAGCGCGACAAGGCCATTCTCTCGGTGAAGTATGGTGCGCAACGCGGCCCGGATGGAGCTTTCCTGGGCTTTGCCAGCGATCCGGCGTCGACCAAGACGGCGATTGCCTACACGCTTAAGCGTCTGGGTGTGGATTATATCGACATCTATCGCCCGGCGCGGGTGTCGCCGATGGTTCCAATCGAGGACACGGTGGGCGCGATCGCTGATCTGGTGAAGGCGGGTTATGTCCGCCATATCGGGCTGAGCGAGGCTGGTGCGGAGACGATCCGGCGGGCGCACAAAGTTCATCCCATCGTCGATCTGCAGATCGAGTATTCGATTCTGACACGCGGCGTGGAGGACAAGATCCTGCCGGTGCTGCGCGAGCTGGGAATCGGGTTGACGGCGTATGGCGTGCTGTCGCGCGGGCTGATCAGCGAAAGCGCGCTGGGCGGAGGATCGATAGGCGGGTTCCGCTCGCATTCGCCACGTTTCCGGGGCGAGAATTTGGGCAAGAACCTGACGCTCGTGCAGGCGCTGAAGGCGATTGCGGACGAGAAAGGCTGCTCTGTGGCGCAACTGGCGATTGCATGGGTGGCTTCGCGCGGGGACGATATCGTGCCGCTGGTTGGCGCCCGCAAGCGGGAACGGCTGGCGGACGCCCTTTGTGCGCTGGATGTGACGATCACGCCGGACGACCTGGCGCGGATCGATGCGGCCGCGCCCGTCGGCGCGACGGCGGGCGCGCGCTATGCGCCCGAACAGATGGCGATGCTCGACTCGGAGCAGTAGACTGGGGGCGATGAATGGGTGATCTACCCGATAGATGAGTGATTCAATCCGCGACCGCATTCTCGACGCAACTGTCGAGCAGCTGCGACGCCACGGCCCGGCGAAAACCGGCGTCGTGGACGTCGCGCGGGCGTTGGATATGAGCCATTCGAACGTCTACAAGCACTTCGCCTCGAAGAGCGCGCTGTTCGATGCGGTCGCCGAGCGGTGGCTGGTGCAGGTGATGGCGCCTCTGACGAAGATCACGGCGGACAAGAAAACGCCTGCGCCCAAGCGGCTGAAGGCCTGGGTGCGAACGCTGGCTGAGGTGAAGCGAAAGAAGGTTCTGGATGACCCGGAAATGTTCGCGGTCTACGGGTCAGTCACGGCGGATGCGCATGAGGTGGTGGCGCGCCACATCGCGCGTCTAATTGATGAAGTGAGCGAAATCCTGCGCGATGGCGTGAAAGCAGGGGATTGGTCGCTGAAGTCGATCGATGGCGCGGCGAAGATGATCCTCAACGCCAGCTCGCGGTTTCATCATCCAGCAATGGTGCAGCTCGACGGAGGCGGGAGCGATCTGAAGGAGCTGGAGTCGCTGACCGACGTGATCGTCGCCGGACTGCAGGTGCGCGGCTAGCCGAAATTGCGCTGCGTGTCGTCGTTGCGGTGGACAACTTCCCAGCGACCGCGGCCAGAAATCATCCAGACAGCGCCTTCGCGACCGCTGGCCTCGAACAAGCCGACGCCGCGGGCTTGCGCCGACTTCTTGGCGCGGAACAGGGCGGGGCCGGAGGATTCCCATTCGAAGTTGGCCTGCACGGCGCCCTGCGTGAAACGGTATTGCGCATTCTTCGAAGCGGCGGCGCTGTTGGGGTCAAAGGCGTGGTGCGGGTCGCCGGCGGCGGGGAAGCCCTGGGCCATGTCGCGCTGCCAGGCCTGCAGGGCGGGCGTCGTGCGCGACGGGTCGCTGCCGAGCGGACCATCGACCGAGCGGAAAGACCGGCTGATCCAGTCAAGGAAATCATGACGGTCGCGCGGGGCGGCGAACAGGTCAAAGGCGTAAAGATCGTATGCCAAGGGCGGACATCCGGGGCTGCGAGCCATAACGTAAGCCATGCGGGCGTTAAGGCTTCGATACGGACGCCGCGCGGATTTGTTCGAGCCCGTATTTTGCGCCTGCGGCGCATGCTAGGCCAAGGCCGTCCGGTCATCAGGGTTAGTTGAAGAAAAGCTGGTTGCCGTCCGGGTCGTCAATGACAAACAGGCGGTAGCCCCATTAACCGTCTGCCATAATCGCTCCGCGGGCTTCGGGTTTGCGCGGGCGGCGTTCATGACATCGAGGCTGTCGTCCCCGAGTGACACAAAGAGCAAGCCGTTGCTGCGTTTCTCGGGCCATTGGCAGGACAGGATGATAGCTCAGCCATCGCGGTCGACCTGTGCGACGAGAAGGTCGCTTTCCTCGGCGTGGCGCCAAGTTTCGGTGAAGCCGACCTTGTCGCGCTGGAAGTCGACGGACGCCTGGACGTCAGCGACGTCAAGACGGGCGGACGCTCCAGTCAGTCATTCGTCCCCCGGTGATGGTCAAAACACCACCACGCTCCGGATGCTCTCGCCCGCGTGCATCAGATCGAAGCCCTTGTTGATCTCTTCGAGCTTGAGGGTGTGGGTGATCATGGGATCGATCTCGATCTTGCCGTCCATATACCAGTCGACGATCTTCGGAACGTCGGTGCGGCCGCGGGCGCCGCCGAAGGCGGAGCCTTTCCAGACGCGGCCCGTCACAAGCTGGAAGGGGCGGGTGGCGATTTCCTTGCCGGCTTCGGCGACGCCGATGATGATCGAGGTGCCCCAGCCCCGATGGCAGCTTTCCAGCGCCTGGCGCATGACCTTGGTGTTGCCGGTGCAGTCAAACGTGTAGTCGGCGCCGCCATCGGTGATGGTGACGAGGTGCTGGACGAGGTCGGTGGTGACGTTGTTCGGATTTACAAAGTGCGTCATGCCGAAGCGCTCGCCCCATTCGCGCTTGGACGGGTTGATGTCGACGCCGACGATCTTGTCGGCGCCGGCCATGCGCAGGCCTTGTATGACGTTTAGGCCGATGCCGCCGAGGCCGAAGACGATGCAGTTAGCGCCGGGCTCCACCTTCGCCGTCTTCACGACGGCGCCGACGCCGGTGGTGACGCCGCAGCCGATATAGCACGCCTTGTCGAAGGGCGCGTCTTCTCGGATTTTCGCTAGCGCAATCTCCGGCAGGACGGTGAAGTTCGAGAAGGTCGAGCAACCCATGTAGTGGTAGATCGTCTGGCCCTTGTAGCTGAAGCGGCTTGTGCCGTCGGGCATCACGCCTTTGCCCTGAGTGGCGCGGATGGCGGTGCAGAGATTGGTCTTCTGGCTGAGGCAGCTTTTGCACTGGCGGCATTCGGGCGTGTAAAGCGGGATGACGTGGTCGCCCGGCTTCAGCGATGTGACGCCCGCGCCGACCTCGCGCACGATGCCTGCGCCTTCATGACCCAGGATGGACGGGAAGAGGCCTTCGGAGTCGAAGCCGTCGAGCGTGTAGGCGTCTGTGTGACAGATTCCCGTCGCCATGACTTCCACGAGGACTTCTCCGGCTTTCGGGCCTTCCAGATCAAGCTCGACGATTTCGAGCGGCTTCTTGGCTTCGAAGGCGACGGCGGCGCGGGTTTTCATGGGGAACTCTCTCCAGCTTGGAGTGACTCAGAACGTGGTGCGCGGCTGGGGTCAAGACGTTGTCGATGCGTTGGCGCGCGGATGCGCAACTCGCCTTGTGGAATTTCTCCATGCCAGCATTTGCAGCAGGGAACTCAACAGCTTCTGATCTACGCCAACGAACCGTTCATCTGAGGTTGGGGCGGCGTCTGGCAGACAAGAGGGATGATCAGGAAGATTGCATTCGCCAGTCTTGGTTCGATCCTGCTCGCGTGCGCGCCGGCTTACGGGCAGGAGGTTCCCGAACTGGATGGCGCGCCGCCTCCGTTGAAGATCCCTGCGCCACAGGTTTCGAAACCTACCCCCGTCCAGCCGAAGATCATTGCGCCCGCGTCCAAGCCGGCCGCGAAGCCATCGCAGACAGCCGCCGAGGCAAAGGCGGCCGAGGCGTTGCTGGCAAAACAGGCCGAAGCTCAAAAGGCGGAGCGGAAAAGGCTGGAGAAAGAGGCGGCGGATCTGAAGGCGCGCCAGGAAATTCTCGATGCACGCGCGGCCGAACTGGGGGCGGAGGAAAGGCGTCTAGCGACGGAGCGCGCCGAACATGAGGCTGAACTCGCCACGCAGCAGGCCGAGCTGAAAAGACGTCAGGACGAGATTGCTCGGCGGCCGGCGCCCGTCCTGGCGCCGGCGCAAGGCATAGATCAGGCTGCCCGGGGCGATGATGACGAACCGGCTTTCGAAGCGGATGGAGACACCCCCGCGACGCCGGAACCGCGCCGCTTCCGCCAGGCTCGCCTCGACTTTGCCATGGCGAGACGTTCGTGCATGCGCGCGGGCGTGGAAGCGGCGAGGGAGCGGGACTTCTATTCCGCCCAGTATGACGGCGCGCCTCATTTCTATGAGGGGCGCAGGCTGGAGCTGCGTGGCTTGATGCGGTTGGAAGACCGGCGCGGTTACATGATCGTCGACACGGTCTGCGAAATCGATGCGGACGGCGAAGCGCAACGCTTCGCGTTTCTGCGCTGACCTCGGGCTGAAATCAGGGACTGGTCTTGGAGGTTTTCTTGTCAGCTAAGCGTTGAGCCTGAAGGATATGGGGCAGCGAATAATTGCCCTCATGGCAGGCATGCTCGAACATGCGCTGCTCGGTCTTGTATAGC
>Ga0138256_10005020_pt1 | contig 14022 bp, 13 predicted proteins | sample KNB2016incub_MG_FD_105486 | JGI IMG/M metagenome (GOLD analysis project Ga0138256, IMG submission 105486) | Active sludge microbial communities from wastewater in Klosterneuburg, Austria - KNB2014incub_MG | ecosystem: Engineered > WWTP > Activated sludge > Unclassified | place: Austria...
GCGGCCGCCGGGCTAGTTCTTCCGCACTCCCAGCGCGACCTTCGTTCCTTCCAGGTCCGCTTCGGCCTGTGAAGCCTCGGCAGGTGCTGGGCCCTGGATCAGTTCGGTCGAGAGTGTCTCCCCTCGGATGTAGTCGCCGTGGGAGGCAAGGACTCGCGCGACATCGCCCGGGCCGGAGACCCAGGTCGTGATCCGGTCGGCCAGTTCGAACCCGGCTTCACGGCGCATGTCCTGTATGCGGCGGACGAGCTCGCGGGCGAGGCCTTCGTCGGCCAGTTCGGGAGTGATGGTCGTAGTTACTGCGACGGTGTAACCCGCATCCTGGGCGGCCGCGAAGCCGGGCGAGTCTTGCGCCTGGAGAAGGATGTCCTCGGGTTCGAGAGTCTTGCCGGCGACGGCAATGCTTGACCCCCGGCGAACCGCCTCCGCCACTTCGGCCGGGGGCAACACCGCGAGCCCAGCGCGGATAGCAGCGACCTCGGAGCCGTACTTCTTGCCCAGCACCGGTAGGTTCGGCTTGACGTCGTACGAAACGACCACGGTTTCGTCATCGACCAGCCGGACAGACTTCGCGTTCAGCTCTTCGAGCACGAGGTTGAGGTTCTTCCGAAGGGCACCGGCTTCTTCCGGTGAGCGGGGCTTCACCAGGACCTCCGCCACTGGCTGCCGAACCTTGATCTGCGCTTTCGCCCGCGCGGCACGGCCGAGCGAACAAACGCGCTTCACGAGCTGGGTCTCGGCGTTGAGCGATTCATCGATGAGCGCCGGGTCAGCCGCCGGCCAGATCGCCAGGTGGACGCTCACTGGCGCAGCCGGGTCCTGCGAAACGACGAGGTTCCGGTAGAGCTCCTCCGCGACGAACGGCGTGAACGGCGCGATGAGCTTCGAAACGGTAACGAGGGCCGTATAGAGCGTGTCGTAGGCGCTCTGCTTGTCGTCATCGCCTGCGCTGGCTCCCCGCCAGAAACGCCGGCGGCTGCGCCGCACATACCAGTTCGAAAGGTCGTCGACGAACGTCTCGATAGCCCGCGCCGCATCTGTCGGATCGAAGCCTTCCAGTTCGTCCGTGACCTTGACGACGAGCGCGTTCAGTTCGCTCAGCAGCCAGCGGTCGATCTCGGGCCTCTTTCCCTTGAACGCCGTACCCGGCTTGTAGCCGTCGATGTTGGCGTAGCTGACGAAGAAGGAGTAGGTGTTCCAGAGGGTGAGGAGAAAGCGGCGGAGGCCCTCTTCGACGAGAGCCTGGCTGAAGCGCCGGGAAGAGCCGGCCGGGCTGGCGGTATACATGTACCAGCGAGTCGCGTCGGCCCCCAGCGCATCGAGTACCGCGAACGGGTCGACCGTATTGCCGCGGCTCTTCGACATCTTGTTGCCTTTTTCGTCGTTGATGTGGCCGAGGCAGATGACGTTCTTGTAGCTGATGCTCTCCGGGATCGCTTCGCTCGCCTTGAGCATCGTCGCTTCGGCATGGAGCGTGTAGAACCAGCCGCGTGTCTGGTCGATCGCTTCGCAGATGAAGTCCGCGGGGAAATGCTTGAGGAACTCGTCTTCGTTCTCGAAGGGGTAGTGCCACTGGGCGTAAGGCATCGCACCACTGTCGTACCAGGCGTCGGCCACCTCGGGGACGCGACGGGCATCCCCGCCGCACTTCTCGCAGCGCAGCACTATCTCGTCGATGAAGGGGCGATGGTAGTCGTCCATGGCCGCGGCTTTCGCCTGGTCCTTCGCGTGTTCGATGATCTCCGCCTTCGAACCGCAGCACATCGGATGAGCACAGTCGACGCACTTCCAGAAGGGCAACGGGGTGCCCCAGTAGCGCTCCCGGCTGACGGCCCAGTCGATGTTGTTCTCGAGCCAATTGCCGAAGCGGCCGGACTTGATGTGTTCGGGGTACCAGTTGATGCGGCTGTTGCCCTCGAGCAGCGACTCCTTCTGCTTCGTGGTGCGGATGTACCAGCTCGGCTTGGCGTAGTAGAGGAGCGGTGTCGTGCAGCGCCAGCAGAAGGGGTAGGTGTGCTTGATCGTGCTCTTCTTGAGCATAAGACCGCGCTCTTCGAGGTCGCGTTCGACGTCCCGGTCCGCCTGTTTGGCGAACTTGCCGGCGCCCGGGAGACCTTCGGCCATGATGCCGCGAAGGTCCACCGGCTGCATGAACAGCAGGCCGAAGTGCTTCCCTTCGGCGAAGTCCTCGGCGCCGAACGCAGGAGCAATGTGGACGATGCCGGAGCCGTCTTCGAGCGAGACATAGTCCGCGGCGACGACCTTCCGTCGGCCGTCGGTCTCGGGGGCGCCGGGCGTGCCGATCTTCGTCATCTGGAGACGGCCGTCGCCGTCGAACCAGCCGAACTCGTGGCCCAACAGCTCGGGCCTGTAGAGCGGCTCGTATTCGAGGCCGATGAGCATCGCCGCTGGGATGGCCATGAGGGGCGTGGCGCCCTCGCCGAGGACATGCGGGGCAAGCGACTGCGCCATCACCAGGACTTCGTCGCCGACGCGGTAGGCGCCGTATTCGGCGTCTTCCTTCACCGCGAGGGCGGTGTTGCCCGGGAGCGTCCACGGAGTCGTCGTCCAGGCGACAAGGTGGAGCTTGTTGACGAAGGCCATGCCTCTTGGGTGGCCGCGCTTGAAGAGCGACTCATCCGGTACGCGGAACTTCACGAAGACGCTGGGGTCCGGGGTGTCGTCCTGGTAGCCGAGGCTCACCTCGTGGTCGCTCAGGCTGGTCCCGCAGCGTGGGCAGTGGGGCGTTACCCGGTAGTCCTGGTAGACCAGCCCGTGATCCCACATCTGCTTAAAGATCCACCAACAAGTCTCGATGTAGTCGTTGCTGTAGGTCACGTACGGGTTTTCGTAGTCGGCCCAGAACGCGATCCGCTCGCTCAGGCGCGTCCACTCCTCGACGTAGCGGGAGACTGATTCCTTGCATTTCGCGTTGAAGGCGGCGATCCCGTACTGCTCGATCTCCGGTTTGGACTTCAGGCCCAGTTCCTTCTCAACTTCGAGCTCGACGGGCAGGCCGTGCGTATCCCAGCCGCCCTTTCGGGGCACGCGGAAGCCCTGCATCGTCTTGTAACGGGGGACGAGGTCCTTGAAGACGCGCGAAAGCACATGGTGGATGCCTGGCCGCGCGTTCGCCGTCGGTGGGCCTTCGTAGAAGATGAACATCTTGTCTTCGGGACGCTCGTCGATGCTCCGGCGAAAAATAGCGTTCTGCTGCCAGAATGACAGGACCTCCTGTTCGAGACTCGGAAAACTGACTTTCGATTCGACCGGTTTGAACATGGGAGATCCTGCTTTCGCGGCTGTGGATGCGCCCGCGGCACTGCCGGCGGTCGTACCCTCTGGTGAAATGCACCCCGGCGAGAACGAGAGCAAACAAAAAGCGCCCGTCCCTCAACCAGGGACGAGCGCCGAGGCCCGCGGTACCACCCTGCTTTCCTCCCGAAGAAGGACACTCGTGGGGCGCAAATACGCCCCTGCCCCTGCTAACGGTGGGCTTCCGTCCGGGTCTAATTGGAGTCGTCGACCCCGTTCGGCCGGAGGCTCGGGAGGGATGTTCGCGCCGGTGTGCCGTGCCCCCTCGCACCAAACGGGGCTCGCTGGACGGACGTTTCGGCGGTACTCGTCTCCGTCGTTGCTGCTACCCGCCAGTGAATCAGTGTGCGAGGCTGGCTGTCAATGATGAGCCGCCATCACCATTCCGCGAGGGTGTTCCTGCGAGGCCGCGTCTTGCCGTCCATCCTGGGGTTGGCCGGGCTCCTCGCAGTAGCTTGCGGCGGCGGGGACGAAATCGAACTCATCCCTCCGCCCGGTTCGCCGACCGCCCGGCCGGCGGCGACCGCCACGGCCGAACCACTCGCAGCACCGACCGAACTTCGGGTCGCCTACATCAACCTCATGAGCCCTCTCGCCCTCGACGCAACCAACACGACGCCCTCCGATACGTTCGAACAGCGGCTCTGGATCGTCATCGAGGAGTTGAAGGCGTTCAAACCGGACCTGCTCGCCTTCAGCGAGGTGACCGACACCAAGGCACACGGCAAGGTCGCATCGGTGCTGGCCCGGGAACTGAAGATGGAGCCGCTGTACGTCCGCGCCAAGCCCTGGTTCGCGGGGACGACCCAGGAACAGAGCGATGCCATCGTGAAAAGCGCGGGCTTCGAAGAGGGGGAGCTCATCCTGGTGAACGGGACCCGGTTCCCCAACAGTGAGGGTGAGCGGAAGTGGTTGAACCCGCGCACTTCGGAGGGGGAAGTCGCGGCCGCACTCTGGATGCGCCTGAAGGGCCCCGAGCCAGTGGGCGTCATCGACGTCTTCGTTTCGCACCTCACCGGCACTGATGCGCGGGTCCGCACTCAGCAGGCCGCTGATTTGGCAGCGTTCATCACTTCCAAGCGTGGGACGGGGCCCGTGATCGTCCTCGGTGACCTGGGAGACCCTCCGGGTTCAGCCACCGAGAAAGCACTCCTCGACGCCGGGCTGCACGATCTCCTTGCGAACTCGACCATCGGGACCTGCTGCCGGGAGTCAGTCGTGGGCGAACAACCCCAACTGACTGTCCGCCATGACTACATCTTCAGCTCCGGCTGGAGGACGTCCGAACTCGCCGTCTTCGGCGACCAGCCGAAGACCCTCCCGGATGGGACGGTGGTCTACGCGAGCGACCACAACGGCATCAGGGCGGCATTTCCCATCCTCGCGAGCTACCTCCCCTGACTTTCGGCGGTCCGTTCACACGCTTATCTTGACCGGCCCCGTATGCTGCGCACGAACTCAACGGAGGAACTGTGCATGGCGATTGCGGCGAGTAGCGCCTCATCCTATCCCGTAAGCATCGAAGTCGACCCGACGACCGACCCTCGGAACAAGTTGACGGTTGCTTTCCGGATCATCCTTTCGATTCCCCATGCGTTGCTGGTTGGCGGTTTCATCAGCTTCGGAGCGGTCTTCTACCAGACAGACCTCGGGAACTTCGGCGGCGCGTTGAACGCCGGCGTCCTGGGTGCGGTCGCCGGCATCTGCGCCGTGATTTCCTGGTTCGCGATCCTCTTCGCGAACCAGCATCCCCAGGGCCTGCGAGACCTGGGCACCTTCTACCTGCGGTGGAAAGTGCGCGCGATGGCCTACATGGCGCTCTTCCGGGACGAATACCCGCCCTTCGGCGATTCCGAATACCCTTCCCGGCTCCATGTCGACCTGGCTGAATTCCCGCGCGACAAGCTCTCTGTGGGCCTGCGGATCATCTACGTGATCCCGCACGCCATCTGCCTGTTCTTCCTCGGTATCGGCTGGTTCGTGACCAGCGTCATCGCGTGGTTCGCCATCTTGATCACAGGCGAGTATCCGCAGGGCCTCTACAACTTCGGCATGGGCGTCTTCCGCTGGCAGATGCGCGTCGAGGCGTACATGCTGCTGCTCGTCGACCAGTACCCGCCCTTCTCACTGGAGTAGCCATCGTTCACGCTCCGCGGGTCCTCTGGCGCCGACGGAGGACTGCGCTTCGAATGCGCAGCCCTCCCTGTGACGCCTCCTACCGCCCGGTAGTGGTGAGGCCGCCGAGGAGCGTCGCCGGGTCGAGGATGATGCCCTGGCCGGACGGGATCAGGGCGATCTGAATGTTGTCGGCGAGTTTTTCCAGCGCCTGGAACTGGATCACTTCCGGCGTCAGCGAGGCGGCGAGCGCCTTGTTCGCGTCTGCCTGGCCGTTGGCGCGCTCGCGGATGGCGTTGGCGTCGCCCTTTGCCGTCTCGACGGCCTGTTCGGCCTCGAACTGCTTCTGCTTCACTTTCTCCTGTTCGCGAAGAGCGTCCTGGGTCGCGATTTGTTTCTTCTCGATGGCGGACTTGAATTCCGGCGAAAAGTCGATGTTTTCGATCAGCAGGTCGTTGATGGTGATGGACCGTGCCTTGAGGTCCGCGGCCAGGCGGTCGCGCACGGCGACGCGGATGGACTCGCGGTTGGGTGCGACATCGACACTGGTGTACTTGACGGTCTCTTCCTTCAGGAAGTTCGCGACCCGCGGTTCGATCAGGACATCGAACCAGTTGGGGCCGACTTCACGGAACAATTTCTGGACCTGATCCTTCGAGACGGAAAAGTTGACGGCCACCGTCATGAAGACGTCCTGGGTCTCCTTCGAGAATGCCGAGATGTTCTCAAATCGCTGGCGCTGGACGCGCACCGACTCGATGCGCAGGGACTGCCACGGAGCGATGATCTGGAGGCCTTCGTCCTTTTGGCCAACGATTTCGCCGAACTGGTAGACCACGCCGACATGGCCGGCCTCAATCGGTTTCACGGCGGCGAGTACGGTGTGGAGTCCGGCCCAGAGGACGAACAAGGCTCCCGCAGCCATCATCGCGATCATCCCGCGGAAGCGTTCGGGCGAACCCGGGTTGGCGCCGGACCGCGCCGCCCGCCCAACGAAAAAGACGGCGCCGCAGATTACCAGCGCCAGAACCATGCTCACTACCCAGCTCATGGGCGTACCTCCCCGACCGGTTCTCCGGGCATGGTAGCCGATTGTTGCGATGGGCCCGTGTGACGCCCGCAGATGAGGGCAGCCTATTCGGTTGGTGGAGCCTGTGCAGCGAGCACTTCGCGTAGCTGGGCCGCCAGCGGGGCAAGGTTCGTTTCGACGACTTGATGAAGAATGTCGACGCTCGCTACGTCATAGCCGTGAATCAGGACGTGGCGCATTCCGATGATCTCCCGCCACGGGACCTCAGGGTGCCGTCTCGAAGCGCCTGTGGCAGGCGTGTCGCTGCTTCGCCTATGACCTCGACCGGCCTCGTGAGAGCGAGAAGCAGGATGCGGTCGACTTCCAGGTCATCGACTGACTTGCCTATGCCGAAGCGCACGGCGTCTTCGGCATACTCGATCATCTGTTGGAGCGTGACGGCGGGGTCATGCCGCGACATACAGCGCTTCGGCTTCGGCGAGCACCTGTTCGCGAATGTACTTGTTCAGCCCCAGGGTCGTCACGAAGTCCACGGGCCGGCCCAGGATCGTCGCCAGTTCGTCGGCCATCGAAACGAATGCGAAGCCGGGCACGTGCCCAACCTCGAACTCCACGAGGACGTCCACGTCGCTCTCGGGGCCGAAATCGTCGCGAAGCACCGATCCGAAGAGCGAGAGTCGGCGGATCCAATTCCGGCGGCAGAACTCTCCCAACCGTTCTTTCGGCATGGTGATCCGGTGGTCGGTGTCCATACCGGAAGTATCGCACGACGGGAGTAATGCTGGGGGCCCGGTCCCCGCCTGTTCGCGTTTCCGGCTATGCTCCCGCAGACCTGAATGCCCCGGAGGACCACGCCATGGGCGTCAAATTGACCAAGGACTCTATCGATCTCGGCATCGTCGTCAGCGATGGGCCAAAGGCTCTTGCTTTCTATCGAGACACGCTCGGATTCGAACATGTCGCCGACACGCCTATGGCAGGCGGCGGCACGATGCACCGATTGATGTGCGGGACGAGCCTGATCAAAGTGATCTCCGGTTCCAACCCGGCCGCGGAGGCCGCTCCCGGGGGCATCGCGGGGGCCTTCGGCTACCGCTACTGGACGATTTCGGTGTCGAACATCGCCGAAGTCATCGAAGCCTGCGCGAAGGGCGGCTACAAGGTGGCCGTCGGTGTCCGCGAAATCCGCCCAGGCGTGACCATCGCTATCGTTGAAGACCCGGACGGGAACTGGGTCGAGTTCCTCCAGGCGAGCTGACGGCCACTGGAGTGCCACCACTGCGGCAGCTCCTTGCCCTCGGCCTGGGTCGGCCGGCGGCGAGCCGAAGACGAACAGGAGACGTGAGATGGAAATCGGTGTTGTCTTTCCCCAGAGCGAGATCGGCAGCGACCCTGCGGTCATCAGGGACTTCGCCCAGGCGGTCGAGGCCCTTGGGTACTCCCACCTGCTGGCCTACGACCACGTCCTCGGCGCACACCCGGACCGGGAACCGCGCCTGATCGGGCCGTACACGCACGAGACGAGTTTCCACGAGCCGTTCGTGCTCTTCGGTTTCCTTGCCGCCCACACGCAGCGGATCGGCCTGGTAACCGGCATCATCATCCTTCCCCAGCGCCAGACCGCGCTTGTCGCGAAGCAGGCGGCGGAGGTGGACATCCTCTCGGGCGGCCGCCTTCGGCTTGGGATCGGCACTGGCTGGAACTACGTCGAGTACGACGCGCTGAACGAGGACTTCCACAACCGCGGCAAACGCCAGGAGGAACAGGTCACCTTGCTCCGCAAGCTCTGGGCCGAGCCAGTCGTCGATTTCACCGGGAAGTGGCACCGGATCGACCGCGCAGGCCTGAAGCCGCTGCCGAACCGGCGGATCCCCATCTGGTTCGGCGGCAACAACGAGCAGGTGTTCAAGCGCGCTGCCCGCCTCGGTGACGGCCTCATTCCGCAGTTCCTCCCGAACGATGCGGGCCGCGCAACGTTGGAGCGCATCGATGGCTACCTGGCCTCGCACGGCCGCTCGCGTGCCGAGTTCGGCATCGAAGCCCAGGTGAACTTCGGCGCCGGGCCGGAAAAGTGGGCCTCGCACGTCGATGCGTGGCGGGTACTTGGAGCCAACTACGTTTGCGTAAGGACAATGAACGCCGGGTTGGAGACGCCCCAGGAGCACATTGACGCCATCCGCAGGTACAAAGCTGAGGTCGGCTGACGAAGAGCCGCCTAACGGGCGGTGTATCCGCCGTCGACGGGGAGGACCACGCCGGTGATGAACGAAGCCGCCGGGCTGGCGAGGAACGCCACGGCGGCGGCGACCTCTTCCGGCTGGCCGAGCCGGCCCATGGGATGGATTGACTCAAGGTAGCGCTGGTATTCCTGTTCGCTCCGCATCATCTCGGTCATCGGCGTGAAGATGTAGCCCGGGGCGACGGCGTTGACGCGCACTCCCCGGCGCGCGTAGGTAATGGCGAACTGGCGGGTGAGGCCGACGACGCCGTGCTTGGCCGCGGTATAGGCGCCCGCGCCTGCCTGGGCCGGGATTTCGGTGGCCGGCGCCGGCCCTGTGAGACCGACAAGCCCGGCCACGGATGCGGTGTTGATGATCGCTCCGCCGCCGCGCTGGCTCAGGAGTTCGGCGCCGTGGAAGAGCCCGTGGTAAACCCCGTTGAGGTTGACGGCGATAGTCCGGTCCCAGCCGGCTCCGCCTCCGACACCGGCGTTGTTGACAACGACGTTCAATCCGCCGAGGTCGCGGACGGTCTTCTGGAGGGCTTCGATGACAGCCTCCTCCGAGGACACGTCAAGGGTGACGGCAGCGGCCGCGCCGCCATGCTCGGCGATTGCCGCGGCGGTATCCCGGGCGGCGTCGCCGTCGATGTCAGCGCACATGATCGCCGACCCCGATGCGGCCATCTGGAGCGCCGATGCCCGGCCGATGCCCGATCCCGCGCCGGTGATCAGTGAGACGAGTCCGTTGAGGTCGGGCATTGGGGCACCCCCTTGAGCTGGTGCGGGAAGCCTAGGGGATTCGGGCGGCATCGCGCCAACGCTTCACTTTCGCGCGCGGGAATGACCGTGAGCGTTGTCGGACAGGTAGGCTCAGTTCGAGGCTGGAGTGGCGGTTGCGGCGCCGGCACTGACCTTCAGCACCTGGCCGATGGCGATCTCGTCCGCATCGGACAGGCCGTTCAGGGAGACAAGTGCTTCGACGGTTGTGCCGAATCGCTGGGCTATCTCAGAGAGCGTGTCACCCGCGACGATCGTGTACGTCCCATCTGCGGAAACGGTCGCCGTCGGACTTGCGGGAGTGGCCGTGCGATCACCGGCGACCTGCTGTGTGGACGTGTTGGTCGCGGGAGGGACCGTGTTTGTGGGGGTTTCGGGGCTCGCGCCACCCCCGCCGCAGGCCGCGGCTGCGAACAGCAACAGGAGGGGAAGGAAGCGGTGCACTCCGCGGCCCCTTTCGCAGGCGGGAGCGTATGGCATAGCGCGATGCCCTGTAAACGGTCTCTGGTTAAGGACGCTCGGGGAGAGGGCTCACTCGGCCGCGGTAAGCCACTTTTCGGCCCAGGCCGAGATGCCGCCCACGATCGCCTCGAGTTCACGACCCTTCTCTGTGAGGTCGTATTCGATGCGTACCGGGACTTCCGGGTACACCGTCCGCTTCACGACACCGGCTTGCTCCAGCTCTCGGAGCCGCTCTGAAAGGAGGCGGTCCGAAAGACCGGGAACACGAGCGAGGACTTCGCCGAAACGATTTGAGCCGGTCAGGAGGGCTCGTACGATCGCGCCGGTCCAACGCCTGCCGATGAGTTCCACCGCATCCTGAAACACCGGGCAATACGCGGAAAACATGGGCTGGGCGGCGACATCACCATTCATGGGGCCGATTCTACCACGTTCCGCACTTATTTTCTGTAACTTGCTTGACAGAGAGAAGTTACGAACGGTACCGCGGTTTCACTACGTAGCCAAGCTACTGAAAGTAAGGAATCAACGATGACAACCGCAACCAGCCCTGCCGTTTCCACCTATGCCCTCGAGCCGGCCCACTCGTCGGTCGAATTCGCCATCAAGCACATGCTCATCGCCACCACGAAGGGGCGATTCCAGGACTTCCAGGTGACTGCCGAAGTCGACGAGGCGAACTTCGCAAACTCGTCGGCCACGGTCCGCATCGCCGCTGCGAGCATCGATACGCGTCACGCGGACCGGGATGCCCACCTCCGCTCCGCCGACTTCCTGGATGTCGAGAACCATTCCGAACTGACCTTCGTGACGCGCAGGATCGAGCCGAAGGGTGGAGACTGGCGCGTGGCCGGCGACCTCACGGTCCGCGGTGTGACGCGCGAGGTGGTGCTGGATGGCGAGGTCAGCGGTCCCGTGACCGACCCCTGGGGCGGCAGCCGGATCGGCGTGAGTCTCACCGGGAAGGTGAACCGCAAAGAGTTCGGCATGGTCTGGAACGCGGCCCTCGATGCCGGCGGATTCGTGTTGGCGGATGACGTGAAGCTCGCCATCGAGATCGAACTGCTCAAGCAGGCATAGACTCTTCGAGTGACGCGAACCCTGAACTGGTCCGGCATCGCCTGGTGCCGGACCAGTTCGCCGCAGCGCTGTCCACTCGCCGTCCACCCGAACCCGCGTCACTCCCGGCGTTCCCTGTGCCATTCCCTGATAAGAAACCAATCGGGAGGTGCAAGGTGAAACGCACGTTGTTGTTCGTCCTCGCCATGGCGGCGGTCGCCGCCGCAGCCTGTTCCAGCTCGCAAGATGCCGGCGCGGATGCCGTTGCCGTGCCCGGTGTCTCGCGCGATGCCACGCCGGCACAGGCGCCCACTGACAATCTCTGGCTCCTCGCCTTCGCGTCGAACCTCTCCGACTCCACAGGGGCGAGTTGCCGCTATGCCGACGCCTCGGGCTGCGACATCTACACGGTTGTCTACGATGCCACCACCGGCGACGTCAGCGACTTGCGCAAGGTGGCTGGCACGGCCGGCGTGGGTGACTGGTTTCCGTCGCTTTCGCCTGATGGCTGCTGGGTAGCCCACAACGCCGACTCCGGAAACAACCGGTCGGCCGCGACCGTGACCCACCTGGCGACGGGCACGACGACCCGAGTCGCCGATGCATCCCGATTTCCTGACTGGGCGCCGGACGGTGCGAGCATCGCCTGGGCGTCGAACGCCCCCGGCGCCCAGGACCTGTTGGTCGCTCCCGCGACAGCGGATTGTGCGAAGGGCGAACTCACCCTCGGAGCGAGGACGCTGGTGACTCATGAGTCCGGCGGGTCCAAGTCTGGCGACCCGGACTTCTTCCCCGATGGGCGCTCGCTCTCGTTCCATATCGACCCGGGCAAAACGACTCCGGCCCAATCGGCGGTGATCAACATCGACGGTTCTGGCCTGCAGCCGATCACCCCGAATAACGGCATGGGCCATACGGCAGTGCGGCCGGACGGCATGGCGATAGCCGCCAGTTCTTCCCAGGCGCCAGTCATCGTCCTCATCGAACGCTCGGGAGACGGCTGGGCCGCTCCAAGGACCATCCTGCGAGCGGGGACGCCCGCCTCGTACGCGTCCTACGACCCGCGCTATGCGTCGTGCTCGAACATCATTTTCTACTACCCCGCATGGCTCGACTCCGACCACCTGGTCTACGGCGTCGGCTGCGGCGAGTCCGGGACCCCAACCTTCACGCACCTGTTCATGACGGACGTTTCGACGCCCGGGGCAACCGAAACCGTCGACCTTGGTTCGATGGTCGAGGACCTGGCGGGTGTCGCTGGGAAGGACTTCGTGACCGCCTCGGCCATCCCGTTGCCGGCCGGTTACCAGCGGGGTGGCGGCTCCACGGTGGCGCCGCCAACGGATGACGGCATCGTCTACCTCAGCTTCGTGACCCACAACGAAGAACCGAACATTCGCCAACCGGAGTACCTGGGTGACCAGGCGTTCTACCTGGAGAACCGCGAAATCTTGCGCCAACTGGTCGAACTCTTCACGGCCAGGGGCGTCGCCTATGACTTCCAGACGGACTGGAACTTCCTGCAGGCAGTGGCCCGCTACGACACGCCCGCCGTCATGGCGTCCACCGGGGGAATGAACATCATCCAGTGGATGGCCTCGAAGGGCGTTTCGATTGACCCCCATGCGCATGAGTCGAAGTACTCCTACGCCGATGTGGCCGCCATCATCCGTTCGCTTGGCGTAGAACCATCGGGCGTGGTCGGCGGGTTCCTCTACGAACCAGTGGCCGATGCCGACTGGGAGCGCTTCCAGGATGGCACGATGCGGAGCACGGCATTCCCGTCACAGACATGGACGCCAACCACCCTGTGGGGCGCCGCCACGATGCTCCACCAGGGCAATGACGACCTTGCTTCCGGGGTCTGGAGGCCCCTCGATGCTGCCCACTTCTCCATCGACGACCCGAACTCGGACCTCGCGTACATCGGCAACTGCACCAGCTCAGTCGAAGGCGTCGAAGCACTCGTCGACGACCTCGAATCCGGTGCGGCGCCTGCCGGCGGGTTCTACACCGCTTCGATCTTCCTCCCCCAGGGGCAGTTCGACGAGAACACCGTTGCCCGCGCGGCAGCGATGCTCGACCGGCTCAGCGATGAAGTCGCCGCTGGGAGCGTGGTCTTCAAGACGCTCCCCGAAGTAGCCGAGCTCTGGGAGGAGGACTACGGCGCGGAGCCTTCGCGGTACGTGTGCCGGTAGGCCGCGGTGAACGCCTCGCTCGCACGTTGCGGCGGCCCTGTGGCCGCCGGCGCCTCCTTCCGCAACCCCCCGGTGCAACCGGGACGCTCGCCAGCAGCGCGCTTCACGTTGCTTGACCGAACCCTGTACCCTACCCGCGGCACCGGGACCAGCTGAATGGCCCGAAGCCAGGACGGTAAACGCGAAGTGCTCCTCGCGCTCGACATCGGCAACACCAGCATCCACATTGGCCTCTGGGACGGCGACACCATCGCCAACACGTGGCGCATCGGCGTCGAACAGGAGAAGCTGCCGGACGAGTACGGCGTTCTCCTCATGAACTTGCTCGACACCGGTGGAATAGCCGCCAGCCAGATCGGCGCCTGCATCATCGGGTGTGACGTACCGCCGCTGATCCCGACGTTTGAGCAGGTCTGCCGGAAGTACTTCAAGATCGAGCCGATGGTCGTCGGGCACGGGCTCCGGACCGGCGTCCGCATCCTCTACGACAACCCCAAGCAGCTCGGCGCCGACCGCATCATCGATGCGGTCGCGGCAATCAAGCTCTACGGAGCGCCGGTGATTGTCGTCGACTTCGGCACGGCCACGGTCTTCGATGCGGTGAACGAACACGGCGACTACCTTGGCGGGGCAATAGCTCCCGGAATCGGCATCGCGAGCGAGGCCCTGTTCAGCCGGGCGGCCATGCTCTACCGCGTCCAACTCGAGCGTCCCCCTGTTGCCATCGGCAAAAACACGATCCACGCCATGCAGTCGGGCATCCTCTTTGGCTACGTCGGGCTGGTGGAAGGACTTGTGCGGAGGTTCAAGGCGGAACTCACGGGAAACCCGAAAGTCATCGCGAC